>ENA-ORXM01005323-ORXM01005323.1-marine-metagenome-genome-assembly--contig:-NODE-5323-length-10312-cov-4.320567_pt1 | contig 10312 bp, 6 predicted proteins | sample MGYA00237867_ERZ511480 | MGnify/ENA primary metagenome ERZ511480 (study PRJEB26309, sample SAMN06266103) | marine metagenome | isolation source: Algal blade | place: United Kingdom:Sidmouth, United... | reverse complement strand
CCATCTCTTTTTGTTTTGCTTCTACAATCTCTTTAAATTGTACTGCCATTACTTTTTTCCCTTTTCTAGGAGCCACAACTACTGTTCGATCTACTTTTTTAAAAGCTACTTTAGTTGCCACAATCTCATAATCTCCATTTTTTGTACGCACACTTAAAATTGCACCTGGCAAACCGTGAAAGCTACTTGGTCCAACTTCTACAGGAATCGAACTAGAGAACCATGCTTCTACCAAGTCACCTTCCTCAAAAGTAGCGGTTGCCTTTTTGCAAGTATATCCTAGTATTTCTTTCGTCTCACTCCCTATTTTCCATTTTCTAGGTTTGGTATTTCCTACTAAAAACTTTTTTCCAAAAAATTCTTGACTCTCCGTAGATGCTCGTTTTTTTATATCATAAAAATAGGCTCGATCTGGATTTTCTACTTGGATTTGAATTTGGATGTCTTCATCTTCACTTTTGTAATCAATATCTTCATTTTCATCTTTAGGCACATTCGCATACAAAGAAGCCTCTGGATGAAAAGTCAGTAGATACTCTGAAGATTGTTCTGTTGGAATTTGTGCTTTCATTGCTTCTGGCAAATCTTTTAATCCATCCAAGTTAATATCTAGCTTCATCATTTCTTTATAATGGATGGTTCCTTCTGTATTTTGTGCAAAGGATAAATTGAGTAGCAATAAAGAAAATAGGCTTACAAATAATGTCTTCATTATTAATTTTTTTATAAGGTTAATTTTTTTTATAAAAGTAGCTTATCTATGCAACTACTTGACCTTACAAAGGTAGATGGAAGAAAAGTTAAGGGGGCTTGAATAAGGTTAATTAAGGTTAAATCTCATTTTTTGATAATATCTATCGACTTCAATACAAAAACTTGAAGCAATTTATACCGCTTGGCATTATTTTCACGAGATAGTTTGTATCTTAGATACTCTTTATAGTCAATCATTTTTGCATGAATTCACGTCCCAGCCGATTCATTTTTTATATTACTTTGATAAACTACCTCTTCGCTTTTCACACCATATTATTAAGCCAAGACAGTTCTATCAACAAATCCTGTATGCCCCCTACTGAACAGGAATTGGTTTTATTACTACAAGAAATCACCTCTTCTACACAACACCAAGGGCTTCAGATTGGCGGCATTGTAGCGGGAGTATTTACGAAGAAAAAGCAAATAGACCATATCTTATGGCTAAAAGAACAAACACAAAAAGGGGCACCAGCAAAACGGCAAATTTTCAAATTGGTTTGTCAACAATCTGAATGGAAAATTGCTTGTAAGGGAGTTCTCCCTGAAGGAATTACCTTATCTGAAAATAATTTTGTAGATGTAACAGGAGATGGCATTTTAGAATTTTTATATAATTTTTCTTACATCAATCAACAGTGTGTAGATGGTTGTGCTATTTTGTCTTTTCAGAAAGACAGCCTTGAAGAACTCTACAGCAAAAGAGAACAAAACAATTGCCAAAATATAGATTGGAGTCTCTACAAAGCCCCTATGGATCTGCCTTTTATTCGGTATCAATTAAACTTTATAGATGACCCTTTAGAGCCTCATGTTAGCCTAAAACGCTTTATCAAAAAATATCGTAGCGGGGATTCTCAAGAAGCTGTTATCAAACAAGCTAGCCTTGATAGTTCCACTATTACATTTGTTTATCATCGAACTAGTCGCCAGTTTATACAACCTTTAGAAGTTGCCTGTAATGCATTGGATTTTACAGATGGAAAGCTCGACATTCGACATCCTGCTGTGCGTTTGGCAGATCAACACATCAACAAAAACACTAAACAGCATTTCGATATTAAGGGGGTTTGTCGGGCGCATTTTTCTAATGAAAATCAAGTAGATTACCTCTTTTACACCAATACATTTCAAACAAATCCAGGAAGGCCACTCAAACGAAAAGCCATCAAAATTAGTTGCGATGGAACCCAATGGAAAGTCTTAGGTATTTTATATGTTGCTGCGAACTTTTCTATAGAAAACATACAAGATGTGAATGGAGATGGTATAGATGAAATTCTTTACGAGCAAATACAAGTAGAAGGAAATGCTTGTACCAAAACTTATCGTATTTTATCTTTTAAAAATAAGGTTGGGCAATTAATTTACTCACATAAAAACCATTATACCTTTTGTAATAATTATGCACTTCTTCCTAATCAAGTAGGTGGAGAACCTCTCGGTTTAGAATATTTCATTCACTTTGAAGACATCGACAAAGATGGAAGGAAAGAACTCATACGGTCCTCTAGTCAAGGGAAGCTTATCTTTATTTATGATCCACTCCAAGATCGTTATGTTCCGACTCCTTAGTAAACTTGAATAAGGTTAATTAAGGTTAACAAATCCAACAAGGCAGCACTATCTTGTGTATCTTGTAGAATGAATTTTGAAAAACGATATAGAAACTCTACTATTTTTTTCAGCATCAGTCTTTTATTCTTAATTGCTTTTTTAGGCGTTTGGTTACAAAATGTTTATCAAGACAAAGTAGAAGAACTAGAAACTGAAGTAAGCTTCTTGTGGTTAAAATCCATTAAAAGTGTAGAAGAACAAAACTTTTCGAAGTTAATTATAGCCACCATCTCAGATGTTATTGATTCTACAACAGCTTCTACGAACAAGAGCGAACGCATCAAATCGATCCTCCAACAAACCCTAGGAGATAGTCTTCCCAAAGAGTTATCATCTATTGGCAGTCAGTTTGGTGCACAACAAATTATTTTCAAAGGTAAAGAGACTAGTGCTGATATTGAAATCACTATTGATAATGAACATACAGAATCTTTTTTTTCTTCCAAAGACTCTCAAAACACTCAAATCACCATCAGTACAGATATGGGCTTTCTTTCTAAAAATTCTGATGAATTTCTTAAAGATACTTCTATCGATCAAATCCAATTTTTGGAAGCTTTTTCTCTTGACACGAATCTTGTAAGGACAAAATTAGATGAAGCCTTAGCTTTAGCTCAATTGCCCATGTCTTACCAAATTCAAACAATTAAAGACTCTTTAAATAAAGAATCCTTTACCAATGATCGCTTTTTCACTCAAACCGCAATAGGTAAAAAATATAGATTAAAGCTTCACAAAACGCCTATTTTTCTTTTAAAGAGAATGTGGTTTGAATTTTTGATGGGATTCTTATTATTCCTTGTAATTACAGCTACTTTCTATTATATTTTAAATAATTTAAAAGAGCAGAACCGTTTGGTTACCATCAAAAATGACCTAATTAGTAATATTACACATGAATTACGAACGCCAATTTTCACTGTATCCGCAGCCTTGGAAGCTTTAGAAAACTTCAATGGGCTGGAAAACCCAGAACGGACTAAAGAGTACCTCTCTATTTCTAAAAATGAACTAAACCGCCTTTCTATCTTGGTAGAAAAAGTGCTTAAAACTTCTTTGTTTGAACAAGATGCACTTAAAATTAATTATGAAACCGTTCCTGTCCTCCCTCTATTACAAAACATTTCCAATTCTTTGCAATTACAGTTAGAACAAGAAAATGCCACACTAGAAATACGATCTATGGATACAACCACTCAAGTTCGTGCAGACAAAATTCATTTGACGAATGTTATTTATAATTTGATGGACAACGCCTTAAAATACAAAGCAGCTCGCCCACCCAAAATCCTTATAGAAATATTAAATACAGAAACTCAAACACAAATCATAGTATCCGATAATGGTATTGGAATTCCTGCCATTTACTTGGATCAAATTTTTAATAAATTCTTCCGAGTTCCACAAGGCAATCAACACAATGTAAAAGGTTATGGGCTTGGATTAAACTATGTTTCTAATATCATTCAACAACACCAAGGAAATGTAACTATAAAAAGTGTAGCAGGTGAAGGCAGTCAATTCACTATTTCGCTTCCAAAATACGCAACAACATGAGCGCAATAAAAATTTTTTATGTGGAGGATGAGATCTTTTTATCCAAAATCATCAAAGAAAGCCTAGAAAGTCGTGGCTATGAGGTTTGTTTGGTTCGAGATGGTCGATTTGCAGAGGAAGAATTTATAGCATTTGAACCTGATATTTGTGTATTGGATGTTATGCTTCCCAACAAAGATGGTTTTGAAATTGGGCAAAGCATCAAAGAACATAAAGCTGATATTCCAATCTTGTACTTAACAGCAAAAGACCAAACAGAAGATGTGCTTCGTGGTTTTGAAGTCGGTGCCAATGATTATATCCGAAAACCTTGTAGCATAGAAGAATTGATTATCAGAATTGAAAACCTACTCATCTTAACCTCCCAAAAAACGCTAACAGAAGCAACGGATAATTATGAACTGGGCATTGGTGATTTTACTTTTTTCACACACAAATACAGCATGGAACATTTAGATGGTGAAAGTATTTCTTTGTCTCACAAAGAAGTAGAATTGCTTAAATTATTTGCAAAAAACATCAATCAAACCATCAATCGACAAACCATCTTAGATCAAGTTTGGGGAGATGATTCCTTCTTCAATTCTCGAACCTTGGATGTGTACATTACCAAACTTAGAGCTTATTTCAAAAAGGATAAAAAGATAAAAATTATCACACTTCGTAGTGTTGGCTATCATTTTTTAGTTGAAAAAGATTAACTCTTGATTTGATAACGGATCTTCAACATCACATAACGCCCCAATAAGATAGACTGAGTCTCGGAAATAATCCCATCTTGATTATAACGATTGACTTGTAAAGCTTCATTTAGCAAATTCTCTCCTACTAATTCGATTTTTAAAGCATCATTTTTCAAGAACGTTCGATTGATACTTGCCGTCCAAATAGGCACTGCAATCGCATCTCCATAACCAGTATTGGCATAGATTTTATATTCAAAATTAGTGGCTAAATTCCATTTCTTTGCAATGGTCACACGTACTTTCGCCGCATAAGTATGGTTAATATAAGAAACATTCAAATCACTGTTATCTGCATAAACAGCATTCCCAATAACCAATCTAGCTGTTGCTAAAATATCGACTATTTTTTTCTTTTTATTGCTTAAAGTTAAACTTCCATTATAATCGTGATTTAGCTGTTGTGTCAATACTCCATTTAATAAGATAGGGCGCTGGTTAAGATTAGCTCCTCCCCTAAAATTCACTTTAAGTTGTAATTTTTTCCAGATCGTATTACAACCAAAATACAAACCAGTTCGATAGGTTAAGCCATCATTGATGGGTTGGTAAATCGCTCTAAAGTTTCCATCAAAGGTTTGCGATTGAATGATCGTATTTTGGGTTAGATTTAGACTGAGGTTAATATAAAAATTCGTAAAAGTCAACTGTTCCCACCAATCTAGTCGCAGTCGAATATTGTGATGATACTCTGGTTGTAACCTGGGATTTCCAATCACTAGAGACAAAGGATTCTGATTGTTGACTACAGGTTGTAACTGTTGCAATTGAGGTTCTGAAAAACGAGTTCTATAACTTAGTGTTATTTTTTTGCTTTTGGATATAAAATATCGAAATCGAAGGTTACCTGTTGGGAAATAAAATGCTTGAATAATTGGGCTAGTTGAAGAGGCAACAATACCTTCCAAAGCACTGCGTTTAATTCCCAAACCAACATTCAAAGAATAGGCAGCTACTTTCCGTCTGAGTGTTATATTAAATTCTTGATAGTCATAATGTCTCCAATAGGCATCTGTAAAACTAGTATTCTCAATACGCTGTTGCCCCATCACATCAAAAGCCGTTTGTTGGTTTTGATCGTTCTTAATTCCACCTAACAATTTAAAATAAAGCTTATTTGCTTTTCCTATGGGTTCTCTAAATGTAATATCGGCTGTATAATTTTGCATACTTCCTTTCCGAACTTGCTCCTGTTGTAAGGTATCAATGGTACTCAAAGTGCCATTATCATTATACAAATTGGTCAAAGAATTATTTTCAGAGTCATTATCATTAAAAGACAGATCTGTAGTTATATTGGCAGCTAATTCTCGACCTTCTTTCTTAAATTCTTTCTGATAATTCAAAGATGGCGCAATGGACAAGCGATTTTGATTGGACTGGTAGAGCTGGTTTACTTCATTTTCTAAAGTATCATTAGTGCCTCTTGTTGTTTCATATTTGTCTCTAAGGCTTCCACCTGTTTGGTAATTTACTCTAAAACGAAAATTGAGCTTTTGAGTAGAGTCAATTTTATATTTGATGCTTCCAAATAAAAAATGTGTTTGTGGGTAAGACAAATTTTGTTCGGTACTATTTCTAGTATAAATATTATTAGGTAAAATAGATTCTCTAAATGACCTTCGCTCTATCGTTGTCAAGGCATTATTATAATAATACGTAAAGCTTAAGTCTACCTTCTTTGAAACAAAAACAGTCAGATTAGTTCCCATCATGATCGTTCTGATGACCCCTGGACGCAAATTATTAGCAGCCCCTCTTGTATCTCCAATAGGATCCATCATTCCCGATTCATTGACATTATTAATATTGCCAAATACCGTTGCTCGAAATTTAGGATTAAAATAATTAATACTCACACCTCCCATGTAGCGATGATTTCCTAATTCAAGAGAGCTACTTTTAACGGCTCTTGGTGGAACCGTATAACCATAACCCAATTCAATATTTCCCATCAGCCCTGTCTGAGCAGATTCTTTTAACTTCAGATTAATCGTCTTTTCATCCTCTGTAGTTTCTATGCCTTGCTTGTTCTTTTTTGTGCTGGTAATGTCTATTTTTTTAATCGCATCTGCCGATAAGTTTTTAAGTGCAGCCTGTGCATTATCTCCAAAAAAAGTCTTTCCATCCACCAATATTTCGGTTACCTTCTTGCCATTCATCGTAATAATTCCATTAGGATCAATTTCTAAACCAGGCAATTGTTGCAACAAACTCTCTACATCGTCATGCGTTCGAACATTAAAAGCAGCTGAATTAAATGACAAAGTATCTCCTTTCATTTGAACAGGAATATGCTCTGCCACAACTTCAACGCCATCCAACAAGGCATTAGCTTCCTCCATTTTAATCGTTCCCAAAGAGGTATCGGCTAGCAATAGTAGACTCTGATAATAAACCTTGTAGCCCAAATAACTGATTTGCAATAGATAAGTACTGTCTCGTTTTGCAGATAATTGAAACTTTCCAGCATCATTGGTCAAGCCATAAGAAGAGAAGGTAGAATCAGGTAGGGTTAACAAAACAACCGTTGCTGCTATCAAGGGATGATCTTCTGTATCCACGAGATTGCCACTAACATTAGCGGTCTTTTGAGCTATTGCCCCTTGACTAAAGCATATAAAAAGAAAAAACGATAGGAATAAATATTTCATGGAGCAGATTAATAAAACACTTGGGCTAGAGCCTTTAAAGCTTCAAATTTAGGCTTTTTTTATGTTAAAAAAAACCTTATTCCTCTAAAACCCGCTCAATCGCTTGATATTCCAAGCGAATTTCTACTCGACGGTTCTTTGCTGCATCCGCTCCCAACAAGGCTCGTTTGCCTTTATAATCAATCGTAATTTGCTTAGCATTCGTGTTATTTTCTAACAACCAACTTTGTAGGGCTTCTGCTCTTTGCTGAGACAATTTTTCGTTGGCTTCTATACTGCCTTCATCGTCTGTATGCCCCGTTAGGTATAGGTGATAATTAGAGTTCTTTTCTTCTAATTCTTGCAGGTCGTTTAGAACTTCTTGGAGCATTTCTGCTTCTATAGCATAGCTATTTTTTGCAAAATTGGCTTGGTAGTTTTTTTGATAATCTTGTACTGGTTTTTGGGGTATTTCTTGGCTAAGAATGCTTGTACTATCTATTTGAAGGCTGTCTTGTTGTGGTTCTAATAATGCCCATTCGCTGCTGTCTAGGGCTTCTATGTTTATGTTAGAAATGAATATATCTTGCCCCCATTTTTCAGGGCAAGGTTTTTTCTTTTTTATTATTTTGGCATTTTCTGCTATTCCGCTATTTCTTATATAATCTCGATCTCTATACTTTTGAAATACTAATAAGTTTTCTTCCTTTTCAAAAGAACCTATTATTATAAATTTTTCATTGCCTTTTGCTGTAATTACAGTATCTAATTCAATCCATTTATTCATAGAATCTGGTAATATGAAATTAATAGCATTAACATCTTCTCTAGGTGTATGGTCATAACAATTAGGATAAAACTCTTCTAACTTAACTCCGATTGATTTTAATCCATAACAGGCAAAATTTGGTAAAAACACCTTGATTTTTAGGTGATACTTTCTACCCTTAAGAAGTGTATACTTTAACTTTCCTACAATATATTCTCTTGTAGTTTTAAAATTAGGCGTTTGTTTACCTATTAAAAGACCAACAACTACATCATCTTTTTCAAGGGTTTCAATAGACTTTTTTAATATTCTTTCATGTTTTTCTGATATTGTATTAACTGTTGCCCAATCAACATCTTGCCCCAAAAGAATAACAAATCCCATACTTATACTTTTCCAATCTTTGGGAGCTCCATATTGAATGTCTAGACGCTTTATCTTTGATGTAAAATCAAAAATTGTTTCTTTAAAGTTTCCATTTTTAACAATGTTTTGTTGGGCAACGCTAAAAGATAAATTCGCAAGAAAAAGTAATACAACAATCTTTTTCATGATTTTTAAAATTAAAAATGGGGATTATTACTAATCCCCACCTATTTTTTTTTTAAGGCCACTCTGATAATTGAAAATGATTTAAAGCAGTTTCTTCTGCTACATACGTTGTTCCAGAAGGAACACTTACATCTCCTACTGGCCCACAATCTAGGATTTCAATACCAAATCCGTTCCATAGTGGGTTCGCATCAATTAAATCAGCACAATTAACGTAGTGGTCAATAAGTACAGCATGCACAACACCATTCATTTTATAAACGACAACATATCGAACTTCTTTTGTATTAGATAATTCAATATAATTATCTTCAACAGCACTATTTGCCATAGCCTGATAACTAAACGCAGCCACAACCAACAATATAAAAACAAAGAATTGTTTCATAATCTTATTTTTTAGAATTTTAATTAAGAAAAACTCATTTCAACAATTGATATTTTGGCTGCGCACACCAAGCAATTATTCAAACAAATTAGATGGATAATTGAAATTTCACATCCAACCTAAACATATATTTCTAAAAAATCAAAACAAATAAATAAAATCAGCTCAAAACGGCAAATGTTTTACATTGTGTTACATTGTGTTACATTGTGTTACATTGTTTTAGCCCTAATCAAAGAAAATTATATCCCCTCCAGGCTTTGGTTGATTACCTCCCATTTTATTAATTTTATACGCAATAGAAAGCATAAAATAACGCCCCAAAAGGTTGGTTTGAGTTTCTGTAACGTTTCCTCCCCAGTTGTAACGATTGATTCTAAAAGCTTCATTCAAGATATTTTCTGCACTCAACTCTATTTTTAATTGGTCGCCCTTGAAGAAAGTACGACTCACACTTGCCGACCAAATTGGAATGGCAAAATTTTCTCCATACCCCAAATCATCAAAAATGCTGTAGTTAAAGTCTGTTTTTAGGTTCCACTTTTTAGCAATCGTCACCCGTGCTTTTGCGGAATAAGTATGGTTTAAAGAAGTTACATTCAAAGCATTATTTTGAGAAGAGATAGAGTTGTTTAGATTTGCTCTAGCAGAGATAGAAACATCGAAAACTTTTTTCTTCTTGTTTCCAAAAGACACATAAAGATGGTAGTTATGACTCAACTGGTCAGAAGCTTCTTCATTGATCAAAACCTGCTGTTGGTTCAAGCTTGCTCCCCCTCGTATGTTGTATTTGATAATTTTTTTAATTTCTCCGTTGTACCCAAAATACATTCCTGCATTGGATTGTACCCCGAAGTTAATTGGCTGATAAGTCGTTCTAAAGTTATCATCAATTGTTTGTTTACTAATAATTGCATTCTGACTCAAATTACCATACAAAGAAATATAAAAAGAGGTAAAGTTCAGTTGATCCCATAAATTGTAACTAATCCACACATTATGTTGGTATTCAGGAATTAGATTTGGATTCCCTAAGCGAATAGATAGTGGATTTTGATTGTTGAGCATGGGTTGTAACTGGTTCAAATCTGGCTCATTGACTCGGGTACGATAGTTAATATTCAACGATTTGCTTTGGCTAAATTTGTACTTAAAATTAGCCGTACCAACAGGATAATAATAGGTTTGGTTGATTACCGTAGCGTTCGAAGCCAAAACACCTTTTAGTCCACTGCGTTGTAAACCAGCCGATATTTTAACCGATGCTTTTTCTCCTTCGTGTTTAAACTCTGTTGTA
>ENA-ORXM01005322-ORXM01005322.1-marine-metagenome-genome-assembly--contig:-NODE-5322-length-10313-cov-3.273642_pt1 | contig 10313 bp, 10 predicted proteins | sample MGYA00237867_ERZ511480 | MGnify/ENA primary metagenome ERZ511480 (study PRJEB26309, sample SAMN06266103) | marine metagenome | isolation source: Algal blade | place: United Kingdom:Sidmouth, United... | reverse complement strand
CGCCGAGTCCGTCGCCGAGCCCGCCGGCTACCGCACCGAGCACTACGACGCGCCGGTCCCCGAGGGACTCGCCGGGGCGCGTACCGTCGACGCGGTGGCGGTGCGTGCGCTCGCCCGGCGCGGCGCGCTCGTCGTCGACGTGGTGCCCGAGCACCGCCCGCCGCCGGCGCTTGCCGAGAACGAGCTCTGGCTGCCACCACCGCACGCGGGTATTCCCGGCGCACTGTGGTTGCCGGACACCGGCTTCGGCGCGCTCGATCCGATCACGGAGGAGTACTTCCTCGGTCATCTCGCACGCGTCACCGACGGGAATCGCTCGCGGGCGCTGGTCTTCTACTGCCGGATGGACTGCTGGATGTCGTGGAACGCGGCGAAGCGGGCGCTCGCCGCGGGCTACCGGAACGTCCACTGGTACCGTGACGGCATCGACGACTGGCGTTTCGAGGGCCACCCCGTCGCGCCGCTCGAACCGGCGCCGGGGCGGCGGATGCCGTCCGGGGATCCGTCGCGGCGGAAGCGGCGGTAGGCGGCGCGGTGCGCTCCGTTGGTTCGCTCGGCCCATGGACACGCGAGTCCGCGAGCTGCTATCAATCTCGAGGGGTCCGCACGCGATCGACGCGTTCGTCGATCGATGTGCCCGACCTCTCACCCGGAAGTCAACACCCGCCAAGGAGACAAGATGTCGATGTCCGCAAGACAGCTCAGCCGCCTTTCCCGCCGCGCTGCGGCCACCGCGACGCTCGTCTGTGCTGCACTGCTCGTCGCCTCCGGCGCGAGCGCGCAGACCGCGGGACTGCTCGCGGGCGGCTCGGAGGATCTCGAACCGCTGACGCTGTCGGCCGTCGAGCCGCTGGCGAAGGGTCCCTACACGCTCGAGTCCGGCGGCTACTACTCGATCGACATCGTCGGTGACGGTTCGGCAGAACTGCAACTGGTGGCACCGGAGTTCTTCCGCAACGTCTGGATCGACGAGGTCGTCATCAACGATCTCGAGGTGCGCCCGCTCGGGCTCGACAGCATCGAGTTCGACGACGAGGGCACGGTCACGATCCGCTTCATCGCGATCCGTCCAGGCATCTACACCCTGAGCATCCCGGGCACGAGCGGGGAGTCGCAGCGTGTCGAGCTCACGATTCGCTGAGCCGGGCACGGTGCGGAGGGTCGGTTGGCGGGCGCGCGGGCACCGGCGGTTCGGTCACACCCGTGCCGCGCCTCGCGGGCGACGAGCGGATGGTCCGCACCGGCTCGGACATGGAAGCGGGCTGGGAGGTAGGGAAGGGGTCGAGCGCGGGGCCGGAGCTGCGTTTTCGTGCTCCGGTGGCGCGCTGTTCTCGGCTCTTGCCCTGCTCCTCGTCACCTCGGTAACGGGCGGAGGCGCGCTCGCGGCCGACCCGCTGGAGATCGACATCGTGCGGCTCACGCGCGACATCGAACCGCTCGAGCCGCTGTCGCTGCTCGACGAGGCGATCGAGGACGAGGGCCTTGCCGGCGCCGAGCTCGGGCTCCAGGACAACGCGACCACGGGAGGCTTCCTCGGTCACGAGTACCGGCTCGAGAACGTGCGCCTCGGCGAGGACGAGTCGCTCGAGGAGCGCGTCCGGAGCCTCGCCGCCGAGGGGCGCTCGCTGTTCCTGCTCGATCTCGAGGCCGAGGATGTCGTGCGCGCGGCCGAGGCGGCGCCCGAGGCGCTGATGCTCAACGTGCGCGCGCGCGACGACGCGCTGCGCAACGAATCGTGCCGGGCGAACGTGCTGCACGTGACGCCGAGCCGCGCGATGCTCGCCGACGCCCTCGCCCAGTACCTCCTCTGGAAGCGCTGGGGGCGGGTGGTCATCGTCACCGGCCGTCACCCGGAGGACGCAGCCTACGCCGCCGCGCTCGAGCGCGCCGCCGAGCGCTACCAGCTCGACGTGGTCGATCGGCGCGACTGGAGCAGCGTGCCGGGGGCGCGGCGTACCGACTCGGGCCACCACAGCGCCCAGCAGGAGATTCCGGCCTTCGCCCGCTTCGACGAGCACGATCTCGTCCTCGTGGCCGACGAGCGCGACGAGTTCGGCGAGTACTTCCCCTACCGTACCGAGCGCGCGCGCCCGGTGGCCGGCACCCAGGGATTGGTGCCGACCGCCTGGCACCGCGCCCACGAGCAGTGGGGCGGCACCCAGATCCAGCGCCGCTTCGAGGCGCTGGCCGGACGCGACATGACCCCGCGCGACTATGCCCACTGGACGGCGATGCGCGCGCTCGGCGAGGCGGTGACGCAGACCAGCTCGAACGAGGCTGGAGCGCTTCGCGAGTTCCTGCTCTCCGAGCGCCTGACGCTCGCCGCGTTCAAGGGCGTCCCGCTCTCGTTCCGTACCTGGAACGGCCAGCTCCGCCAGCCGGTGTTGCTGGCCGGCCCGCGCATGCTCGTCAGCGTCTCGCCGCAAGACGGCTTCCTGCACGAGCGCACCGAGCTCGACACCCTCGGCTACGACGAGCCGGAGTCCGGATGCGAGCGCTTCCGGTGACCGTCGTGCCGCTCGCCCGGCGCCGTCGATCGGCGCCCATCCGCTCCGAGGATAGCCGAATGACCGCTTCTACGACCCGATCGAGGCCACCGATGGGGGCAACGTCGCGCTCGGCGCGATGGCCTCGGCACGTTCGGGCGCGTCCGCTGGCGCTGCTCGTCTGGGTCGCCGCCGCCTTCGCTAGCGCACCGGCGGCCGCCTACACCGTCTACGTCTCCAACGAGAAGGACAACACGATCTCGGTGATCGACGGCGAGTCGCTCGAGGTGATCGACACGATCGAGGTCGGGGAGCGTCCGCGCGGCATCGTGCTCGACGGTCAGACGCTCTACATCTGCACCAGCGACGACGACCACATCGAGGTGCTCGATCTGAGCAGCGGACGGGTGACCCATACGCTCCCCTCCGGACCCGATCCCGAGCTCATGGCGCTCGGACCCGACGGGCGCCATCTCTACATCGCCAACGAGGACGACAACATGGTCACCGTCGTCGACGTGGAGGAGCGGCGCAAGGTGGTCGAGATCCCGGTCGGAATCGAGCCCGAGGGGATTGGCGTGAGCCCGGGCGGGGAGTGGCTGGTCAACACCTCCGAGACGACCAACATGGCGCACTTCATCGATACCGAGTCACTCGAGATCGAGGCCAACGTGCTCGTCGACACGCGCCCGCGCGTCGCGCAGTTCACGCCCGAGGGCGACGAGGTCTGGGTCTCCTCCGAGATCGGCGGTACGGTCTCGGTCATCGATGTCGAGAGCAAGACGATCAAGCACAAGATCGGCTTCGAGGTCGCCGGGCTCCGGCCCGAGTCGATCCAACCGGTGGGGGTGGCCATCGCCGACGACGACTCCGGCAAGGTCTACATCGCGCTCGGCCCCTCGGCCCGCGTCGCGCGGGTCGATCGCGAGAGCTACGAGGTCGAGGAGTACTACCTCGTCGGCCCGCGGGTCTGGAACCTCACCTTCTCCCCCGATCGCAAGCGCTTGTTCACCACCAACGGCGTCTCGGGGGACGTGAGCGTCATCGAGCTCGAGTCCGGGCGGGTGGTCAAGTCGGTCAAGGTCGGGCGTTTCCCCTGGGGCGTCGTGGTCGGGGACGGTTGAGGGGGGAGGGCGACAGCGTCGAGCGCGGGCAGGCGACCGGCGACGCGGCGACGGAGCGCGCGGGCGAGGCACGGGCGCTCGCCGAGCGGCCTCCAGCGGCGCTCGAGGTCGGCGCGCTCGGGTTCCGCTACGGGCGGCACGTGGCGCTCGAGGATGTCGCCTTCGAGGTACCGCGCGGACGCTTCGTCGCGCTGCTCGGGGCGAATGGGGCGGGCAAGACCACGCTGTTCTCGATCGCCACGGGGCTGTTCTCGGCCGGGAGTGGGCGGGTGCGGGTGCTCGGGCACGATCTCGCGCGCGAGAGCGGGGCAGCGCTCGCCGAGCTCGGGGTCGTGTTCCAGCGTCCGACGCTCGACGGCGATCTGACGGTTCGGCAGAACCTCGCCTACTTCGCCGACCTTCACGGCCTGCCGCGCGCCGAGGCTCGTGCGCGCATCGAGAGAAGCCTCCTGCGCCACAAGCTCGGTGCGCTCGGCGAGCGGGCGGTGGTGACGCTCTCGGGCGGTCAGCGCCGGCGGGTCGAGCTCGCGCGGGCGCTGCTGCACGACCCGGCGGTGCTGCTCTGCGACGAGCCGACGGTGGGGCTCGATGCGCCGAGCCGCCGAGCCTTCCTCGCCCACGTGCGTGCGCTCGCCACGGCGGCGGACGGGCTCGGTGTGCTCTGGGCGACGCACCTGTTCGACGAGATCGAGCCGGGGGACCGCGTGGTGCTGCTCGAGCGCGGACGGGTGCGGGCGCTCGGCGAGCTCGACGCGCTGCTCCTCGAGCACGGCGCGGGCGATGTCGGCACGCTGTTCGCGACGCTCGGCGCCGGGATGGACGAGCGGTGAGCGGCGGGCGGCGCGATCTCGCCCATGCCTCGCTCGCGCTACGTGGTATCGCCCGGCGCGAGGCGCTCCGCTTCGTCCACCAGCGGGGGCGATTTTTCTCGGCGCTGGTGCGTCCGCTCGTCTGGCTATTCATCTTCGCCGCCGGCTTCCGCTCGGTGCTCGGCGTCTCGATCATCCCTCCGTATCAGACCTATATCCTCTACGAGGAGTACATCACGCCGGGGCTCTGCGGCATGATCCTGCTGTTCAACGGCATGCAGAGCTCGCTGTCGATGGTCTACGATCGGGAGATGGGGAGCATGCGAGTGTTGCTCTCGAGTCCGTTGCCGAGGTGGTACCTGCTGTTCTGCAAGCTCCTCGCCGGGGTGCTCGTCGCGCTGCTGCAGGTCTACGTCTTTCTCGCCATCGCCTGGTTCTGGGATATCCGCCCGCCGCCGGCGGGCTACCTCGCCGCGCTCCCGGCGCTGGTGCTCGCGGGGATCATGCTCGGTGCGCTCGGGCTCGCGCTCTCGGCCAGGATCCGCCAGCTGGAGAACTTCGCCGGGGTCATGAACTTCGTCATCTTCCCGATGTTCTTCGCCTCCTCGGCGCTCTACCCGCTGTGGAAGATCCGTGACTCGAGCGAGCTCCTCTTCCGTATCTGTCAGTGGAACCCGTTCACCCACGCCGTAGAGCTCGTGCGGCACGCGCTCTACGGGGTGATCGACTGGACCTCGCTCGGCGTGACGCTCGGGGCGAGCGCGCTGTTTCTCGCGATCGCCGTGCTCGGCTACGACCCCTTGCGCGGTTCGCTCGCACGGCGCGAGGGCGCCGCGACCCGTGCGTGAGCGGCACGGGGCAACTTCTCGGGAGGCTACGGCGATGACGATGTGGTTCGATTCGGTGAGGGGCGGGTCCGGCGCGGCGCTCCTCGCTCTGGCGCTGCTCGGCGCGGGACACGCGGTCCACGCGCAACCGGCCGCCCCGGAGGACTGGCCTTGCGTGCAGCGGTTCGTGCCGGGGCTCTCCCCCGGCACGCTCTGGCCGGTGCCGATCGACACGGCGCTCGCCGACACCTGGCGCGATGATCCGCGCACGCTCGCGCTGGCTCGCTACCTCGGTGAGCTCGAGAGCGTCGACGACGCCGCTCGCGAGGCGATGGCCGAGTACGCCGAGTCCCTTCCCGAGACCAAACGCCGCGGCGCGCTGACGCGTCTGGCCGACGGCATCGTCGGGGTCGCCGACCAGCGCCGCTCGCGCTACCTCGAGGGGATCCGTCGCTTCACCCGCAAGCAGAGCCGGATCGCCGGTGACATCGAGTCGACCCTGAACCGCCGGGCCGAGCTCGAGGACGCGGCGGCGGCGACCGAGGGCGCGTCAGAGGAGAGCGAGGAGGGGGCGGCGCCGGGTGCGGCCGAGCGAGTCGAGATCGAGGAGCGACTGCTCTGGCAGGAGCGGCTCTACGATCAGCGGGAGCGGGCGATTCGTGCGCTGTGCGAACGCCCGGTCGTTCTCGAGGAGACGCTGAGCGAAGTGCTCCGCGAGCTCGCCTATCACCTGCCCGATGCCTGAGCCGGTGCGCTGGGCTCGCGGTGGCGGGCGACGCGGCCGCGGCGCGAGGCGGTTCGGCAGGCCACCGCTGGTACTCGCGTTGCTCGTGGCCGCGCTCGGTGCACGCGGGGCGGAGACCTCGCTGTCGTTCGGCTTCCTCGACGAGCCGCCCGGCACGCTGGTCGCGCTCGAGCGCGGCCGGCTCCATCTCGAGTGCCGGGGCGGGGGCAGCGGCCCCGCTACCGTGCTGTTCGAGGCCGGGCTCGGCGGTAGCGCGTTCGAATGGCAGCCGGTCGAGGAGCGTCTGCCCGAAGCGGTTCGCCTCTGTCACTACGACCGGGCCGGCTACGGGTGGAGCGACCCGGTCTGGCATCGGCGCGATGCGCGGGCGCTCGCCGGCGAGCTCGACGCGTTGCTCGAGGCGGCCGCGCTCGAGCCGCCGTTCGTGCTCGTCGCCCATTCCTTCGGCGGGTTCGTCGCGCGCCTCCTGGCCGCGCGTCGGGCGGAGGACATCGCCGCCCTGGTGCTGGTCGACACCTCCCACGAGGAGCAGTTCACGCGTCTGGCGAGCCCCGGTGGCAAGCGCATGCTGCCGCGCGGGGGCACGTTCGTCATGTCGCAGGCGGAGGCACCGGAGGGGCTGCCGGCAGCGCTCGAGCGCAAGGTCACGGCGCTCGGACGCCTACGCAAGACCTACGCGGCGACGTACGGGGAGATGGCCTCCTTTCTCGAGTCGGCCGAACAGGTCGGCGCGGCGCGAACCGCTCGCGACGGGCCTTTCCCCTTCCCCGTCGTCGTCATCCGCCGTGGGCGCGATCTCTATGCCGACAGCGGCGCGGTGGGGAAATCGAAGACCGCGGCGTGGGCGGCGCTGCAGGAGGATCTGGCAACACTCGGCACCGAGGGGCGTGTGGTCGTGGCCGAGAGCAGCGGCCATCACGTGCACGTCGACGACCCCGATCTCGTCGCGCGAGAGATCGCACGGGTGCTCGAGGCACTCGAACGCGGACGAGCGGCGCCCGCGCGATCCTCGGACGCACCGCTCACCGCGGGCGAGGACGATCTCGGTGGACGATGACGAGGCGGCCGAGCGGGCCGATCCAAGTCGGCTTCGCCGGCATCTGCTCGGCCGCCTCGGTGGTGGCGCGCTGCTCGCCGCGTCGAGCGGTGTGCCGAGCGCGAGGGCGGAGGAGCCGGCGGCGCCCTCGTGGCGCGAGGCGGGCACGGGGTTCAGCAACTACGGTGTGCCGCCACCGGACGGGGAGGCGATCCGCTGGATCACCGCCGATCCGTCGAGTCCGGGGGGCGGCGCCTCGTGGACGCCGCTGCACGCGCTCGAGGGGACGATCACGCCGAACGGTCTGCACTTCGAGCGCCACCACGGTGGGGTGCCACGCTTGCAGGAGAGGCGTTGGGAGATGCGCGTTAGCGGGCTCGTCGAGCGTGAGCTCGCGCTCGATCTCGAGGCTCTGCGGCGCCGGCCTCAGCGCTCGCGACTCGCCTTCATCGAGTGTGGCGGGAACAGCAACGCGCTCTGGCGCGAGCCGCCGGTACAGGCGCCGGCCGGTTGGCTCCATGGGCTCGTCTCCTCGGGCGAGTGGAGCGGGGTGCCGCTCCGGGCGCTACTCGAGGAGGCGGGCGTGCAGCGACGGGCTCGGTGGCTGATCGCCACCGGGCTGGATGCCTCGGGCGTGACGGTGAGCCTTCCGCTCGAGAGCATGCCCCCGGACACGCTCGTCGCCCTCCACCGCAACGGCGAGTCGCTGCGTCCGGAGCACGGTTGGCCGGCACGGCTGCTCGTCCCCGGTCACGAGGGCATCTGCAACGTCAAGTGGCTCGGGCGGCTGGAGCTCGCCGATCGGGCGGCGATGTCGCGCTTCGACACCGTCGCCTACACCGATCTCGGCCCGGACGGTCGCGCTCTCCGATTCTCGCGCGTGATGGGCGTCAAGTCGCTCGTGACTCACCCCGCCGTCGGCGACACGGTCGGGGCGGGGCCGCTGGCGATCAGCGGTCTCGCCTGGAGCGGCGCCGGCCGCGTCGAGCGGGTCGAGCTCAGTGTCGACGGGGGGCGATCGTGGCGGGTGGCACGGCTCGACGGCGCGGCGCCCGATCGCGCGTTCGTGCGCTTTCGCGCCGAGTGGCAGCGGCCGGCGGGACGGGAGGCCATCGTGCAGAGCCGTGCGCGCGACGAGGCCGGGCGAGTGCAGCCGACGCGGGCGGCGCTGCTCGAGGCCCGCGGGCGCAACGGCTACTACCACTACGACGCGATCCTCTCGCTCGCGATCGGCGCCGATGGCCGAGTGCGTCATGTGCACGCTTGAGCGAACCGTCGGCGTCACTCGGCTCCGGGCGGCGGTGGGGGCCGCTCGCGTGTTCGGCGGCGCCGCGCTCGCCGTCGCGTGCCTCGGACCGATCGCCTTGGCCGTCGCCGATCCGGCGGCGGCGCCGGGAGCCGATCCCGGCGCGCGGCCCGAGGGGCGACTCCCGCCGACGGTGTTCGCCGACGGAACCGGGCTGCCGGACGGCGTGGCCACGGCGCGGGCCGGAGCACCGCTCTACGCCGCCCGCTGCGCCAGCTGCCACGGGGCGCAAGGGGAGGGGGCTCGCGCCGTCGAGCTGGTCGGTGACCGGACGCTGCTCGCGAGCGATTACCCGGACCGAGGCATCGCCGTGTTCTGGCCGTACGCCCCGCCGCTGTTCGACTACGTCCGTCGCGCGATGCCGCCGGACGCGCCCTACTCGCTCGATGCGGAGGAGACCTACGCCGTCGTCGCCTACCTCCTCGAGCTCAACGGCCTGGTCGCCGCCGACACGCCGGTCGACGCCGAGTTTCTCGCCGAGCTGCCGATGCCGAACGCCGCCGGGTTCGACCGGGCGCCCGACTGACGCGGGATAACTGTCGTTCCGGCGCGGTTCTTGCGCCGAGCGTCGATCGGGCGGCGAACACGCTGCGTAGAATGCCCACCGGCGGCGTTGGCCGCGGCGGACCACAGGACTCCATGACCGAACGCATCATCGTCATCGGCGGCGGCGCCGGCGGGCTCGAGCTCACCGTGAAGCTCGCCCGTCGCACTCGTCGGCGGGCGTCCGTCGAGGTGCTGCTCGTCGACAAGAACCCCACCCACATCTGGAAGCCGCTCTTCCACGAGGTGGCCACCGGTTCGATGAACAGCTACCACGACGAGGCGAGCTACCGGATGCTGGCCAGAAAGCACGGCTTCGGGTTCGTGCTCGGGCGGGTGACGGCGGTGGACAACACGGCACGGCGCGTCACGCTCGCGCCGGTCGAGGACGGCTCGGGCCACCGGATACTCGGCGCTCGAACGCTCGACTACACGCACCTGGTGGTCGCGGTGGGGAGCCAGAGCAACGACTTCGGGATCGACGGCGTGCTCGCCCACAGCCGCGCGCTCGACTCGCGCGAGGAGGCGGAGCGGTTTCACAGGAACTTCACCGCGCACCTGCACCGTACCAACGCCGACGAGCGGCGTGAGTCGCGGCTCTCGGTCGTCATCGTCGGCGGCGGCGCGACCGGTGTCGAGCTCGCCGCCGACATGCACAACGTGGTGCGCCGTCTCGGCGAGTACGGCTTCCCCGACTTCTCCACCGATCGGCTCGAGGTGAGCATCATCGAGGCGGCGCCCGGGCTTCTACCGCGCCTGCCCGAACGCATCGGGCGTTCGGTACGCGAGGAGCTCGAGCGGATCGGCGTGCGGGTACACACCGACACCAAGGTCTCCCGCGTGCTCCCGGAGGCTGTCGAGACCAGCGGCGGGCAGAGGATCGCGGCGCACATGAGCGTCTGGGCGGCGGGGGTCAAGGCGCCGGCGTTTCTCGCCGAGAGCGGCTTTCCGACCGATCGGCTCGGACGGATCGAGGTCGAGCGCACGCTCGAGGTGCGGGGACTCGAGAACGTCTTCGCGATCGGTGACTGTGCCGCGTTCTCTTCGGAGGACGGCACCGAGGTGCCGCCGCGCGCGCAGGCGGCCCACCAGATGGCGTCGATCGCCGCGCGCAACGTGCTCGCGCGTCGCGAGGGGCGGGCGGCGAAGCCGTTCGTCTACCGGGATTTCGGGAGTTTGGTGAACCTCAGCTCCTACTCGACGGTAGGCAACCTGATGGGCAATCTGGTGCGCGGCACGGTGTTCGTCGAGGGTCGCATCGCCCGCGTGGTCTATCTCTCGCTCTATCGTTTGCACCAGGCGGCCGTGCACGGCCCGTTCTCGACGCTCCTGATCATGCTCGGGGACCGGATCTACAAGGCGACGCGGGCGGAGGTCAAGCTGCACTGACGCGTCGGCGACGCGATCCCCACCCCTACCCCTACCTCCCCACCCCCG
>ENA-ORXM01005321-ORXM01005321.1-marine-metagenome-genome-assembly--contig:-NODE-5321-length-10314-cov-2.689851_pt1 | contig 10314 bp, 11 predicted proteins | sample MGYA00237867_ERZ511480 | MGnify/ENA primary metagenome ERZ511480 (study PRJEB26309, sample SAMN06266103) | marine metagenome | isolation source: Algal blade | place: United Kingdom:Sidmouth, United... | reverse complement strand
CCATCATGATCCATCCCAAGGGCCATCCACGCCGCTGCGCCTCCATCCACTGACTCTGGGGGCGGCCAGTGGGCCCGCGCGCGCGCTGTCAGACGCAGCCCCGCCCGAGGAACCGTCCGAGCACCCACCCCCTCCGTCCAGATTGCCGTTGAGCCCCCGACCTTTTTTGATCCGCCACCGTGCCTGCAACCACGCAGGGACTCACCACCACAAGCGCCCAAAACAAGCGCCAGATTCGCTCGCTCACATTGAATTGTGCATGCAAGCAAGACGGTGTGCGTAAACGCCCTGTGATTGGCCCCTATGGCATGGAGATCGAAACGGCACCTGCGATGATGATGCGGGCGGGCGATCGTCGGGGCCGATACGGCGCCATCATCAGCATTGGGTCGAAAGTCTTCGAACCCTCATCGGGGCTCCTCGGATCATCGAGGATTGCTCTGGCTGAGGGTTTGGATGACTGTTTCGAGCAGTCATCGGAGGACATCTGTGGATGAAGATTTTGCAGTATACGGACAGTGGTCTGGTGCTCTGCTCTTGCGCACTCGTGGCTATGCTACTAGGATCTTGCGCTGCTTCATTGGGCCACGTACATGATTTAATCTGCGTACAGTGGTTTCTGTGATCCGAGTCTCGGCTTACTGTGAAATCGTCGGACCTCTCGTCGTCGGTTGACTTGGCCGAGACGGGGTACTCTGGTCGCCACCGACAGCACCATCATCCGCCCCGACCCGCGCCACCGCCACCATCCCACTCCCGAGGTCCCTGTCGCCTAACTATCGTCTCCCTTGCCCACCCCACGTCATGAAGTTCTGCACGTGTCCTGGCTGCAGGGTGCCTGTGTGTGTCGTCACTGACGCGCTGGTTGACTTCTTCTACCATCACTATCCCATCCCTTCAAACCATTTCTGCTTTCTGGAGCGTTCCAGCGAGGCCCTGGAGTATCACTTTGTCTGCCCCTGTGTGTTGATGTGGGTGGACCCAGACGACATGGCCCATGACCATGACCTGGTGCTATTCTACGAGGAGATGGAGGACAAGAAGAACCTGCGGGTGGCGCTTGGTAGCTGGGTCATACACGAGCAGAGTCAGGCGGGTCGACGAGTCGGGTGGGTTCCGCGCGCCGGCCTGTTGTGATGGCGGTGGGACCAACAGATGTGCTGTTCATATCTTGTCTTACCTTTACGTAACTGGTCCACCGGGATAATGGAGACGCTGGGAAAGACGCTCGGGACCTGTGACGCCGCACGGCGGCGACGCTAAGTAAACAATAAACCGTCATCGTCTCTTTGTTACCCCCGCACACCAGAACATGTTGAGTGACCTACACCCAGCAACAGAGAGCGACACCGTGGGCACCAAGTCAATCGTCCAAAGCAAAAAACACATTGAGGAAGTAGCGCATTGCCAGCTGCTCGTCCATATCGGCCGTAAAGCTAGCGGGTGGTCGGTCCAAACCGCCTCTTGCAGCAAGCGCGGCGAAATCCAGCACGACGTGGATCACCCGGTTCACGCACGAGATAGGCACCGAGCACACCGTTATCTCGGTAGCTTTCTTCGCAATGTGCCATTGGAGGCGCGTACAACCGCGAGCCTGCAAAGGGCAGTCCTTATCAATCTCCTTCGGCTGCATCAGGCAAAGGAGTACGTGGTCCCCATCGCTGCGCTGCACGATTGCGCGCGCGTGACCCACGCGGCGGACGCCCGGCTGCCCAGGAGGGTGGAAGGACACGTGGTCCAGCCACGGCGAGCCACGGTCGTCCATGGTCGCCCGCAACCTCTGGGACACCTCGGTGCCACACAGCAAGGTACCCTTGAAGTTCAAGCTCTGAGTGACACGGATTTGGTCCGTGTCCTTCATCTTCAGAACGGCCGCCACGTTGGTGAGCCCCGGCCTCTGTGAAAGGTCCGCCACGCGTACATTGTCGCGGTGGTAAGGAGTTCTGTTGGTGACCGGCGCCCCAGAGCCTCGCGGCGTGTGCTCCCCTGGTCCTCCATCCTGGCCCATCCGCTGCCTTGGCCCACTGACCGAAGCGCTCGATCCGTCGGTAGGGGGACACGTGCGTCCCCCCTGCACATCAGTGCATCCGTCATCGGCGCGCGGCGGCACCGCTGGTGCCGTTCGGGTAACCGCCGCCCGGGCGGCGGACGTCGATGGAGCTGGCGCGCCACCAGTCCTGCCGCCGACGGCTTCGCGCGCGCGCTCCTCCATGAGCTCCTTGAAGGCCGTGACGCACTCGGCGTCAGCCTTTTCGTTCTTGTATGTCACGGACCGCGAGCCTTGCGCGTGGCGCACCAACTGCCTTGTGAATTTGGCAGGTGACTTGTTGGTGCGCGCGTAGTGGGGCTTGTCGTCCTTGTGTTGGCTTTCGTTGGACGCTGTGTTTGCGTTTTGGGGGCTACCGTGCCACCTTATGGCGTCCGTGACGTGGCGCAGCAGGTTGTGCACCTTGGTGCTTACCACCTTGCCAAGGATGGGCGTCATAAACTTGTTCACGAACTCTGTCGCCTTGTTGCCGATTGATACGCCCTCCTCCATTGTCATGGGCACAGGCGCGCGCTGCGTTGTGTGTCGCTCAATCAAGGCGTAGAGCTGGGCGTACTCGGCAAACATGTCCGTCACGGCCACATGCACCGGGGTGTCCTTCCAGACTGCGCGGTACGCCGCCCAGTCGAAAATAAAGCATTTCTTGACTCGGCTCGCCTCTGCTTCACTGTCGGCATCGTACCCATTGGTCTCTTCCTCTGGCGCGGCCGCACCAGCTGCTGTACCCATCTCTGCCTTGGCCTCAAAGTCCGAGGCGGCCGTCCCGCTCATCGTTGACGCCGCGGCAGACCAGAAAAACAACCCCGCCACAAGGAAGGGCAGAATGAAGACGCCCAAGCGCTGCTGCCGCGCAGTGAATGTGGCATGTTTCTCTTTGGCCGAGACCACATACCTGTGCACACACCGATCCAAGGATCATGAAGCCAAGCAGTGTTGGATGAGAGCAGCGCAGGGAAGGCGACGGGGTAAAACTAAGGATGTCACGCACGTTAGCATACTGGGAGCTGCAAAAAGAGAAAGAGCCTAGAGAATCGGTGCAACGGGACCAAGTTCATAGGATGGCACACGACGAGTGCTTTCCCGCCACGTACCCTGGAGCAGTCTTGCACGGTTTGCAGCGGCGACCCATGAACAGCAACCGAAAAAAGCAAACGCGCCGCGTGCCCGCATGTGAACCCGCATTGGGTTCGCAACCACTGCACATGCATGGAAACATGGCTACAAGGCGGTGGACAAGCATGCGTGTAACTCCCAAGTCAAGCACCTGTTCGGGTGGTTGATGACACACGTTAGGCAGCACTCATTGGCATGAGCCACAAGAGAAAACGTCAGTCCCACTCCTGGAGCATCTCAAAGTACATGCGCCGCTGCGACACGGACACCACCACGGCAAGACCCTCATTCACGCATCAGGCGTAAAGTCATAGTAGACTCACAACGTACGTGTAGGATGTCAAATCCAATCATGTGGTATAGAAGGTGTGGCTCGGTGCCGAGGCCGGCCATACCCCCAAAGACAGGAGCATAGTTGCTTGCGCTACTCACGGCAGCCAGCGTTCGGCTTCTCTTCTTCTTCCGAGCACGCCGTAAGTGCTCCATGCCCTCGATCTGGTCGTCGAGTGTGTCGACGACGACTCGGCCCTTCGACTCCTTCGCCTCGGGCAGGCATGAAGCGGCGAGTTTGACATCACACACGCTGCAGAGATGTTCACACTGGCCTCCCTTCTGGCTCAGGACCGCCCGCTCCTCAGGGCGGTCGCACAGGTACAAAATAGTGCGGGTGAAGACCCTGATGACGCGCGTGTCCAGCCGGACCTCAAAGCCCAAGTGAGAGAAAGCAATGAACTCGCGGAAGGCCGCGTACAGCACCCGCTGCATCACTCCAAAGCGCCATTTGTTGCCACGCTCAGCTGCCGCCTTCTCCTGCAAAGTGCGGACAACTGGTATGTACGCGACCACAAGCCATTCTGGCTTCCCAGCCACGTTGAGGACCCGAATTCTGACGGGATAGAGCTTGTGCGCTATCAGAGAATACAGGGTACAGCCGAACGGGAAAAGATACATGTAATGTAAGGATGGAGCACGATGCCATTAGTCCCCTTCCAAGCGCGACGACGTCCGTCAGCCCCCCGTGCGAGCCCACGAATGCCAAACTGACGCGAGCGGCTCTACAATCCATTCAAGGGCTCAGAAACACAGTGACTTACCTCCAGACCATGACAGCTGGCTACTGTCACTGTACACGTGAATGCGGAGGATGGCGCTGTTGGGTCCATGCTCGTCGATGACGGTCTTCTCCATCACCTTGTAGACCTCCCCTTCCATGGGTGTCTCGCGCCGGTTGTCTAGTGGCGCCGGCGCCGATCCACCGCTCCACCACTTCATAGCCTCCGCCTTTGCGTTGGCCACGACGCTGCGGACCACGCCCATTACTTACCGAAAGTAGGCCTCGTACTTCTCCCCATCCTCAACCAGCTCAACCTTCCTCCACCCCGCCTCATTTACGGCCATGTCGAGGTCGTCGGTGATGGCGTTGCGAAACTCATTGGCATTGCTCAATGAGTCGCGCAATGTCTTGCGGTGCCCGTCATCTGCCGGAATATCCGGCCGCGTCCTGTCCCAAACGTCGAGAAAATCTAACAGGCGCTCCTGCTCTGACAGAGAGAGACCCGCCCCGCCGACGTTGAGCACAAAGTTCTGCAAGGCGCGCAAGCGGTACGAGTTGAACTTGCCGGTGTGGGGCTTCTTGCGTCGCGGCTCCGCCAGTGGCGTCGCGCGCTGGACGTCCTGCATGTGCTCGTAGAGCGCCCTGATGTGCGTCGAGGCGACCCCGTAGCTGTACTCGCGCGTGGCGGGGACGGCGGCGGAAGCACCCCCCTCGCCCGCGTGGTCTTCGTCGTCAACCTGCGTCCTGACCATCTCGTAGAGTGCATTCAAATCTGCAGAGACGGCCCCCGACCCGGTGGAAAAGTGAGAGCCTCCATCAGACACCGCTTCAGCGGGTACCAGAGGGGGATTACTATCCACTCCGTCCACGGTCGCGTCCTTGCTGCCGCTTGTGTCGCCGACACCAGCTGGTAGAGAACCGCCACCGAGGAACGGTCCTCCCCCCGCAGGAGGTGGGCCACCAAGGCTTGACGACGAGTCGTCGCTGGCGCGACGGCGCTTGTGACCGGAAATCGGAAAGCCGAGGCCTGCCGTGCGGCCGTGTGCCGCGTTCTGGTGCCGACGTAAACCGGCAAAGTCGCGCACGGGACGGCGGCAGATCACGCACCGCAGCTGCGCCCCATGAACAGGTGCCGCAGACATGGCAGCGTGCCTGTGAGTCAAAACGGGTAGACCAGTGATGCAAGATAGAACAAAGAGATGAGTCAGTGACAATAGCTCTAACGGTCAGAGATGGCGCTCGGTGCGTGCGGAGGCAACCCCTCATTCTTCCAATATACAATGGTCCCGCTGGCAAACACGAGCGTCCAAAGAATACGTACGCACCCGGCGTGCAACAAGCAGTCCAACATGCAGACATCGTCACCGCGTGGCGTGATAGTCGCCCCTCTCAACGTACAACAACGGCGAGCAAAATCCACTAGGATGCCACTGGCTCACGGATACACACTGAGCCGGCCACGGTCAAGTGGCCGTCATCAAAGCGCATTGATGGGCCGCAGCGGTACAGCGCGCCGTCGCGACGGAGGCACCCGTCGACGGAGCATGCATCACACCGGGATGGGGCTGTGATTAAGTGGACAATGGGCCAAAAAAGAGACCACACACACCAGATTGAGCGGGCAGAGGTCAGCGCACCGCGCAGTCAGTCCACTGCCACAGAACCCCCTGGCTGCCAGCTCTCGTGCAGTACCCAAAAGGTAAATCCTCGCTTTCGGTTGCGCAAGGCCACTAACTGAGGCCACAGAGCGTGCAAGACCCCCACCCGGACATACCACCGTCCACGAGTCGAGGCTTGGCGCCGCGCGACACCACTCAGCACTCAGCTGCCGCTGCTCGCACCGTCCCTGCTATCTCACAAGCGCCCCTCAATTCACGACTTGCAGGCGACCGGCACGCGAGGCAGGCATCCTCCCAGTGGCTCTCCGAGTGCAAGGGAGCCCGCCGCCCCTACCATGCGTCTCGCCACAGGACGCATCACGAGATCCCACGGCGAGGCCTGCCCGCCGGCGCCGATGGTCCACTATTGCGGCTTTCTCCCGGATGTCCCACCAAGAAGATGAGGGAGCGTGTTGAGGGCCCCACATGCAGCTTCTCGCGGGCACAACGGATGTCACCGATGCAGCCAGCACCGCTGAAGGGCATCGGGGGATGACCGCCGCTGGTGAAGCGACGGGAAGGGCCCCTGCACAGAGTGCGGGAGTCGCGTGCCGGTTGCCAACGCTTGGACCACTTCAAAACTCAAGGTACCGCGCTGCTTGCCCGAAGGCTCCGTTAAATAGATTGGTATAAGTACCTAGATCCACGGGCCCCGAACGAACTAATTGGCCAAGAACCGTCGACCAATAGAAATGCCACCAAAGGTTCTTATGATAGCGGTAGCGTCAAACAAGGCAGATAAGTGCCAATCGATCAGTTAGGTTGCGCTCAATCGACGTGGATATCCAACTACGGGTGGCGGATCGACGCTGCAGCTCAGGGCGTCGCTTGACTGTCAACCAGCACACCACCTCCAGCTGCAGCCGCGCCTGACTTCGGCGTCTTTGTGGCGGGGCGTGAGCAAGGGTGGCAACGCACGCTATTGATGGTCCGTTGTCGGAGGTGATGGCGGGCAACGCGGGGGGGGTACTCTGTGTCTGGATGCGCTGGTGACGAGCAAGCGAGCCGCTGCGTCCTAGCGCCTCTGGTCGGTTCGTTTGTCGAAGGCGCTTCCATGTCTGAGCCTGCTTTGGCTTGAGTGTCTAAGGACGGCGCCGCGGCACCACCATGTCGACGGGACTGACACGCTCTTGCTTTTCTGACTCCCGCCCGTTTTTGGCGCCATGGCGCGCGGTGTCGGTTCATGAGGGTTCCGTTGGCAAACCCCGCACCCACCCTCTGCACAGGCTGCCCGCCTTTGTTCGGTTCCTGGTCTGACTCCCGCCCTGTCCTGACGCAGCCCATAGCGTAAGCCCGACGGCCACCCACCGCCCAGTGGGGCACCAGGTCGAGGGCTGTGGCCACGCTGCCGACGTGAGCTGCTTGAGATGGTTCGTCGCGACCCTTTATCAACTGAGGGCGAGAGAGAGCGACGGTAGCGAGTGACACAGCCGTACGACGACCACCACCTCGCGGCCCCGACGCGGGTCGCTAACCACTCGCCACCGCCCTCGACTCCTTGCTGGCCAGACGCGGCTTTGTTTTTCATTTCCTACACCCCCTTTTCCACTCTGTTCTCTCTCTAACTGTTCACTCCTGTGGACTAGTACTCAAGGGCGGCGGCTCGCGGCGAAGCGGTGGGTCTTCCAGCGGTGCTCGGCCGAAGTACCTTGGCGCGGAAAGAATGAAGGTGCTGACTGCAGTGCGGGCGGCGGCTGCCGCGGCGGAGATGAAGGCGTGGGAGCAGGCCGCACGGGCCGCTACCGCTTCCGCTCAGCCGGCGGTCGTTGCAGGGCGAGCGAATGCGTCCAGTGCGACGGCGACGGCTTCCACGCCGCCGACGCAGCCTCCGGTCGTTCTGGTACCGTCTGGTGGCGGGGTGGACGACATCCCTGCGGGTGGCCTGCTGGCTGCTGGCGTGGGAGAGTCATGGCAGGCCCCCTGCCCGTCGCCCGCGGAAGACGCCGACCGCACGGGCTTGCGGCTTGAGAGTCTACCTATCGTTGCATGGTGCGGAGTCGGCGGGCAGGGCTCACCGACTGTAGCGACGGCGCCCATGCAGCCGTGAGGCGTGCCAATCATGGGCGGTCCGTGTCCTACACCGGCGTCGGCGCCCGAAGTCCTGGGCCCGCGCGGCCGTGACGCATCTGCGTCGTCTTCGGTGGCACCCGTACAGGATGTTATTCGTGGAACTCGCGATGGCACTGGCAATGTCGCCGACGGGGTGGCCGGTGACAGTTTGCCAGCGCCCCCTCCAGCCGACAATACAGCGGACCCAGTGGCCCACATGACTCCCGAGTCGCAGACCCTGACCAACTTCCAGAGCCGCCGGAAGCCCCGAACCGTGACGCACTTGGCGGCAAACATTGAGACCAACCTGCTCGCGCGCGCTGTTGCGTCTCGGCGGTAAGACTCTGGTGGACGCCTCGTCGTCCCCCGGCCGGAGCACGCGCGCTACTCGACGAGGCCTTTGCCGCCTCCTGTGTCTCCCCCACCCTTCAAGACGACGACGCCGGTGTCTTCGCCAACGGCCTCTCTGGCTGACGCTTCAACTACCGCCGGCCCGAAGCGGGCCGTATCCGCTGCTGCGTGTCGTCCGCATCACCTGTCTTCGTCCTCTGCCGGTGCCCTGTCAGCTGTGCCTACGGCGCATGCTGGCTCCCAAACTCCGTCACTGGCCGCGTGGTCATCTGGCCTTGCGCCGCAGCCCAATGGTTCCCAGTCCCCGCTGCACAAGGACGTCATCGTCGATTTGGGTGGCGGTGGGCTCTCCCTGCCCGCGCGTCGACCGGTCAGCACGTTGGCCTCCGGGTTTTCAAGTGGCCTTGCCTCACCGCCTCGGCGTCCAGGCCCTCCCCCAAGCTTGGAGAAGGCGGTGCTGCGCTCCGCGGCACCAAAGCGGTCGGGGGGGGCTACCGAGAAGGCGCAGCCGTCCAAGAAAACTAAGGATTTCAATGTGGCTACCGCGACCAAGGTCGTGACGGCGGCAGCAATGCTCGCCGCTCGTGCGAAGCTGCCGGTGGCGGACACAGCAGCAGTCGGACGTGCTGCTCCGAGTTGCAAGAAGCCTCCCACCGCCAAGAGTACGCCTTTGACGGCGGCGGACGCGGCGCTCGTTAAGGCCGTCATGGACGGTATGCAGCCCCTGTGCGTGGAGCTGGCCGACGCAGCCCAGGAGCGGCAGCGCCTGCGTGACGACTTAAGCCGCCTCGCGCAAAAGGTGGACATGGAGGGGGTTGGGCAGGAGAAGACGGTCCGCGCCATCGTCAAGCTGCGCGACAATTACAAACCCGCCGTTGGCGGGCCAGTCAAGGACGAGAAGGTCGTCAAGACGGAGGCGGAGGTGCCGTTTTCCATGCGAACCGTGGCGGAGAAGCTTGCCATCGCGGCCAAGAACAGCGCGGAGATGGACCTAGTCCGGGTCAACGCGCGCGAGGCGCACTTGACGTTGGCGGCCAAGACGAAGACCAGCTCGGAGGTGTTGGCCCACCCGGGTCGGGCAATGGACATTCTGTACGAGGCGGCCCAGCGCGTGCGCGGCGGCAATGCGGCGGCGGCGGAGACGTACGTTCACAGCAAGCGCCTGCTACCCACGTCGAAGGTCGATACAAAGACGGGCTGCAAGGCCAAGCCCAAGAAGCTCACCGTTCCGCTCAACCTGATCATCCCCCATCTCACGGGCAAGTACAAGCTTTGGTGCCTTCCCCAGTTTTGGGCAGCGCTAGGGCTGGTCCCCCCTGTCAACAAGGCGACAGCCGATTTGTGGCCCGTCAACAACGAGTTTGCGACGTCCGAGAAGGGGCAGAAGGCCATCCTCGCCATGGCGAGGGCTTTTTTTGAGTCCATCGGGGCACACTGCCGCATTGTCAAGCAGCAGGGCCCAGGTGGTGGCGAGTACGTCGTCCTCACCGTCGGATACTACCTCCTCATTTCCAGCATGGCTCGGCACGAGCTGATGGTGTACGCGCGCCGGCGCAAGCGCAAGCAGAACGGCAACGCCAGCTCGTTTCGGCGGTGGGTGGTGGAGGCGAGCCCTCTGCGGGAGTGGCTACCCACGGACGCGCGTGTCGCCAACGGCATGTGTTTTATCGATGCCGCCACATCGCGGGACTACTTCTATGACGTGGCCGCTGGCATGCCCGCGGCCGACCCGGCCGACATCAGTGACGCCAATCCGTCGCAGATGGCGGTCGGCGCGACGAGCTTGGATGGTCCTGCTGGACCTACGTCCGCCATTCATGCCGCTGCAGACGGCGACGGCGGCGCAGTGGACGGGAGCGGAGGTGGGGCGCCGGGTTTGGGCGCCGGCGAAGGGGACGATTTCGGAGCCGAGTATCTGCCAACCGACGACACTGTCTCCACAGCTGCTAAGGAGGGTGTGCAGAGTGTGAAGTCGGTGTGGTCAAGTGGGTGCGTTGTTTTACTATGGCAGAGGTCCTGGGCCGTGTCCAGCCACCTAATGT
>ENA-ORXM01005318-ORXM01005318.1-marine-metagenome-genome-assembly--contig:-NODE-5318-length-10317-cov-3.959375_pt1 | contig 10317 bp, 8 predicted proteins | sample MGYA00237867_ERZ511480 | MGnify/ENA primary metagenome ERZ511480 (study PRJEB26309, sample SAMN06266103) | marine metagenome | isolation source: Algal blade | place: United Kingdom:Sidmouth, United... | reverse complement strand
CATTGAAAAACAGATATATCAAAATCCCGCTAAACTCATTGTTTAGCGGGATTTTTATTGAGTGAGAAATGTAATCTAAAGTACTAAACCAGTCCTGTATCTTTCCAACTCTTAGAATTTGCTGAATTAATAACCGCCTCGCAAACTTTTTGTGTCATTAAAGCATTTTCAAAAGATGGCTCACAAGGTTCTCCGGTTTCCAGGCTCTTCAAGAAATCCGCTACTTGGTGAACAAATGAATGCTCGTATCCGATTGATGTTCCCGGTATCCACCATTTATCCATATACGGTTGGTCACTATCCGTAATCAAAATTCTTTTCCAACCTCTTACTGTAGCATCGTCTGCATGATCATACATTTCAAGATAGTTCATATCATGTAAATCCCATCGTAAAGAAGCGTGTTCCCCATTTATCTCTAGTGTATTTAACGCTTTATGACCCCGTGCGTATCGTGTTGCTTCAAAAAGTCCAAGAGCACCGTTTTCAAAATGACAATGAAAAATACAGGCATCATCAATCGTCACTTTTTTGACCTCGCCCGTTCCTTGGTGCACACGTTCTTTAATAAAAGTTTCCGTTACGGCAGATACATCTTTAATTGCTCCGTTCAACCACATAGCACTGTCTATACAATGCGCCAAGAGATCGCCCGTCACCCCTGAACCTGCCGCTTCTGCGTCTAAACGCCATAAAGCTTCACCTCCTTGCGGCAGTTCTGGATTTATGGTCCAGTCTTGCAAGAAGTTGGCCCTGTAATGGAATATCTTCCCCAACTTGCCCGAATCTACAATTTGCTTGGCTAAAGTTACAGCAGGTACACGTCGGTAATTATAAAAAACCGTATTCGCTACACCGGCTTTTTTAATAGCATCTACCATTGGTTGTGCTTCAGCAACTGTACGGGCCAAAGGTTTTTCACAAAGAACCATTTTACCAGCCTCGGCTGCAGCAATAGCTATATCCGCGTGCATATGGTTGGGTGTGCAGATATCAACAGCATCTATATCATCTCTGGCAATTACCGCTTTCCAATCGGTTTCATAAGATTCAAAACCCCATTGCTCGGCAAAAGCCTTTACTTTTTCCTCAGTTCGGGCACACACCGTTTTTAAGACCGGCCGATATTCCAGTTCTGGGAAAAAATCACCACTACGCTTATACCCGTTGGTGTGCGTTCTCGCCATTAAACCTGTACCTATCAATCCTATTCGGAGTTCTTTTGTGTGTGCCATCTCAATCAATTTTAATATTTAAAAATGTTCTAACTATTTATATTAAGGGTCTTAATACTTCTTCTATATAGATTCCATCTTGAAAAGTAATTCCGTCCGGATCAGTAATTGCAGCATCACATTCATCTTCCACAATTATCCAACCTTCAAAATCGGTTTCCTTTAAATACGATGTTATACCTTTAAAATCAATAACTCCATCGCCCATTGCAGCCCATTTACCATTATCGTACATGTCTTTATAATGCACGCAGTTCACCAATTCCCGGTACTGTTTTATAATAGGTAATGGATCCATACCGCCTTTGGCCATATGCCCAACATCTGGCGTGTATTTTATTACATTACTATCCAGACCGTTCAACAGAATTTTATAGTCCTCCTCGGTTCTGTATATAGAACCCATGGGTGAGTTAGGGTGGTATGAGCATATCACTCCTTCACCAGCGGCCCTTGTGGCAATTTCATTTACACAGCTCAATAGATTCTGTTGCCTTTCCTTTAAATGCTCACGATCTTCTCCTGGCATTTGCACCAGCAATAATATTGCTTCAGGAAAATGCTTCATGAACTCGATCCATTGATCGGCATTTCTTTTCTCCGCATCAGTTTCCTTTGGATTTCTCCAATCTTCGACATGACACAGGACCGACAATTCAATATTATTTTTATCCAAAGTCTCCTTGAAAACTTTGGGATTTGTAAACCCGTTCATAAAACCAGTATCAGGCTCAATACCTTTAAATCCTGCTTTTGAGGTTACTTCTATTATATGATCTAATTTATTTTTATATTTTTCACCGGACATTGCCCAGGTATAGGTCTCACAACCAATTTTTATTTTTGACATTGTAATATTATTTTTTGTTAGGATTGGATGAGTCATATACTCCAAAACGATACGAATTATTTACATACGTTCTGAACATAACCTGACTTAATAGTTGGCTTTTAACCAATTCAATACCCTTGGGTTAAAATCATTTAATTTCTCCCAATGGAAAGCATGTCCTGCATTATCGTACAGGTGAAGCTCACTGTTTGGAATGCCATTGGCTACCTCACGTACCATCCATTCTGGAACGAACATATCCTGCTTACCTCCTATCACCAGTGTTGGTGATTTTATTCCCGACAACCGATCAACCACATTATGATTGATACAGGCTTCAGCTTGAGCTTCCAATCCGTGTAATGGTTGCTGAATAGCTTCTAAAGCCGCACCTTTCTGTCCTTCCAATAACCCTGCATATTCGGCATCATCATCAAATGTAGGTTTATCAAAAATGAGCAATTGCATAAAATGTGCAAACTGCTCCGGTCTTAAATGTGCTTTAATATGCGTAATGTGTCTGAAAATAGCCTCTCCCTTTCTATCGCAACTTGCCCAAGGACACATGGCTACCATTGCCGAAACCTTTTCCGGATACCTAATGGCCATTTGCAAAGCAATTGCACCTCCCATAGAAACACCGACTACCGCTGCATTTGATATATGCAATGTATCTAACAATGCTGCACTATCATCGGCCATCTGAGCGGTTGTATAAGGACCTTCCGGTTTATCCGATAAACCAACTCCTCGATTATCAAAAAGTATGCAGTAATATTCTTTTTCCCAATACGAAACGTGTTTTTCCCATACTGCACTAGCAGCGGTAATTCCCATTATTAACAACAGAGGTTTTCCATCAACTGGACCTCTAGTTTCATAGTATACTTGTATTCCGTTAACTGTAACAAATGACATAGTCTTCTCTTTTTATTTGTTGGTTAACTCCATCCATGTAATGTACGCACCTCAATAAGGGTTGCTAAAATATCGTTCCAAGTCTGTTGTTTCAACATCACATCATTGTCAAACATGCACCCATCCCAACAAATATGTTCAAAGGCTTTGGTCAACTCTCCATTTCCATCACGCAACCAATAGCCTGCGTCCTTCGCAACATCTAATTTACCGTTTGGATCCGTAGCCAAGCAATGGCGTCCGGTCTTATCATGAGATCCCGTTCCGTGTACCGTTCCATCATTTTGGGCAACGTGGAAATCTATAGTCCATGGTCGTAAAGCGTCGGTAACTGTTTTTAGGCCGGCTTCCAAAGTTTTACGATCTGACCAATCAAAATTTTCAGGTAAAATTCTATGTTCAGGCGCGTTATACCCTAATAAATATAATAAGGTGTGGGACATATCTGCCTGAAAACCAATATTAGGTCTGTCTACAGCTTCCAAAGTTTCTACCATGGCTTTCCAACTATGCATTCCCGCCCAGCAAATCTCACCTTCCGCAGCTAATTTTTCGTCATAGTCAGCAGCTACATCACATGCTTCCTGAAATGTTTTGGCAATTATTTTGGTACTATTTACCGGGTCTTTGTACCAAGCATCCGGCCCTGAAGCGGAATCAATTCGAATAACCCCGTATTGCCGTACGCCATGTTCCCTAAATATTTTACCAAAATGACATGCTCGTTGTACCATTGCCACAAAAGTCTTTCGGTCTTCATCCGAACCTAAGGTTGGGCCTCCCCATATGGGAGCTACCATGGTTCCTATATTTAAATTATAACCGGCAACCTTATCGGCCAATCTTTTTATGTCATCATCAGAACTATGAATATCAACATGTGGATCAAATAACCCAATATCTATTCCGTCAAACTTAACGCCATTTACCTCTGCGTCAGCAGTCATTTTAAGCATCTGATCAAATGAAATAGGTGGCTCTGAATCTGGTCCTTTACCAACAATACCAGGCCAAGAGGCATTGTGGAGTTTTGGAAAAGTGTTGTCTTTCATACTTCTGTACTTTTAAATTAAACGTATCTGTTTTCTAAATTTAGCGCATCTTTATAAACGTAAAAAATACACTTGCTCTAAAATACGGTTTATTTATAATTTAAGGTCAGGATTTTTAGGTCCAAAGTGTTTTAGCATTACAATAGGGTCCGTTTTACTATGATTTACGATAGTAACACCTTCTTTTGCAGCTTTTTCGGATACGAAATATTCGTCATGAGTTAATTGTCCATATCTTATAAGTGATGGAGTTTCAATATCCCAAACGCCCATTTTACCATGCCCCTGCATCATGATCAGTCCGTAGCACGCGCTATCTTTTATAGTTACTGTCTGGCCTGGTAACACGGTTAATTCTTTGGCACTGAATGCATCGGAACGATAACAGATCCATTTATCAACATACCCTTCAGCTTCCATTTCTTCTAGCGGTTTTACGGGAATAGGTCTCATAAAACGGGTTTCTAGCATATTTGGATCCGTATTCAATTCCCAGTCTATTACCTCCATCAATTGGTCAAAATCTCCCATTCGGTCTTCTGGTGTTCCGTTCCACAACAGTTCCTCCGGAATAATAGCTTCGTTTACCAAAGACTGGTACATTGCAAATACATCAGATGCCTTTTGTGGCTCGTAGGTACACATACTGCCTGGCGCATGAAGCATTCCTGGTGGTACATCCCAACCCGTTCCCGGTTCCAATCTAAAAGCCGAGGAAAAGTTGGTTATCTTATTATCGCCTTTTGTAAAATTCTTTAGGCATTCTTTAATCTCTTCTTTAGTTGTACCCGGAGTTATCCCGAAAAACGTATAAGGGAAATCACCACCATGGTTATTTACTTGAGGTGGAAAATAATAGGCTTCCGGCTTTCCTTTTTGACCAATTTTAGCAGCATGCTCGTCATTATGGTGAATGTGATGTGGCAACGGCCCCATGTTATCAAAAAACTTGGAATACATAGGCCAGCTTTGGTATTCATCCCATAGACGGTCTCCAATAACCTCACCCTTTAATTCGTCAATAACATCTTTTAAAAGAATCTGAACTTCTTTACCATCTTCTTCAAAAACTACTGGACTTAAACCTTCGTTTTCTCCGGTTAATGGCCCGTTTTCTGCAGGTGTGGTTGAAGAAAACCAACGTTCATCTATACCTCCACGCTCTCCCCCTAGCACATAATAATCATCTGGGTGTAATTTTATTCTTCTACCCGGAACACAAAAAGAACGCGGTACCCATGTTGGTGCCAAACGTAAAATTCCTTGTCCTTGTTCCAAAGCCTTTTTAGCCGATGAATTTGCCATAGTATTCTATATTTATTTTATAAAAAAGATGTTATAAATGATTTTATTTTTTCTGGTGATAGCACTTCTAATTCTAGGATATAGCTCCTACTTTCGTTCGGAGATAAAAAAATAAGACTATTTTCTTCTCTTGCCTTTTTCTGGCCTATAGGCGGATTGGTCGCTGGCTCCAAGGCCGCTACGTATTCATTTTTGCCCCAATGTTGCCAATTGACCAACCAAGGCAATTGCTTTTTAGGAAACTGGAGCTTTACCACCAAGTTCAGCTTTTCATTGTAAACTCCACATTCACAATTTCCGGAAGAATCAGCTTCTACATCAATAAAAGCGACATCCTCTCCTGTGCCCGAATGTGCATCCATGGGTGCCGGGCACTTACGAAAATTACTGCCCTCTTTGAATATTTTTTGTTCTGAATCCGGTGTTGGAGATTTCCAATCTCCTTTCCAAAGTAAATCGGTTCCCTCATCTATCAAAGGCCAACCAAAATTTACATGATACAAAAGCATGTGCGGCGCCACCTGATTACCTCGGTTCACAACCTCATCCCGTATCGTTATTTTTGCTTCTCCCAATGTGCCGGAAATAGTTCTTTTTAATTCCAAATTTGGTCCAAAAACCTGAGTCTCGCGAATGATTCCGGTGATACTCATATCCATTTTTCCCACAACTGGGTCGGGTTGAATAATAGATACTATTTCTGCAGGGGTATTGCTGACAAGGCCATGAAGCCCTCTTTTTCCATTTTCATCGTCTTCCGGTCCTCCCACGTGAGACAATCCACAGGTTGTTAAAAGTCCCCCTCCAAAATTGCGTATCCATCCCATTCCTTTATCAGAAAACCGATCGGCAGGAACAACACCCGTCTGACTTAACCACGCCAAACTATGCGCATTGTAAAAAGCATCAGCAATATCCATGGCACGATCTATGACCACCTTATACCTAAGACCTGTTCCCGTATTTATCCATGCAATGCGCGTACCACGACCTAATCCATTATCCAGGACAGAGATTTCAATACCGCCAACCTGAGCGGCATTGCCTATCTTATCTTTTCCCCTATGTACTTTATTAACTGACATGGATTGATTCTATTCTTTTGTAAAAAGTTCGTTTTCAGCATTACCACCAGAAATAAGATATGCCAATAAATCTTTTACCTCATCATCACTCAGGCGATTAATCGTCCCTGGTGGCATCAATGAAACCGAAGACATCTTCATATTAGATACTTCACTTTTAGCAATTGTCCGAATAATATCCGGAGCATACGGGTTTTGAGAAACTTTGTATTCTTCTCCCTCTTCACTTATCAACCTGCCTACAATTGAGTTTCCGTCTTTTAATGAAAATACGGTTGTATTGTATTGGTCCGATATTACATCACTAGGGTCTATGATAGCCCTAAGAATATCTTCCGGTGAGAACCGTGTACCAATCTGAGACAGCTCTGGACCAATATTCTGACCTTCACCACCCATACTATGACAAGTGATGCAATTGGTAGCTAAAAACATGTTTCGGCCTATTTCATAATTTCTTCCACTTAAACCATCAGCCAACAAAGGTTCAATATCTTTTTCTTCCCATCTTTTACCGGGGCCTTTTGGCTGAATAGCATTTGAGACCAATTCGTTCCCTGATTTGCTAAGCAAAGAATCACCGGACATTTGATTGTAAAACTCTTTTTTATTTTCAGCCACATGAGTCAAAGCCATTTTCCTAGCTTTATCTATAAATCCTATATAACTACGACCTGCCTTATAAGAGAAAGCTTTGTAAAACCATTGGAAATATCGCTCCCTCAATTCTGGTGTCCAGCCTGTAGTTGCATCCTGTAAAACCAATCCATAATACGTATGCTGCGCTAAAGGCATATTTTTTAGCGTTTCGGCTATATCCATCCCATACTGTGGGTTTCTCAAAATAAGGTCGGCTGCTTCAGTAGCCGTGTTAGCCATAACGGAAACATTTTCACCTTCTTCCGACTCTAATAGCGCCAATGTTTTGGACACTACGGAAGGCTCCTCTACATAAACTAATGCCTTACTCAATAATTGATTCAGCACATCAGTATCGGCTGGATAATGACTAGAAAGATAATTACTGATTTGCTTTTTTACATTCGCTTTTGGTTCTCCAAAACGAGACAATGTAAGTTCAATAGCACGAACTAAATCTACCTGATCTTGCTCCGAAAGACTTAAGTAATCTATGTTTACCAAAGAGTTTATGATTCGGTCTTGCTGACTTTTATCCCCTTGTCTTGCCAAAGCAACAGCCGCATGAATTTTACGAACAGCATTGGTTTCTGAAAACACTTTTTCCTGCCAAGTACTTACGGGTTGATGTTCTACGGCAATACGAGCTGCATATTGAATAAAACGATCTTTACTATTTAAATAAGGCCAAGCAAAAGCTATAGCTTCATCTTGTGGTTCGCCATGAAAGGTTTCAAGTTTTTTGCGAATTTTGTTCTCTTCCGTCAATTCTAATTCTGCCACAGAAGCTTTTAAGTTTTCTTGGTCACTGTAGTATACACGATACAAGTCCGATTCTAACCTACGCCCACCTGTCATAAAATACATAGCACCATCCGGGCCTATAACCCCATCTGTTAGCGGAAGTGGAATTCCTGATAAAAACTCCTCCTTTTCACCAACATAAGACGAACCATTTGCTTTCATTTCAATGGCATAAATAATTCCAAAACTCCAGTCAAAAGCGAATATGCTATGTTGATATTTTTCAGGGAACTTAGCTCTTTTTCCGCTCAAAACATTTGTTGGTGAACCCTGACCAATATTTAGTACCGGAGGTAAATTATCAGGATAGGCAGCGGACCATTTTCCATTACCCGTACGCCATCCAAATTCGGCACCACTTGTCACATGGCATATGCGAGTTGGGCGATACCAAGGCATTCCTAAATCCCACTCCATATCCGAATCATAGACGAACATATCACCCAGTTCATTAAAATCCAAATCAAAGGGGTTTCTAAATCCTGAAGCTACAAGCTCCCAGTTTTTTCCTTCAGGATCAAGATTAGCGACCCAACCACCTGGTGCTCCACGGTCATTAGCATGACCACGTGGATCCTTAATCTGCGGAAAAAGATTATCATCCTTCCAATTATTAGGAAGGCGGTATCCGTCCATTTCGGGTAAATCTGTATGGTTTCCGGCAATCACGTAAAGCGACTTCTCGTCAGGAGAAAGAACTATGCTATGAGGCCCATGTTCCCCTGCCCCGTTCAGCTTTTTCAGAAGTGTTATTTTATCATACTGATCATCATTATCCGTATCCTGTAAGCGATAAAGACCGCTAGTTTTCTCAAAATCATCACTTCCTCTATGGTTTACCATTACATAAAGACTATTGAAAGCATACAGCAAACCTTGGGCGTAACCCATCTGTATAATAGAATCCGCTACTTGCGTTCCTGTCTGAATTTTAAGTTTTTCTATTTCGGGTACAAGATTATTCGAGCCTATTGGAGAGACCTCCATTCTATACAAAGCACCATATTGGTCAGATGTAATCAACCTTCCCTTATTATCGAAAGTCATGGCTACCCAAGATCCCATTTCATTATCTCCCGGACTATACAAATGTTCCGCATTAAAACCGGACTGGAGTTTCAGCTTTGTTATTTTAGGGTTATCGGATTCAACCGATGCATTTGTATTTTTTTTATCCGAAGTACAAGAGATTGCAAAAATCAAAACAATAGAAAGGAGAAGATAAAGTTGATTGATCCTCAATAATTTTATAGTCATTTTTAGTTTTGTTTAAATAGGATAGAAGTTCATTAAAAACCCGATAATCCTATTATGTTGAGTTGGCTGTCTTAAAAACACGTCTAAAGGCTTACGCCTATTTCATGTTTCTAAGTCTCTAAAACTAATGAAGCATTTTTTCTTTACTATCCTGTAGTGTACTGCCCAATTTAGATTATAAACGAAAAATTGCACTTATAAAAATGAGTGTCATGGAAATAAGTAAAAAATTATAAAATCAGAGGATACATAAAGTGGTAAGTATAAAAGTAAATACAATTTTATTAACTCAAGTCTTTCCAATTTATAAGAGTAATATTCCTCTCATCCAAAATTGACCTGCACTCTTGACTCGTAAAATAGTCAAAATCAATTTGCCTCCATTCAGAACCAAAATTTGGATGGTTAATAGTTATAGCTTTCATTTCTGCATCATCAAAAGCTGGGTGAATCAATATTATATTTACACCTTCTACCAAACTATCAAAAACACTAGTGTAATAATTTGCTAGCTTACCCTTCTCAAAATAATGAAATGTTCCATAATGTGCTTTGTCTATTATAAAGTCCTCTTTATTTATATTTTCTCCATAGTTTAATCCAACCATTTCCATAAGTTCTCGATTTAACAAAACGGGTATCTTAAACTTCTTTCCTAAATCCTTGTAGACCTCAAATAAGTCCTCCCTAGCTCCTAGACTATACATGTGAGAATCAAGATGACTAGGGTTTATACCATGTTTCAAACCTTTTTCAATTTGTGCAATCAGTTCCTTTTTTACTTCGGATACAATAGCATTTTTACATAACAAATCTCTATTTCTAAAGAAATAACCATTGTCATCAACCAAACTCGGAACCTCCGAAACCGGTAAGACCGGTCCAAATTTGTATTTTTCCCATTCGCAAGTTAGAGTAAGGTGAATTCCATAATCGTAGATTGGATTCTCTTTAGCGAATTCTGCCATTTCATAAAACCAAGGACAGTTTGTCATTATGCTACATGAATTCACCAAGCCCTTTTGGAATGCCTCCATTGTTGCTCTATTTTCAGAATGACAGAGACCAGCATCATCGGCATGAATAATTAGAAATTTCTTTTTTTTCATAATAAAAAACTTTAAACAAATAGATGACAAAATAAAATGCGCAAATTTCCTGTAACTAAGCTGAAAATTAAGCAAAGATTA
>ENA-ORXM01005312-ORXM01005312.1-marine-metagenome-genome-assembly--contig:-NODE-5312-length-10326-cov-18.011611_pt1 | contig 10326 bp, 7 predicted proteins | sample MGYA00237867_ERZ511480 | MGnify/ENA primary metagenome ERZ511480 (study PRJEB26309, sample SAMN06266103) | marine metagenome | isolation source: Algal blade | place: United Kingdom:Sidmouth, United... | reverse complement strand
CAACATATAATAAAACCAACTCACAGTTTTTATAAGGAGTGTGACAGCCTTTGTTTTCGGGCAAAAAACCTTTATAATTATGGTTTGTATGTAGTCAGGCAACATTTCTTTAAAACAAGAGAAATGTTAAGTTCCAATGAACTACGCAAACAGTTAGCTAGTACTAATCAAGTTGATTTTCGAGCATTGCCAAGTCAGGTCAGTAAAGAAGTTTTGAGGAATCTTGAGAAAAACTTCAAGTCGTTTTTTAAAGCACTTCAATCTTACAAGAAACACCCCAATAAATTTACAAGTCGTCCTAAACTACCAAAATACAAGCATAAGACCAAAGGTCGTTTTGTCGCCCACTTTTATAACCCTGAAGCAGTTAGTCAAAAACTGATAAAACAAGATTTACTAAAACTCTCACAAACAGGTATCATCTTACCTCGAAAAGGTAGAACCGTCAAAGTTGTACGCATTGTTTCAAAATATGCTCACTACATCATTGAGGTGGTTTATGAGGTCGAAGATACTCCACTTAAAGACGATAACAAACGATATGCAGCCATAGACATCGGTGTAAACAATTTAATGGCGGTTACCTTCAATACAGGAGATGTACCTATATTGGTAGAGGGCAGACCTTTGAAATCTATAAATCAATACTATAATAAAAAGAAAGGGAAGTTTATGTCCTTTATAGGGGGCAAAGGCACATCTAAAAGGTTAGAGAAATTAACCCTAAAACGCAATAACAAGGTTAAGGATTATTTACACAAGACAACAAATAAGTTGGTGAATCATATAGCGAGTCTTAACATCTCTAAGGTATATGTGGGATGGAACAAAGGCATAAAGCAAGACATCAATATAGGAAAGGTAAATAATCAAAACTTTATAAGCATTCCGTTTTATCAGTTAATCTCAATGCTTACTTACAAATTACAGCAAAAAGGGATTGAACTGATTACCCACGAAGAAAGCTACACAAGCAAATGCAGTTTTTTAGACTTAGAACCCATTAAGAAACAGGAGGTTTATTTAGGTAGACGCATCAAACGAGGTTTATTCAAGTCAAATAAAGGAATCATCATCAATGCTGACATTAACGCAAGTTACAATATTGGCAGGAAAAGCAATTAACGAATGACAGGATAGAGGCACTTTCAATCTTAGGATTGCCGTTAGTGCCAGTTAAGTTAGATAGACTTAGCGAAAAAACATTTGTCTATGCTTGTCATATTTGACTATATGTTTTATAACGGGAGGTCGAAGTCTTGGATGAGTTTTTGGATGTAGTGTAGCTCGAAGGGGTGGAGGAAGTTGTCTTGGGTGGCTTGTTGGTGGAGGAGGTGGATGATGGTTTTGTGGATGTTTGGGTCTTGGGAAATCATGGGTTTTGTTTTGTGCTAAGATAGTCATTTTCTGAACCATATAAGTTATTTAAGTTTTTTTTAGTCCATATAAGTTGTTTTTTTTATTGGTTGAGACTATGAAAAATAGCCCTGATAGCAGTGGTATGGCTTACTGTTGGTGCTGTGGTTCTTAGTTCTTGGTGCTGTGTTCTCTCCATACTTGAAGGTTGTTTTAAGCCATAAGAACGGATAGCAGGACTTTCCGTGACGACGGAGCTCCTGACAGTTCGCTCCTTATTATTTTTCATCTTAAATAGAGGGATGCGCCTAAGGAGATTCTTGGACCGTTTAGTTGGTAGGGGAGTTTGGTGAGGGGTTGGTCGTTGAAGCGGATTAGGGGATTGTCGGTGTTGATGGGTTTTGTGGTGGGGGTTTGTTCGTCGTAGTCGGAGGGTTGGATGAATTGGAGTTTGGGTTTGCTGATTTGGGTGCCGATGTCGTAGCCTATTTGGAGGGTGATGGCGTATCTTTGGTGTAGTTTGTAGTAGAGGTCGAGTTGGGGGGCGTAGAGGGCGTTGGTGGCGGTGAGGTTGAGTTCTATGTATTCTTCGTAGTAGAGGAGGTCGTTGATTTGGAGGTAGCTGCTGGTGTTTTGGATTTCGCCTAAGTATAATTTGGTGTTGCCGAGTATGCCTGCGATGTTGGGGCGGATGATGAGGTGGTGGTCGCCCATCGGTACGGGTATGCTGTAGCCGATGCTGTAGGCAAAGTGGTTGGTTTTATTCTCGCTTTGGGCGAAGTCTAAGACGAGGCTGTGGCTGATGCCTTTGTATTTGCCCCAATGGACGCCTATTTGGATGCCTGCTCTGGTGTAGCTGTCTTTTAAGGGGGTGTAGGTGGTGAAGGTGTCTGGTAGGAAGGAGTCGTCTATGAAGCTGGCGTAGATGTCGCCTGTTTGGGTGTCGAGGGTGCGTGGTCCTGCTGTGAGGGTGACGGTGAGGTATTTTTCGGGGAGTTGGGTTTCTTGGGCTTGGAGGGTGAAAGGGATTAGGAGGAATAGTAGGAGGTATTTCATGATGGTCTTTTCTCTTTTTGATGCTGTGCTAAGATAGTAAGATTTTTTTTAATTCTTTACTTTGTACTGGAAAGTTATTTTAAAACCATATAAGTTATTTGAGTTTTTTTAAGTCCATATAAGTTTTTTCTTATTTTGCTTTTTACTACAAAGTAATTTTCAAAATAGTTAAGTTGTTTATGTTTTTTTTGGTTATTTTTGTGGGGTAAAAAACATTGGTTTATTTAGGATGTTGTGGAGGCTCATTTCAACGTGGAGGCTTAGGCATCTTTATAAGGTTTATAATTTCAATTTAAGTTAAAAGTATCATATTATGGCGAAGGTAAAAACGAGGTTTTATTGTCAGAGTTGTGGGGCGGAATCTCCTAAGTGGGTCGGAAAGTGCAATAATTGTCAGGAGTGGAATACGTATGTGGAGGAGGTCGTGGAGAAGGTGGCAAAAACGAAGAGTACGACGGGTTTGAGTACGAAGCACGGACCTGTGAGTATTATGGAGGTGGAGGAACACGCATTGGATCGGATTGTGACGACGGATGTGGAGTTGAATCGGGTCTTGGGGGGCGGTATTGTGCCTGGCTCGATTATATTGATTGGGGGCGAACCTGGGATTGGAAAATCTACGCTTTTGTTGCAAGTGGCGATTCATTTACAGGGCAAACGTATTGCGTATGTGTCGGGGGAGGAAAGTGAGCAGCAGATTAAGATGCGGGCGGAACGGGTCGGTGTCAAAAATGCGGACTGTTTTCTTTTGACGGAAACGGATACGGGCAAAATTTTCAAGCATTTTCAAAAACTGAAACCTGACATTTGTATTATTGATTCGATACAAACGTTGCGCTCTCCCTATATTCAATCGACGGCTGGAAGTGTGTCGCAAGTACGGGAGTGTGCAGGGGAGTTACAACGGTTTGCAAAGGAGTCGAATATTCCTGTTTTTTTGATTGGGCATATTACGAAGGAAGGCAGTATTGCGGGTCCTAAAATTTTGGAGCATATTGTGGATTGTGTCTTGCAATTTGAGGGAGATCGTCACCACATTTATCGCTTGTTGCGGACGATTAAAAATCGTTTTGGTTCGACGGCGGAGATTGGCATTTATGAGATGCAGCAGGAGGGTTTGCGACAGGTGAGCAATCCTTCGGAATTGTTGATTACGCAAAATGATCGGGAGCTAAGTGGCATTTCGATTGCGGCGACGATGGAGGGTTTGCGTCCTTTGTTGATTGAGTCGCAGGCGTTGGTGAGCAAGGCGGTGTACGGAACGCCTCAACGCTCTACGACGGGTTTTGATTTGCGGCGTTTACACATGTTGTTGGCGGTTTTGGAAAAGCGTTGTGGCTTTCGTTTGGGCGACAAGGATATTTTCATCAACATTGCGGGCGGTTTGAAAGTGGAAGATCCTGCGATTGATTTGTCGATTGTGGCTGCGTTGTTGTCGTCGTATCAAGACGAGGCGATTCCGTCGAGTTATTGTTTTGCTGGAGAGGTCGGTTTGTCGGGTGAGGTGCGCACGGTCAATCGCATTGAGCAGCGTATTTTTGAGGCAGATAAATTGGGTTTTAAAAAGATTTTTGTGTCGGGCAATATCAAGGGGTTGAAAAAGAAGAAATTTGGTTTGGAGGTTGTGGAGGTGAATACGGTGGGGAGTTTGTTTGAGTCGCTCTTTGCCTAGTTTTGGTTCTTAGTTCTTGGTGCTTGGTGCTTGGTTCAAATACCTTTTTCCGTTAAATGCCTTTTACTGTTATTGGGGTGTGAATGAAAAATATAGGTGTTATTGATTTTTGTTTTTTTTTTGGAGCGAAGGGTTTGGTGCTTCGTCGTTTCGTTTAGTCCTGCTATCCGTTCTTATGGTGGCTGCCTTTCTGCGAGCCGGGCAACCACAAGGGATTGCCCCTACAGCCACCATACCACTGCTATCAGGGCTATTTTGGATTGTCTGAACGCATTTATTAGTTTATCAGTAATCAGGAAATCATTGAATCAGTCTCCAAAAAAACATGCTCACCCACAACTAAGAACTAAGCACCAAGAACCAAGCACTAAAAAGAAAACTAAACAACAACAGCATTTCCAAAGGGAATCACGGGGGGCAGAGGAACGGCTGGTTCTTCAAAAATTTCGTAGGTGAAAGGTTTTTTGGTGATGGTGAAGAAAAAGGTTGTGCCTTTGCCGAATTCGGATTCTACCCAAATTCTGCCTTCGTGTTTTTGTATGATTTTTTCACAGTTGGAAAGTCCAATACCTGAGCCTGGATATTCGTATTTGCTGTGTAATTTTTTGAAGGGTTGAAATATTTTTTCGGAGAACATTTTTTCGATACCGATGCCGTTGTCTGTGACAGAAAAGAGATAGTCATTTTCTTGTTCTACGGCTTTGATAGTGATGTGTAATCCCTCTTCTTTTTTTCTAAATTTAATGGCATTACAAATGAGGTTTTGAAAGACTTGTATTAGTAAAGATGGAACAGCTTGAATGATGGGAAGGTTTTGCGTTTCAATCGTTGCGGTGGCTTCTTGTATTTGTAGATGAAGGTATTTTCTTATTTGCTCTATGACTTTGTTTACATCTGTGGTTTCTAACTGAAAGTTGCCTTCTTGTGAAAACCGAGCGTACTTTAATAAGTCTTGAATGAGTTGTAGCATACTTTCGGCATTCTGCAAAATATACTCTAAACTTTCTTTGACCATTCCATCTAAATGCTGCTCTTGTTCTAAGCAATCTCTGAGAATTTCTGAAAAGCTTTTGATGTTAATTAAGGGCTGTTTTAAATCGTGTGAAACCACTGAGGCAAAACTTTCTAAGGACTTATTGGATTCTAATAAAGCCGCTTTGACTCGTTCCAATTCTTTGGCTTGCCGCAGTTGTTCTTTTTGTTCTGTTATCGTGATTTGTTGGGTTTGTAAAGTTTCATTTTTTTGTTCTAATTCCTTGATGAGCATTTGCTGCCCTTCGTGGGCGAGATAGGTAATGCTAATGACGACTATCATTACACCAACTTGGGCTATAAAAAAGAAATCAAGTCCTAAAACAATAGACTCTCTATTCGGAATAATTCCTTGAATGCCTAAATAGTACAAGGTTACTCCATACATAAAAATGGTAATCCCCCACCAAAAGCCTGATTTTTTGCCTATTACTAAAAATGCAAATAACGGCACTACTACAAGACTAATATAGTCGGGCGATGCAACACCGCCTGTTTTGAGTGCTTGCCTACCCAATGCCAATGCGGTTGTCAAACACATTAAGTTTCCACAAATTAAAAAAGAGCCTGTTTTCTTAAAAGTTAATAAAATTAAGAAAAGACAAAAAGAACCTAACAAAAAAGGTAAGTCTGTATAAGAGATTTCTAAAAGGACAATGGATTTGAGCAAAATCGAAACAACAATAAATGCCAAACATAAATTAACCAAAATTTTTGCTTTTCTATTTAAGAGCAAATCATTCTTATCAATTGTTGTTGGAACGAAAAAATCTGTTATTTGGCTAAAATTAAGCATATAATACGGAATCCTATCTATTAGTTTTGGCACATTTTATATCAAAAGTAACACCAAAATTTATACCAATTCCAACATATTAAAAAGTAGATATATAAATTATGTGAGATTCAAAAACAGATACAATTTTAACAATATGCATAAATTAAAGCCAACTCTATGATTATACTTTTAAGAAGTATTCTACCAAAAAAACATCTATTTATAAAGCCTTGATTTACAATGAATTTTAAATAAATTTCAAAATACTTAAAAAATATTTTAAAATAGTCACTTATATGACAAATTTTAAATCAAAAAATATATTTCAATATTCATATATCGTTGAAACAGTGCAAAATAGACTCGATAGTAGCGGTATGGCTTTGGGGGTTTATGTAGTTTTTGTGGTTTTTTTAGTTTATGTCGTTCCATCTTGACTCTGCTCGATGACCAGTGATAAGCCATAATAGTGGATAGCGAGACCATGTGTGACGACGGAGCATTTTACTGTTCTCTCCTTTTAGAGATTTAGGAATTAGTGTATTTGGGAATTTGGGAATTAGGCTCTATAAAAAACTCCAAACCGCAAAGCCTTGAATCACGGATTTTATCGGATTCTTTGGATTACACAGATTGTATAACGACGCAAACCACTCAAACCACAAAAACCACAAAAACTACAAAAACCACAAAAACCACTATTCTCGAATAGGTAGGTCGATGTAGAAAGTCGTGCCTTCGCCTTCAGTGGAGTCAAACCAAATTTTTCCGCCTGTGTTTTCGATGATGCTTTTGGAGATGGCTAATCCAAGTCCCATGCCTGAGTTTTTGGTGGTAAAACTTGGGGCAAAGACCAATTCTTTTTGTTCGTCTGGAATGCCACTGCCATTGTCAGTAAAACTCATTTTTGCCATATTGTCTTCCTTTTTTAAGCCGATAATAAGGACGGCTTGACGGTCTAAACCTTGCATGGCTTGTAGGGCATTACGCAATAGATTGTGGAAGACTCGGTTGATTTGGGTGCGATCTGCATAGACCCAAACGTATTCTTTGGGCAATACTTTGACGACTCTTGCGCCTTGTTCATTGCCTTCATACAATTCTAAAATTCCTTCTAACATTTCGGTCAATTCGACGGTTTCTTCTTGGGCTTCAGGCATTTGTGCGAAGGAAGAAAATTCTGTAGCGATTCGAGCCAAATGGTCTATTTGCTCAATCAATGTTTTGGCAACTCTTTCTGTCATGGCACCCGCACGAGGGTCTTCATCTCGATGCGCTCGCTGTAAATGCTGGATGCTTAGTTTCATTGGTGTTAACGGATTTTTGATTTCGTGGGCGACTTGTTTTGCCATCTGCTTCCACGCATATTCCCGTTCCGACTTTGCCAATAATTTTGCGCTGTCGTCTAACTCTTCTATCGTTTGGTTGTATTGTTTGACCAATGCGCCAATTTCATCGTCTCTATAAGGCCAATCTAATTTTTTGTTGTCGCCACCTAAGCGCACTTTTTTGAGGCTCTCCCCTATCATGTCTAAAGAGCGGGTCAATGAATTTGATAAGAGAATCGCTAAGAAACTTGTTGCCAATAGAATTAAAACATAGACATTAATCAAGGCAACTAAGAAATTAGAAATTTCGATTTTTAAATTGCGTTCTCTGGCAAAATAGGGATTGCTCATATAGGCCAGCACTCGTCCTTCTTTGCTTCGGACGGCTGTGTACGATGTCATATAACTGAGCTTGCCAATACTTTCGGGATGGACGACTTGTCGTTCTCCTAATTTCAAGGAATTGAACGCCTTTGCATTCATTTGTTTAGAGATGATTCCGTTCTCAAATAAAACAGGCACTGATGACGCCAATAATTGTCCATCCAAATCGTACAAACTTACGTCCATTGCATGTATTTCTGCAACGTCGTCAATCATTTTGCCTAAGCGTAATTTATTGCTAATTACGTTGTCGCCATTTAGTTTATTGAGTTCGTACTCAACGGCTCCTAAAATAGATTTTTGTTTTTGATTTAAGCGATCTTTGTGGTTGGAAATACTTCGATTGGAGAAGTAAACAATCGTAATAAATCCAATGACTAAAAACGATAAAATGATGATGAGAACCATCACTGAATTGATTCGTTGTTTTAAAGAAGCATAAAGGAGTTTTCGGATTAGCATATCCTCTCCTTTTTCAAATAATAAAGAGCGAATAAATAAGTATAAAATAATGGCAATAAAAAGGAAGCTAAAAATATAGGAAAATAAAGAGACACTTTGCAATAAACTTTTTTGTCTTTTAGAAACAATTGCCGTTTTATTATTATCGCCCTTATAGACTAAATGCACATAGTTATTTTCCCGAATTTGTTTGTATTCTTCTGAAATTCTAAACACTTTGGGAATCACTGTTGCATAAGGATATTCGCCCACAAAGGTCTCTAAAGAATCGTTTTTATTGGTATAAACAGCATAGTCAGTTTCTTCCTCATGGCTGGCAGGACGATACTTATCTTGGATGACTAATTCAGGATATACATTTGTTTTATGTGGTTCATTTTCAGAGACTTCTGTAATTAAAAACCCTCCCCCATTTTCTGTAAAAATCTTTAATTTCGACAAATAGCTATAATTTCCTGCGGGATTCGCAATCAAGTATACATAGTCATTTTCTGTCTTCACGCCGTGGTTGTAAATCTTTTCATTGAAATAGTCTATATCAATATCTTGTATTCCCCTCAAAGATTCGCCATTGGGACCAAACAAATAAATATCTATGTCATATTTCGTGAAGTACTTTCCAAAATAGTTCTTCTTAATTCTCTGTAAAATCTCATTTTCGGGCAAATAAGGCAATGTATAATACTGTGGAATGATGTTGTCGCTCATAATATTAAGCGCAATATCATTTAACAAAAACTCAGTAGTTGGGTTTTCTTGTCGCACCAAATTTTTGGCAAGTACCAAGCATTGTTTTTGTTCTTTTTCGACCTTTGCGCTATTCACCAAAATCGTTGCCAACAAAGAAAAAGTGAGTATCCAAAACAACAAATATCGTACGGTCAATAGCCCTATTTCCTTATCCCGAATCAACGGCATAAATAACGCAAACAATAGCACAATCACCATCGGCAAAATAGACAGCAAGTGGAAGGGAATAACTAAATGCAACAATACCCAAAAACAAACAACCCATCCTCCGACACTCAAGCGTTCTTTCCAATCTAAGGGCAAATTACCCAAACACAAAGATATTTTGCTTCCCAACAAAAACAAGCCATAAATCACAAAAAACAAAGCCAATAGACCAATAATATTTTCGACATAAAGAATCTCAATAATATTGAAGGTGCTATAAGCATATAAAATAAGGTTGCGGATCAAGCTTCCACCAAGCCAAGTTAAGCACAAATAAAGCACCAAAAATCCACCAAAAATAAACTTAGGATTGACGTTCTCCAACGCCTCTGGAAGCTCCAACTCCATATGGCGACGCACGAAACTAACCAATAAGAAAGCAAAGGCGGTCACCATCAGCAGATCGCCTGGTGTATGAAACCACAGCCCTTGATAATTGTCGGGCTGAAAAATACTTAAACTTCGTACATTAATGGGAAAATCAAAAAGACCTGTTACAATTTTAATCAGCAACAACACAATAGACAAAAGAAAAAAACCATCCCATTGCCGTTCTCGTCTTGCCAAGCTAATCGCATATAAATAAGCCCAAAACAACAGCAATCCAATACAAATACATTGGAGAATAAAAGCGATAATCCGCCTTTTTGACCAGACCATTTGGTCATCCAAATACACATACAAAGACGAGCTTGTTCCCTTGAGTTGTACCGCATCTAAACGGGCAGATATACTATAATTGAGGTTATCAGAAACAGAAAGTTTCGGATTTTTTTCATTGACTAAGTACTTATTTTGAATACCATATTCCGTCTTCAATAAGTACAACCCAATGACATCTAACTTTCCTCTATCAGTGGATTGATAGTAGGTTTTGAGAATCATATAATAGCCATTCTTCAACTGTGCATAGTTCGCACCTGTTGGATAGCTATTGACTGCTGCCTGAGACAAATCAACCATATTTCCATTCCAAAAAATCAGTTGTTCTTTATCGTACACCAACAAAACAAAAGGCAAATTGTCCAACTCCGCCAATTCTTCTTCTCCCAGATCCTTATTAAAAATATTGGTAGTTTTAGAATTATTGACGACTCGATAAAACTCCTTCTCTACATCCATAAGTTCCCCTTTCAACTGATCCACCATTGTGGGCAATTGATTGAAGCTATTGGAATAATATTGAAGCGCAAATGAACTAGCCAATAAGACTACCGCCAACAATAGCAAATACACCTGATTTTTTTGAATCCAGTTCACCTTCGCACTACTTTCTGTGTTTTAACAAGTTAGTTTTATAG
>ENA-ORXM01005311-ORXM01005311.1-marine-metagenome-genome-assembly--contig:-NODE-5311-length-10328-cov-3.800410_pt1 | contig 10328 bp, 4 predicted proteins | sample MGYA00237867_ERZ511480 | MGnify/ENA primary metagenome ERZ511480 (study PRJEB26309, sample SAMN06266103) | marine metagenome | isolation source: Algal blade | place: United Kingdom:Sidmouth, United... | reverse complement strand
GCGTGGTTGGTTGGAGCAGAAAATAAAGGATTAAAATACATGTTTCAAATGATGAACGGCGCAAGAATTGACGTAGGATTAACTGCAGCCTCTACAGCTACTGCCGCTTACTATGCCTCCTTGCAATATGCCAAAGAGCGACCTCAAGGGAGACGAATTACAGAAGGTGGACGTAAAAATAAAGAAGCGCCACAAACATTAATTATCAATCATCCAGATGTTAGACGCATGCTCTTATTTCAAAGAGCTATTACTGAAGGATCTATTTCTCTGTTACTTGAGGCCTCCCTTCATGAAGACATGTCTAAATGTACATCGGGAGAGGTTAGAGAACGACATGAAAACATTTTAGAAATGCTAACGCCTATTGCTAAAACATATCCTTCTGAAATGGGAAGGTTATCTATTAGCAATGGCTTGCAAATATTAGGTGGTTATGGATTTTGTAAAGATTTTCCATTAGAGCAATATTACAGAGATGTGCGTATCATGGCTTTATATGAAGGAACAACTGGTATCCAATCCTTAGATCTTCTTGGCCGAAAAGTGGTTATGAAAAATGGAGAGGCGATGAAACATCTCAAAGAGGAAATTGTAAAAACAATAACCGCGGCTAAAAAACATGAGAGTATGGGCAATGCTTCTGATGATCTTGAAAAAGCTGTATCCGCTTTAGAAGCCACTATTGGAGAACTTTTAAATTTTGCCATGTCTGGAAAGCACGAACGCTATCTCGCAGATGCAACTATATTCATGGAAATGATGGGCACAATTATCATCGCTTGGCAATGGTTGAAAATGGCCAACGCTGCTGAACTATGTTTACAAAGTGATGAGAAGGCGCTAAACAAGGAGTTTTATGAGAATAAAAAATTGACCATGCAATATTTTTTCACTTATGAATTACCCAAAATTTATAGCTTGAAAGCTATCTTAATGAATAAAGATAATTTAACAATTGCAGAAGAATTTCCTGAAGCTTTTAAATAAACTTTATTTACCAAAAATCTCAATCTATATACTTAAATCAAATATATACATGTAGCTTAAATTTAATGGGAATAGACATTGATAAAAAAAAATTCATATAGGCAAACTATCTTTAAGATTTGAAGAATAAATTCTTATTGACAGAACTAATTATAAAATATAGCCTAGAAATTTAATTATGAAAAACTTACTCAACTACAATTTTTAAATATGCATTTTAAGGTTTCAATAGTTCTGAGTTGTTTTGTATTGATGCTATGTCTTTTCATGAGTTCATGTGGTACTAAGAAAGCAGCCTACTTTAATGAGAGTAATATTGATTGGAACACTCAAGTTTTTAAACCTTCCAATAAGCTCATTCATGAATTGATCATTATTGGAGACGCTGGATCTTTAGATGATACTATCAAAGGCACCAATATTGTTTTGGATGCCATATCAAAGCAGATTACAACAATGGATGCTGAAAGCAGTCTTGTTTATTTGGGAGATAATATTTACCCCGAAGGATTAGTTAAGAAAAAAAACTCAGAAAGAGCTCATGGAGAAAAAATCCTTAAAGCACAATTGGACTTGGTAAAAGACTTTAAAGGAAAAACTTATTATATTCCTGGAAACCATGATTGGAATAATCAAAAAGCAGGTGGAAGAAAAGCAATCTTAAGACAAGAAAAATTTGTTGAAAACTATTTTGATGATAAGAAAAAAATAAAGTTCTATCCGAAGGATGCATGTGCGGATCCTAAGGATATAAAAATAAATAAGGATCTGGTTTTCGTTTTTATTGATTCCCAATGGTGGCTGCAAAATTGGCAAGAGGAAAAAAATATGAATGATGACTGTGATATTAAATCCCGTGGAGATTTACTTGAAAGTATCGAAGAAATATTTGTCGATCATAAAAATGATGAGATTGTTTTAATGATGCATCACCCCATAAAAAGTAATGGTTTACATGGGGGCAACTTTAATTTAACGCATCACATTTTTCCATTTCAAGATTTAAACAATTGGATTCCGCTGCCGATAATCGGATCATTATATCCCATGTATCGTAAAGTGACGGGCTCAAAACAAGATATAGCTCATATTCTGAACAAAGAATTGATGCAAGAGCTACGTTCGATGGCTAAAACTCTACGTATTAATGTTCTATTTATTTCGGGACATGATCATGGTTTGCAATATTTTGAAGAAGAAGACCTAAAATATATCGTCTCTGGAGCTGGGGCTAAATCAGAATATACAAAAAGAGGTGGCGATGCCAGCTATGCAAGAGACGCCAGAGGTTTTGCAAAAGTAAAGTTCTATGAGGATTCAGAGGCATGGGTTGAATTCTATACGGTAACAGAAAAATACACAGATCCTGTTTTGGATTTTAGAGCACAAATAAGACCACCACGCCCTGGAACTGTTGAAGAAAAAAAATCTTACCCACCCATCTCATTACAAACAAAAACAATAGCACCAAACGAAGATTTAGGCGCAGGTCCAATTAAAAAAGCATTTCTTGGTAAACAATATAGAGACATTTGGGTAACGCCTGTCAAGGCTGAGGTTATTGATCTTGAAACGAAGCTAGGTGGATTAAAGCCCATTAAAAAAGGAGGAGGTATGGCTTCTAATTCCTTGCGCATGGAAGCAACCAATGAACACCAATATATTCTGAGGTCTATTAAAAAAGACTATACCAAATTGGTGCCTGCTAACTTTCAAAATCTAAAACTAATAGATGTCATAGCAGATCAAAACAGCGCGAGCCATCCGTACAGTGCTTTAATTATTCCTACGCTTTCTAAGGCAGCGAAAGTTTATTACACTGAGCCTAAACTCGTTTACTTAAAACATCAAAGAGGATTAGGAAACTATAACTCACAATTTCCAGAAGAATTATACTTGTTAGAAGAAAGACCTGATGGAGACTGGACGGATGATTCCAAATTTGGGAATTCGGATGATATTATGTCTTATGCTGACCTTTTAAAAATTTTAAGAGAGAAGAAAAATCACTTTGTGGATCAAGAGTGGGTTTTAAAATCTAGAATGTTTGATCTGTTTATTCATGACTGGGATAGGCATGATGATCAATGGAGATGGGCCTCATTTAAAATTGATGGGAAGAATATATATAGACCAATTCCAAGAGATCGTGATCAAGCATTCTACAAATTTGTCGGTGTCATACCTTGGTATCTATCTACATTCGTCATGCAGCAATTCAAAACAATGAAAGACGATGTGAAAGACGTCAAACACTTATCACTGAATGCCAAACATTTTGACAGATATTTTTTAAATGAATTAGATTGGTCTCGATGGAAGATCATTATCAATCAAATGCAGCAGGATATAAAAGATATTGATATTGAAACTTCTATGGAGTCACTACCTAAGGAAATAGAAGGCATGAATGACGAGGAACTCATTATCAAATTAAAATCAAGACGAGACAAACTTGAGTCAATTGGTAGAAAGTTATATGACTATTTATCTGAAGAAGTTGAAATTACAGGTACTGACAATAAAGATGATTTTACAATTAATATTTTAGATAATGAATCTGTCAATGTCAGTTATACAGTCAAATCAGACGATGGAATTCTTGAAAAATACAATAGAACTTTTTACAATAACGAAACTAAAGAGATAAGAATATATGGATTAAGAGGAAAAGACGAATTCAATATTTCTGGTGACCACAAATCAAAGATCAGAATCAGAATCATTGGTGGTGAAGACAATGATGAATTTTCTAATACCTCAAAGCAAGATGACATTTACATTTATGATGATTTGGACGGAATGACAATCGAAGGCTTAGGCATAAGTAAAATGTCATCAGATTTAAATGTAAACGAATATGACAGAAAGGCATTTCAATACAACACAAGTTTGCCTTTTTTAACATTAGGATTCACTCAAGATGACAGATTTTGGTTTGGTGCCTCGTACTCGTGGACAAAATTAGGATGGCGAAGAAGTCCTTATAAATCACAGCAAAGCGTCAGCTTCAGCCTAGCTCCTGGCGGCCAAGATGCACTCCAATTGGGCTATGAAGGTCATTTTCCCAAAATGCTTGGAAGCTTAGACTTTTCTCCTTCTGTAGATATTCAATACCCACATTATCAAAATTATTTTGGATTAGGTAATAACTCTATCAATAACTTAAGAGAAATTCAATACAATTGGGTCAGAATACAATCTGTTGAATTAGCTCCTTTATTACAATATGATCTAGGGCGATCATCGCATCTAAAATTCGGGCCATTGTTTCGGTCTCACGCTATACAGCGCAGAGCAGGAAGGGTTGATAGTGATGAATTTCTTGGATTCACAGATCAGGAAGTAGAAGGTAGAAAGTATATAGGTGGTCAAATTAAACATCAATTTGAATTCGTTGATTCACATACATATCCAACCAATGGATTTAAGTTAAATACTTCTTTCAGCTATTTGAATGGACTAGATTTTGAAGAACAGTTTAATGCTTTTCATGTTAATGGTAATATCTACATAAAGATTTTCAACAAACCATCCATTGTTTTTGCGCATCAAATTGGATATCAAAAATCATGGGGTCAATTACAATTTTATCAGTACCCTAGTCTAGGCAACAATACTTTTCTAAGAGGATTTAGAAATGAAAGATTTAGAGGTGAATCCGCCTTCTACCACAACATGGATTTAAGATTTCAAATTATAAAGTGGAGAAATAATATTATTCCGATGGATATAGGATTTCTTGTGGGATATGATTATGGACGTGTGTGGTTATCAGGTGAGGAGTCTGAAATCTGGCATAACAGTCTGACATTTGGTATTTCATTAGAGCTTTTGGGCGCTGTGGTATTACAACCTTACTACTCATGGACTAACGAAGAAAATGTGATTAGTTTTAGATTTGGATTTAATTTTTAGATTGACAACTGTTCTCTAAAATATATATTTTAATTAAGAGGCTTATAAAAAAAATCGAACTTAAGAGAAAACGGTCTGGATGGTTTCACTATGGAAATTTTGGAAATTTGTCAAAATCTGGCTTCCTCTTTTCAAGGAATGCATTTCTACCCTCCTCTGCTTCTTCAGTCATGTATCCTAAACGAGTGGCTTCTCCAGCAAAAATTTGTTGACCAACAAGTCCATCATCAATGAGATTAAATGCAAATTTCAACATCTTTATGGCCATTGGGCTTTTAGCCAAAATTTCTTGAGCCCATTTAAAAGCTTCGTCTTCTAATTCAGCATGTGGAATAACGGCATTAACCATCCCCATATCAAAAGCTTCTTGCGCTGAGTAATTTCTACCTAAAAAGAATATTTCTCTTGCACGCTTTTGTCCCACTTGACGCGCTAAATATGCAGAACCATAGCCAGCATCATAGCTAGCGACATCAGCATCTGTTTGCTTGAATATTGCATGCTCTTTACTGGCTAATGACAAATCACAAACCACATGTAAGCTATGACCACCACCCACAGCCCATCCTGGAACTACCGCAATGACTGCCTTATTCATAAAACGAATCAAACGCTGGACTTCTAAAATATTTAATCGGGCCACACCATCTTTACCCTTATATCCTCTTTTATCTCGCGCACGTTGATCTCCACCACTACAAAAGGCATAAACACCATCTTTAGGAGAAGGTCCTTCTGCTGACAGCAGGATAACACCTATCGTTTGATCTTCTCTCGCGTCATAAAACGCATCATACAGTTCTGAAACCGTTTGAGGTCTAAAAGCATTACGTACCTCTGGTCTGTTGAATGCAATTCTAGCAACACCCTTTGATTTCTTATATGTGATATCTTCGTATTCTTTGGCAATTTTCCAATCTGCTGTTGGAAATTCAGTACTCATCATAACAAATAGTTTGTGTGACGAAAATAATTAGATTAAATAACAACTGAAATATTAGTAGTATTATCTTTTACAACTTAACAAACCGCGTGACAATAAGGTTGTCGCCCTGTCTTATATGTACAAAATAAACCCCTTGACTTAATTGATCAATTAAGATAGGCTCAATCGAATTATGTCCTATTTTATTTTGACTCATTTGACCATCTAGATTAAAAATTTTATAATCAAAGAAATTAAATTCAGATTTCAGAAATAGTTCATTGGTACTAGGATTGGGATATACTTTAAACATTGCATTATCAATCAAATTTGTTGATAAAGTTGTGTCAATTATAATAAATATTTCGGAGGTATCTGAAACACAGCACGTATCAACTAAGGGATAAAATGCCCATTCAAAATAGGCAAAGTAGTTGTTGCTATTTGTGTTAAAAGTTTGCATATAAGGCAGGTCGCTGTATTTTTCAATAAGTGAAGATGAGGCCATCTTTAATCCTGGATGAGATGTATTTAAATTGGACTGATTCAATTGTTCATTGGTCGTCAGGAGATATGTTCCTGGACTCAAATCTATATTCAGTAAAATATTTTGTCTACCCACCTCAAGCGCCATTGAGTCAGACCAAAAGAAGCTTGAGTCATTTATATTTAGTAATCTGAATTCGCGTATACCTCCAACTTGTGCATTCACAACGAATGATTCTAAATGAATAGCATCTATAATTGTAAAGAAAAAATTTCCAGGATCTAAGAAGTCCAAAGGAAAGCTATCTACAAATTCATTTTCTAAAGGTCCATTTATATAATTCAAAGTGTCTTGACAAATGTATTCTTGAAAGTAAAATACTGTATCAGAATCTATGTTGTCAATTGTTAGGCTATTCCCAGAACCTAATTCAATTGTGTTTCCATCTTCAATACTAAACCAAACAACAGAATCCCCTTCAGCAAACAATTCAAAATCTTGAACTTGTCCTGGAACATAAATTGTGTCTGTTATTGTCTGAAATTCAACATTTTTTAGAATTAAAGTATCAGAGAAAACAACTCCACATTCATTTTCATTGATTATAAAATATGTTCCCGATGCATTTAATGTTGTAGAAACACTTTCATTTGCTGCAGCAAACCAGTTAATATTATCAGCTTGATTAGTTGAGATCTCTATATTTTCATCTAAACATATTGCATATTCTCCACTTAAGGTAAGCGAATAACTCACTGGATCATCTACCAATTCAACATCTATTAAAGGAGACACATTATGACAAACGCCTAATAAGTTTGTTGCGAAAATGAGTTCAGAAGACTGCACGGAATATTCATCACCAGATTGTCCATTAGACCAAATGACTACAGGGTCATTAACAATTTCCAACTCATCCCCCTCACAAACTGCAAAGTCATCTAGATTAAAATCATACAAGACGTCTATACATTCACCCTCAGAAACCACATAATGATTATTTGAAAGAACATTTTCATAAATATCTATCTGACCACTTGGCCAATAGATTTGAACAGAATCAATTTCAGTATATTCGTCCATTCCAAAATGAATATTTAAAGTATTTGTTATACCATAAGCTACTCCTGATTTTAACCATTTAGTGTAAGTCCCCCACTCTCCAAACAATTTGATTTGAGCACCAATACTTGAACGATTAGATTCATTTCCGTTAAGGGAAAAAGAAACACGATTATTAGGTCCACCTAAATTTATCCATAATTCGTCGGGCAATATATTGCCCCCACCATAATTTAAACATGCATCTATATAACCGTCATCATTCATATCGCCTAAGGCAAAAGAAGCAGCATTCCTACTTCCAAAAGGTGTATCTAATTTAAGAAAGGTCAAATCTCCTTTATTGAGTAAGATGTAATCATTTATTCCAGCGACGACAACATCTAAATATCCATCATTATTCAAATCTGCTAGACTAGTTTGCAACTCTTCACCAGAGATAGTACCCTCATTAGTGAAATCATCTAGTGATACAAAAGTACCATCACCATTGTTTAACATGATCTCATGCGGGGCACCATGATTGATTAAAAATAAATCGATATCACCGTCGTTATCCAAATCTCCGGAATCTGCTGCCCAAGTTTGTATACCAGAAGCCAATCCAAAATCTAATGCAGATTCGATATAATTTGTTCCCTCTTTTATAAAGAGCATATTAATACGACGTGGGTCGGCAGGGTCATCAACTCCAGTGCGACATTTTGAAATAAACAAATCAAGATCTAAGTCTTGATCTGCATCAAACCATATCGCAGAATAGTTGCCTGAATTATCAGACATAGGATTTGTATTAAAATCTATAAATGTATTGTCAGGCTCTAGTTTGTCTCCTTCGTTAATAAAAATTAAATTGCTGGCTACATCATTTGATAATAGGAAATCTAATTTTCCGTCAAGGTCAATATCATTCATACTCGATCCTTGTGCAAAGGCTGTAGAATTTATTTCTTGCGAAAGATTAAAGGCAGGAATAATCGATTGATTTGAATGAATTTGAATTCCAGTATTGCCACCTGCAAAAATGATATCGTTAAAATAATCATTATTAATATCTCCAATATTCATTGTCCAAATACGGGTATTTTCAAAAATGGGAGGCTTATAATAATTTTGGAATTTCTCTCCTTTATTAATATTTATATCCACATACAAACTGTCATTTGCCGTACGGATTAAATCATCTCGGTAATCTCCATTCACATCACAAAATGCTACTGCTAAATATGAAGCGATTTGAGATTCCATGCGTGACGATACATCCAAGAAGACAACAGGATCTTGCGCCTTAGAATAAAAGGAGGTAAAAAGAAAAAATATAAGAAATTTAGTATATCTACCCATGGAAATTTCTATGAGATTTAAATTTAGATAAATTAGAGGAGCTTAAACTATCAGATTGAGCATTATTAGCATTTTCATGAATAAATTGTCGCAGTTACTGTATTTTTTAAAGTTTTATTGGGAAGCTCAAACCATTTATAATATCCATTCTCCATTTCTTTTTCATTTTTTTACAAATGTGTTTGACACCAAAAAACACTACTATGATTTTTATGATATTGAATTATACAGACGAAGTTTACTAAGCGACAATACTGCAGTAGAATTAAAAGATTTAGGTGCAGGCACTTCTTATAAAAGCCCATCGCGGACTATAAATCAAATTGCAAAAACGGCCAGCTCGAGTACAAATAAATGTATGCTTTTACACAATTTATGCCTTTATTTTAATCCTCAAAATATATTGGAACTGGGAACCAACTTAGGCTTAGCTACCTGTTATATTCATGTCGCTAATAAAGTCTCTCAATTACATACAATTGAAGGAGACAAAACGCTGTGGTCAAAAAGTCAAGCCGCGTTTAAACAATTCAAGTTTTCAAATATCAAAAGCATAAACAGTTCTTTTGACGAGTATATTGAAAGCCATATAGATTATATTGAACAGGTGGACTTTGCATACATAGATGGCAATCACACATATGAAGCAACTTTGAAATATTTTAAGCAGATCGTTGAGAATACAGTTCAAAAGAAAGTGATCATCTGTGATGATATTTATTGGTCTATAGAGATGATGAAGGCTTGGTCAGAAATCAAAGGCATGGTAAAAAATGGATTTACAATTGACAACCACAATCTAGGGATTGTTATTATTGACCCGCATTTCGATACTTGTCAACATATAAAATATATTTCTTGGCAGTTTAAACCGTTTAGTCTCGGTATATTTGGATAATAGATTATAAAAATGGATAAAATACTAGTAGCAAACAGAGGAGAAATAGCAGTCAGAATCATGAGAACTGCCAAACGCATGGGCATAAAAACCGTTGCTGTCTATTCAGATGCAGATTCAGATGCCTTACATGTAAAATCAGCAGATCAGGCCATCCACATTGGCCCAAGTCCATCTTCAGAATCTTATCTCGTCATGGATAAAATTATACAAGCAGCTAAAGATTCTGGAGCAAAAGGTATACATCCTGGGTATGGATTTCTTTCTGAGAATGCGCAGTTTGCGGCTAAGGTGAGAGCAGCTGGGATTATTTTCATAGGCCCCAATGAGGAATCTATTGTTACAATGGGCTCCAAATTGGCAGCCAAAGCCGCTGTTAAGAAGTACGATATTCCCTTAGTGCCGGGAACTGATGAAGCTGTAACTGATATAAAAGAAGCTATTGTGACTGCTGGTGAAATAGGATATCCAATTCTTATAAAGGCCTCCGCAGGAGGTGGTGGAAAAGGAATGAAAATGGTTGAAAACCCTGATCAATTTGAAGAGCAATTCCATTTAGCAACCAGTGAAGCGCTGTCATCATTTGGTGATGATGCTGTTTTTATTGAGAGATATATTCAGTCTCCTAGACATATTGAATTTCAAGTTCTTTTTGACCAATATGGCAATGGAGTTCATTTATTTGAAAGAGAGTGTTCTGTGCA
>ENA-ORXM01005310-ORXM01005310.1-marine-metagenome-genome-assembly--contig:-NODE-5310-length-10330-cov-2.367405_pt1 | contig 10330 bp, 8 predicted proteins | sample MGYA00237867_ERZ511480 | MGnify/ENA primary metagenome ERZ511480 (study PRJEB26309, sample SAMN06266103) | marine metagenome | isolation source: Algal blade | place: United Kingdom:Sidmouth, United... | reverse complement strand
CAACGACGCGATCCGCCACTTCGGCCCGGATCGACCGGTGTTCGGTGTCTGCCTCGGCCATCAATGCATCGGTCAGGTCTACGGCGGGACCGTCGATCGGGCTCCGGAGCTGATGCACGGCAAAACCTCGTTCGTCCGCCACACCGACGTCGGGGTGTTCGCCGGCCTACCCTCACCGCTGGAGGCAACCCGCTACCACTCACTGATCGTTGAGCGAGGAGAACTGCCCGACGATCTCGAGGTGACCGCCGAGACCGACAGCGGCCTGATCATGGGGGTGCGGCACCGGGAACACGATGTTCAGGGTGTGCAGTTTCATCCGGAGTCGGTGCTCACGGTCGGCGGCAAACGTATGATCGCCAACTGGCTCGGCATGGAGCTACCGTCCGGCGTCGCTCCATCTGCCACCGTCGCCTGATCCCCGGCGCCGACCCAACCGGCGAACGAACCGCCGAACCGCCCAAGCACCCAACCCACCCGGCGGCCCCAACCCACCAAAACGTGGGTCACAGCCGCCAGAACGAACCGCCGAACCGCCCCAGTACGCCACACCACCCCAACCCACCCCATCTGGCGGCCCCAACCCACCAAAACGTGGGTCACGGCCGCCAGATGGGTTTAGTCGAGAGTGAGCGTTCGGTTAGGAGTCGCCGATAGCCGGTCGAGGTTCGAGACCGGCGGCCCGGTAACAGGCGTCGATCACGGCCATGTTGCGGACACCGTCGGCCATCGTGGTCGGGAAGGCAGTGCCGTCTGTGATGGCGTCTCGGAACGCCACCAGTTGGTGATAGTAGGTGCTCGAAGACGCCACCTCTTCGAATCTCTGACCGTCGTCAGTGGCCACAACCAGCGCCGCTCCGTTCTGAGGGGCCAGGGGGTTGGTGGCCTTCAGGGTGCCGCGGTCACCGTGAACGACGAGATTCGTGATGTGACCGCCGATCACGTCCTCGGGGTTCTCGTCGCTGAAGTCGGCGATCATCGACGCACCGATATGACCGGTCACAGCCGCGTCCGGCCAGGTCAGCTCGGCCTTCATCTCCCCGTCGACACCGTCGACCGGGCAAACAGCCGAGGCCGAGGTGACCTCCGGTTCGCCCAGGCCGAGCACCTCACCGGCGAATCGCAACCACTGGATGCTGTAGCAGCCGAGGTCCATCAGAGCTCCCCCGCCGATCGAGCGGTCCCAGCGGATGTCGGTGCGGTCGATGCGGCCGTCCTCAATATCGAACCGGGTGACGATACGCCTCACCGCGCCAAGCTCACCCGACACCAGAGCCGACTGTAGTTGTTCAGTGAAGGGATGGTAGCGCCAGTGGAACGCCTCCATGGCCACCACTCCATTGGCGGCCGCGGCGTCGGCCGCCTCCGCTATCACTGCCGCATCTTCCGCGTTGGCGGCCAGCGGCTTCTCACACAGCAGGTGTTTGCCCGCTTCAAGAGCCGCTACCGCCCACTGGCGATGGAGCGCCGCAGGCGTAGCAATGTAGATGGCGTCGACGTCCGAGTCGATCAATTCCCGGTACGACCCGAACGATTGCTCCGCCCCCCACTCGGCAGCGGATTTAGCGGCCCTTTCGCCGGATCTGGCCGCCACTGCGGTAATCTCCACGCCGTCGACATCGGTGGCCGGCTCAACCACCGCCTTCGTTGCAATTCGAGACGCGGCCAAGAGACCTAGTTTGATCGGTTCGGACAAAGGTCTACTCCCCTGATTTTCCTCGTTGCGACTACTGGCCGTCGCCTTCGGAGGTGCTGGACGAAGCAGCGGTTGTCGCCGTGGTTTCCGTTGTGGGCTGAGTGGTGGCGGTGGTGGTCGTCGACGCCGTTGTCGTAGTCTCCTGCGCCCGACCGATCCGGACAATCACGGTCTGGCCTTGCTGCGCCACCTGACCGGCGCCCGGGTTCGTGTCGACCACCAGGCCGACGTTCGGGTCGTCCGGGGCCACGTCGAACTGTTGGAATTCAGGAACCAGTTCGAGGTCACGCAACGCCTTCTCGGCCGTTGCCTGATCCTTTCCAGCCAGAGGCGGGATTTGGACCTGCTGGGGACCGGACGAGACAACGATCTTGATGGCCTGATCGGGTGACGTCGGCTGACCCGGTGGCGGGGAGGACTCGATGATCTGGCCCTCGGGCACGGTGGCCGAGCCACGGCGCTCGAAGATGAAGTTGGTGAAACCGCTACCGTTCAGAACGTCGCTGGCCTGGGCCTCGGACATTCCCTGAAGGCTGGGCATGGCGATCTGGTCCGGCCCACTCGACACGATGAGTTTGACCTGGGAGTTGGTGTTGACATCCTCGCCGGCCTCAGGATCGGTGCGAATGACCTGGTCGAGATCGAACTCGTCGCTTGGCTCGCGTTCCAGATCAAACGTGAGGCCGAGTGCGGCAAGCTGCTGCTGGGCTTCGGACAGGTCAAGTCCACTCAGGTCCGGAACCGGTACCTGCTCCAGAGTTTGGCTGACGACGATCGTGACGGTCTCGGTAACGTCGAAATCGATGTTGCCCTCAGGGTTCTGACTGATGACAAGCCCCGGTTCGATATCTTCACTCAACTCGTATTGGACTTCGATATTGCGGAACCCGGCTTCGCCGAGATCATTCCTGGCGTCGGTCTCGGTTTTGCCGACCACGACAGGAACCCGTTCGAGAACGACGTCTTCGGCCACCTCAGCCCCGTCATCGGCCTCGCCGAGCTGATTGGTGATGTACCAGATAAGACCGACCAGGCCGACCATCAGTAGGGCCAGCATCACCACGAACACACCCGTTCGACTGGGCGGCTCGTAGTACTCTTCAACCGGTTCGTCCTGGGCCCTGGCCGCTGACGCCGGGACCGCCCTCGTGGTGTCGATCACCGCCCGTGACGTGCCCGTATCGGGGTTCCGGACAGGCATGGCCGCCGTGTTGGCGCCCATCGGCATCGCCATCGTGGCGTCGGCGGCCATCGGGTCGAGAGCCTGGGTGGGGGCCGTCATCGGCGGGTTGACCACGTGCCCGGCGAGCGGCTGGCCCTCCTGGAAACGCCGGAGGTCGACTCGAAGCTCCTCGGCCGCCGGATAGCGGTCGGCCGGATTCTTCTGCAAAAGGCGCCCAATGATGGCATCGAGGTCACGGGCCAGATTGGGGTTTCTGGAGATGGCTCGGGGGGCCGGCTCCTGAACATGCTTGTATGCGATGGCCACCGGGGTGTTGCCGACAAACGGCGGCTCGCCAACCGACATTTCGAACAGCACAACGCCGAGCGAATAGAGATCGCTGCGAGGGTCCACCGTCTTGCCCTGAGCCTGCTCGGGCGAGAAATATGTTGCCGTGCCCATTACCGAACCGGTCTGGGTCAGCTCGTCGTCGCCACCACCAAAGGCCCGGGCGATGCCGAAGTCGGCGACCTTGACCTGGCCGCCCTGGGTGATCATGATGTTGCCGGGTTTGACATCACGGTGAACGGTGCCGTTGCGATGGGCGAACCCGAGGGCGACGGCGACATCGATAGCGATCTCTGATGCCCGGCGGGGGCTCAGCGGACCCTCGGAGGCGATGATGTCGGCCAGCGTGCGGCCTTCGACGTACTCCATGACGATGAAGTAGGTGCCCTCGTGCTCGCCCCAGTCGTATACCGACACGATGCTCGGATGATTGAGGTTCGCGGCGGCCTGCGCCTCGCGCCGAAACCGAGCCACGAAGGTCGGTTCGGAGGCGTACTGGGGGAACAGAACCTTGACGGCAACCGGCCGGTCGAGCAACTGGTCTTTAGCCAGGAACACGTCGGCCATGCCACCCCGGGCGATCCGGCGGTGCAGTTCGTAACGTCCATTGAGGACGGGACGGGCGGCTGAAGTACTAGTCACAGCATCTCAATGGTAACGAGTTGGGGACCCAAGCGGTGATCATGTCGCGCGCTACTGAAAAAATTGTTCGATTATCGAACGAGCGATCGGACCGGCCACTCCCCCGCCGGTCTGGTCCGCGTTGCCGGCCTGTCCCTCGACCAGCACCGCCACGGCGATCTCCGGCGGCCCGTCGGGACGACCGGCAAAAGCCACTATCCAAGCGTGGGAGGCGGGTGGATCGGTACCCAACTGGGCGGTGCCGGTCTTTGCTCCGACGACCACCCCGGGAACCGCAACCGATCTGGCGGTGCCCAGCTCGACGACCTGAACCATGGCCCCGGCCAAGGCCGCCGCGCTGGATTCCGATATTGCCCGCTGCCATGACCCGGGGCTGATGTCACTGACCTCGTTCAACGTGACCGAGTCCTCGACCCGGTCGACAACATGGGGCGACGGCACCACACCTCCGTTGGCCACCGAAGCGGCCACCAAGGCCATCTGCAAGGGACTGGACTGCACCTCGAACTGGCCAATGGCCGCCTGGGCCAGAGCCGGGGTATTCTCGTAGACGCCGGCGGGGATCTCATCGGAAGAATTGGACACCACCGAGCCGTAGTCGACGGGAAACAGGCTTTCCGCCGCATTGGGAAGATCGAACGGTGGACTGGCGTTGAAGCCAAACCGTTGCGCCTGGTCGACCATCGCCGGCGGTCCGACCCGTTCTGCCGCCAGCTGCCCGAAACCGGTGTTACAGGAGACGACGATCAACTCGGTCAGATTTCCGCCGCAGGTGGCTCCACCGGAGTTTGTCAATGGCCGTTCGGTGAGCGGCGGAGTATAGGCGTCGGTCACCTCGAATTCCGGCTCGGTCATGGTGGCCGCACCGGTCTCCAGTGCTGCGGCGGCGGTGACGAGTTTAAACGTCGAACCCGGGAACTCGATGTCGCGGTAGGCCCGGGGGCGCAGCGGGTTGCCGTCGGCCTCGACGAGCTGGGTCCACGCTTCGTTGGCCGCCGTACCGCTGTTGGCGGCCAGCAGGTTCGGGTTGTACGAAGGCCAGCTCCACATCGCCAACACTGCGCCGGTACGAGGGTCGAGTGCCACAACCGACCCTTCGCGTTCGCCGAGCTGGCTGCGGGCCAGCCGCTGGAGATCATCGTCGACGGTCAAGACCACATTGCCCACCGGGTTGCGGCCCTCCAGCAAGTCGGTCAAGCCCGACAGTTCCTGCGAGGCGGTTCGGCCGACCAGAGCGTCGTTGTAGGTTCGCTCAACGCCGTCGGCGCCGAAGGTGAACGAGTGGTAGCCGACGATGTGGGCGTACAGGTCATCGTGGGGGTATGTTCGCTGCCGGTCGAAGAGACCGCCGGGTGTGTCCACCGATTCGGCCACAACAACCCCGTCGGTGGTGGAGATGATGCCCCGAGGCCGATTGAAGTCACGTTGGATGGTGCGGGTGTTGGCCGGGTTGACTTCGAGCGCGGCGGCGTCGTAGACCTGCACCCGGTTGAGCTGGATGAACAGGATCGTGAAACAGCCGAGTAGGACGGCGATCACATGCTTTAGTGGACGATTCATGTGTCGCCTCCGGCGACCCCGAGTTTCGCCTCGAGGCGAAACGTTGCGCCGCTGAACGGTGAGTACCGATTCACGAGCCGACAACTTCCCAATCGGCTCGGGCTTCGCTGCCGACGCGGACGCCGTCGGCGGCGCGGGCGTTGGCGTCCTGCTCGGCGACTGCCTGGACAACCGAGTTGTGGGAGATGCGAACCAGGATGCCGAGAATGATGTAGTTGGAGATCAGTGATGATCCGCCGTAGGACACGAACGGCAAGGTCACACCGGTGAGCGGCAGCACCCTGAGGATGCCCCCGACGATGATGAAAGCCTGGAACCCCAGCAGAGACGTTAGGCCGGCGGACAGCAGCTTCTCGAACGGTGAGCGGGCGTTGGTGGCCACCCGGAAGCCGGAGGCCACAAAGAACATGAAGGTGACCAGGATGGCCGTGGCCCCCAGCAGGCCGAGTTCCTCACCGAAGGCCGCGAAGATCATGTCGGTGGCGGCATAGGGGATCTTCTTCGGGGTCCCCTGGCCGAGACCGGTTCCGGTGACCCCGCCGTCGGCCAACGCGAACGCCGCTTCGGCGATCTGGAAGCCACTGCCCTTGGCGTCGGCGAAGGGGTCGATCCAGATGTTGACCCGGTTCTGCACGTGTCCGAACAGCTGCCAGGCCACCACGGCTCCGATTGAGAACATGACCAGCCCCAGGAACACATAGGCGGTCCGGGAAGTGGCCACATAGATCATCACCAGGAACAGGGTGAAGAAGAGGAGCGACGAGCCGAGATCCCGCTGGGCGATCATCACCATCAGGGCGACACCCCAGGCCAACAGGAGCGGGCCGAAGTGGCGCACGGCGGGCACATGCAGCGGCCCTATGCGGTTGCCGGTGAGGGTCAACAGCTCCCGCTTGTCGACCAGATAGCCGGCCAGAAAGGCGGCCAGCACAATCTTGGCGAACTCACCGGGCTGGATCGAGAACGGGCCGACCCGCAACCAGATGCGAGCCCCGTTGATCGTGGCTCCCAAACCGGGCACCAGCGGTAGCATCAGCAGGCCGACACCGAGAACGGCAAGCGAGTACCGGTAGCGCTCGAGTTTGCGGGGATCGCGCAGAACCACGAGAACGAAGCAGAAGGCTCCGAGGCCGAGGAAGATCCACGCCGACTGGCTGTCGGCCAAGCCTTCGTCGAGCCTGGTGATCATCACATAGCCGAGCCCGTTGAGCATGGCCGCCGAGGGGAACAGCATGCCATCGGCGTGAGGGGTGACCAGCCGGATGACGATGTGGGTGCCAACGAGCAGCGCCAGCACCACTGCCAGGAAACCTCCGACGGTTCCCTGCAGGTCGAAGGTGACATCGCTCGCCGTAGTCGCCGACTGGCTGGTGGAGACGGTCACATAGCCGACTCCGGTAATCAGGGTGGCCAGGATCAGCAGGCCGAGCTCCAGGTTTCGGGCGCGCATGATCTACCCGTCTTGACCTGTCGAACCGCCCTCCGGTGGATCGGCTTCGTCAGCTTGACCCCCGCCTCCTTCACCCTCCTGGGGGCGACGACGCCGTGGGCCGCCTGGGTGGCGACGAGTTTGTGATCTTGATGCATGACCCGCTGAGCGCGGCCGATGCCGTCGTCACTGTGGAACGCCTGCTCGACTCGTTGGCCCAGCCGATGAACCTCGAATCGGGGGAGATACAGATCCAGGCCAACGCCGGCATAGTCTTCTCCTTTGATTCGAACGCCGAGGCGTTGGGATTGCTCCGCGACGCAGACATTGCGCTGTCGGCGGCCAAGCGGACCGACACCGCCGGAGTCGTTCTGTTCGAACCGGAGATGGCGGCCCAGGCCACCGAACAGATGGAGCTTCGTTCCGGTATTGGTCCGGGAATGGCCAACGGCGAATTCCGCCTCGTATACCAGCCCGTGGTCGAGGTGGAGACCGGACGTATTCGTTCGCTCGAAGCGTTGGCCCGGTGGACCCATCCCCGATTGGGACCCGTGTCGCCGTTGACGTTCATCACACTGGCCGAGCAGTCGGGTCAGATCAACGACTTCGGCGACTGGGCACTTCGTTCCGCCTGCCGTCAGCTGGCCAGTTGGGAAAGCCAGGGTTTGGGCAGCTTTCGAGTGGGTGTGAACATGTCGGTCTACCAACTTCACCAACCCGACATCGTCAACCGGACCGAGGCGATTGTCCGCAGTGAAGGGGCCAAACCGGAGCAGGTGGTGATCGAGATCACCGAATCGGTGCTGATCGACAACGGAACGCTGGTCGCAGAACGAATGCGCAGCCTACGATCCCGGGGCTTTTCCCTGGCCATTGACGACTTCGGAACCGGTTACTCGTCGCTCGGCTACCTGCAACGCTACGAATTCGACATCCTCAAGATCGACAAGGTTTTCGTCGATCCGCTGGGTGATCCGACCAAACAACGGGAGCGGGAGGTGGTCAGTTCGATCATTGCCCTGGCTCGGGGGCTGGGGGCCGTGACGGTGGCCGAAGGCATTGAGGATGAATCCCAGCTGGCCACGCTGCGGGAGTTGGGTTGCGACTACGCCCAGGGTTACCTGATGTTCCGGCCGGCCGAAGTCGACGACTGCACGGAGATCCTGCGAGCCGAAACCGGTCTGCAGATTCTCAGCTGAAGCTGGAAGGCCTTCGGCTCGGCCCCATCGGCTGTGGTCGGGTGGCGGCCCGCATCTAGCGGAACCTGAAGAATCAACCGCCAAGAGCAGAGTGGCCCGGTGTTCTGTTACCGTTTAGGTCATGGTCACGCCTTCAGACCGAACGGAGAGTCCAGCCGAGGACGGCTTTCAAGCCGTCCGCACCCGCTATCCCCCGATTCTCAACACCGCTCAAGTGGCCGAGCTGCTGGATCTGAACCCACGCACGGTGCTCAACATGGCAGGCGACGGCCGGCTTCCTGCGAGCCGCCTTCCGGGATCCCGCAAGTTCCACTTTCTCCTGGAAGACATCATTGCCACACTGAAGGCCAGCCGGGTGACCACCGAGGGATGACGGCCCGGGCCTTTTGGCCCAAACGCCGGCATCCGCCTCCACACCTTTGTTGCTTCTCCCTCATTGAGCGCCAGGGTATGCTGGGTCGACGACGGCTGGACCGTGGCCGGACGGGCACAGTTCAACCAGCCGATTTACCTTCCGATTCCGTCCCACCAATATGGCCGGGCGCTGCGGGTGGAGGAACCAGGTGGAGGAAGTCCGATGAACGAGCAAGACGAGCTGCCGAGCTGGAGTGCCGACCAGCAGCAGCCGACCAACGGTGTTGCAACCGAGCCTTCTCGACCGTCGCGGGGCCGCGGCGCCCTGTTCGGTCTACTCGGTCTTCTCGCCCTCGTGGGAATGGGCGCCCTGGGATACCTGATCGCCCAGAACCAGGCCGACGACGAAACCGCTGCCACCGACCCGGGCGCCCCCACCGCCGCCGAGAACGACGAGGATTCGAGCCTCGACTCGGAGCAGGCAGCCGATGATTCTTCGCCCGACGACAATGTCGTGGACGCCGACGAGTCGTCCGACGCGGCCGCCCTCGCGGTCGACGCCGACGATGTCGACAGCGACGATTCGGAAGAGTCGGGCGACGGCGCAGACGACGATGCCGATCAGGACCCGGCCGGCAGCGCGGGAGAGGATTCCGGACGTACCGCCGTATTTCGGGGAGGCAAGCTTTACCTTGGCGGCGCGGTCCCGAGCCAGGAGATCGCCGACGCCATCGAGCAGAAGGCCATGGCAGTGGTCGGACCCGACAACGTGGTCGCCGACTACGAGATCGACCCGACGGTGGTCATCGACCCCGGTGAGAGCACCCCGCTGTATGTCGAGGATGTTGTGCTGTTCCGGTTCAACTCGGTGGAGATAGACCCTCCCTTCTATCCCCTTCTCGATCTGGGCACCCTTCTTCTCAGTCAGAACCCACAGGCGTCCCTCACCGTGGTAACCCGCACCGACGCCGTCGGCTCGGAGGCGGTCAACCTCGAGGTGGCCCAGGAACGGGCCGAGGCGGTCATAGAGTACTGGGTTTCCGAGGGCGTCGACCGAGATCAACTCATCGCCGATCCCCGGGGCGAGGAGGGCGCGTCCGACGACGATGACGATGAAGCAGCCGCCCTGCAACGCCGGGCCGAGTTCATCATCACCGGCCTACTCGATTAGCCGACCTCCCCGGCAAACCGATTCTGCGTGTGTCGGACGTCGCTCAACGACGTTGTGCACACGCAGAACTGTTGTTGACGTGGCTCGGCTCGGTGAGTGGGCAAGCCGTTGGATGTCACACCGCGGCACTATTCTCGGTTGGGTCATGGATCACCACCCTCCGTCGGGGCTCAATCCCGACCAACGTCACGCGGCCCGGCACCGGGGCTCCCATCTACTCATCGTCGCCGGGGCGGGCACCGGCAAAACCCGCACCCTCGTCGCCAGGGTCGTCGACCTCATCGAGACCGGAGTCGACCCGTCCCGCATTCAGCTTCTGACTTTTACCAGAAGAGCATCGGCGGAGATGGTCGGCCGGGTGGCCGCGGCGTGCGACGATCAGGGCGGCACGACGGCGCTGATCGCGGCGAACCTCGCCTACGAGATGCTGTGCGTGCTGCCGGGCGTGGTGAACGCGTCCCGTCGGTGAGCCGGCTCAGACCAGCGACATCAGCAGCGCGGCCGCCACGACCACCAGCAGGGCGGCGGCGGTCATGATCTCGCGTCCGCCGAAGCGTGCCAGGAAGCGAAGGAACGGATTGAGCAGGTACCTGCCCGCCAGGATGATCGCGCCGATGCCGAGAAGGATGCCGAGCGCGTCCTGCCACAACGGCGTGGTCGCACCGCCGCTGTCGGCAACGCCGCCCGAGCCTGCGCCCTGGCTCGCCAGCAACGCCACGATGGCCAGCAGCGGCACGATGGCGATGTCCTGCATCAGCAGGATCGAGAA
>ENA-ORXM01005301-ORXM01005301.1-marine-metagenome-genome-assembly--contig:-NODE-5301-length-10341-cov-4.959178_pt1 | contig 10341 bp, 9 predicted proteins | sample MGYA00237867_ERZ511480 | MGnify/ENA primary metagenome ERZ511480 (study PRJEB26309, sample SAMN06266103) | marine metagenome | isolation source: Algal blade | place: United Kingdom:Sidmouth, United... | reverse complement strand
TCAACGGTTATCTTTTTATGCCAATGGTCGGGTGTAGCCACAATTACGACATCAATATCTTTTCGTTCCAAAAGCTCACGATAATCCCGGGTAATGAAAATATCGTCTCCCCAAAGTTCTTTGGCCCGGTCTAGTCTTCCGGTATAGAGGTCACAGGCAGCAACCAGTTTTGCGCCGCTGACGGTAAGCGCGGCATTGGTGTCGTAGATACCTTGAATACCAGAACCGATCAGACCGATATTGAGTTGATCGTTTTCCGTATAAGGCGATTGGTCATACGACCTATTGGGCAATAAGATTTTTTGGTTAAAGGTGGATGCCATAACCATGGGTACGGATCCCACCGCGGCCGAGCCCAGTGCTACATTTTTTAGAAACTTTCTACGTGAGGCTTTTTTTATCATTTGAGAGTGCTTTGTTTGAGAGATTGGAATTTACGTTTTTTAGGCTTTCGTAACAAGCCTTTTGCTAAGCTTTGGAACCGCTCCTCCTTCAACATGGTGATTTCGGTTTAAGCGGTTTTATTTTTTTAGTAAGTAGTAACTGAGCATGACATTTGGTTTTTGTAGGCAAATGCCCTGCGGCGTCAGCGGTTTGTACTGACGAAAAAGAAATGAAGCGTTATTGATTGTTCTTTGAATCAGATATATTTATAGGAAGATTCTAAAAAAAATGAAAAAAACAAGAAGAAATTTTCTGAAGAAAAGTATCATTAGTACTGCTACTGCCGTAGGCGGAATGCCATATTTACTTTCCGGAAATGTGGAGTCTTCGCGTTTCAGGGCTGACAATGATAGGTATGAGATCGTAGATGCTGTGGCAAAACTTCCTGTCTTGCGCAGGGAGCTTTTCAAGGATCCGGTGATCATTGAAAAAATTGCCTTATTGCGATACCAAAACAACTTTATCTGCAAGGTGCTAACAACCGATGGGGCAGAGGGGGTAAGCGTCAGCAATAACCTGAGGATGGTACATTTATATCCCATATTCGATCAGTTGATAGCACCTTTCTTTATCGGGAAGGATGCCCGCAATCTTGACCGACTTCTGGAAGAGGTCTATGTATACAAAAGCAACTACAAGATGCAGAGCTATGCACTTTGGGTGCCTTTGGCGACCTTGGAATTCGCGATTTTGGATGTCTTAGGTAAAATCGCCAAACTTCCTATGGGAGCTTTGATCGGAGCGATAAAAAATTCGAAAGTCGGGGTATACCGCGCGAATAATTTTAGGGGAAAATCTGCTGAGGAATCGATACGCCTTATCCAACAACAAATGGAAAAAAGTGGTTCAAAGGCACTAAAGTTTAAAGTAGGTAGTCGGATGAGCAATAATGTAGATTACCCAAGTGATAGAACCGAAAAGTTGATACCATTGATTCGAAAAACATTCGGTACCGATATGACGGTTTATGCGGATTCTAACGGTTCGTACACAGTAGACGAGGCTATTCGAATCGGTAAAATGATGCAAGAAGAGGCTTTTAACTTTTATGAAGAACCGGTTCCCTTCGATTGGTACGAAGAAACGCTAGCCGTTAAAAATGGTCTTACGATTCCGATAGCCGGGGGAGAGCAAGAAGGAAGCATGCATAATTTTAGATGGCTTATCGCGAACGATTCGCTTGATATTGTTCAGCCCGATATTTTCTATTTTGGCGGAATGATCCGTTCCATGAAAGTGGCCCGCATGGCCGAAGCTGTCGGGAAGATCTGTGTACCGCATATTTCGGGTTCGGGACTAGGTTTTCTGTATATGATGCATTTTGTAAGTGCCTTGCCCAATGCAGGTCCTTACCATGAGTTCAAAGGGTTTAATGACGAAATTCCTATGAAATGCTCCAGCTCAGATCTTGAAATTCATGACGGCCGTATCAAAGTACCAACAGGACCCGGTCTCGGGGTCGAAATCGATGCTGCATATTTAGCAAAACACAAACCTACGGTTTGTTAGTAGTTTTTAGAGGGATGGTTTCTTACCGTTTTCCTGTCTGTGCTGATATATTTGCAGGTACAGCATCGTACTCATCTTTTGTGCTCGATTCTTTGCAACCCATGCGTTCTCTCCCTTAAAAAGTTCGTCGATGGTCGCGAACCAGAGGTTGATCCAAAGACCAAAATGTTCCGGGGTAATGGAATGGTTCACCTTATCATCTACTATTTGATGGGCGGTCACTGGATTGCCCTTGTATTTTCTTTTTAGAAAAAGCTGGGTTTCCCAAAAATCGGTCAACAGTTCAAAATGACCTTCCCAATCTGAAATAATACTATTGAAAATAGGACCAAGAATTTCGTCCTTACGGACTTTTCCATAGAACGTTTTGACCAGTAGATTAATGTCGGATCGGTGCCGTATGTCAAATTTAGCCGACATTCAGATCTTTTATTAGACTTATTTACCGCCCAAGTGTTGGTTATAAAATTTCCAAGTTTCACTGGCAACGTCCCTGCCCAGTTCGAGTCCGGCGACATTGTCGGCTTGAATATGATAGCCACCCATTACGCGTGAAATTCCGGCCATGTTGGCGGCCTCCGTAAATGTCGGAAACTCTAAAGTCACTGGTTCGCCAAAGTTAACGGAATCGGTTTCAGTGAGCGATCCGGGAATTAGTTCTACTTCCACCCCAAAATAGTCATCTCCCGTAAACAGGCGCAGTGCCTCTCCGCAAGCCCCGCTAATCGTACTATGGCCAGAGGTATAACTGGGAAATGGTGGGCAAAGAAATACATCGGGGGAGTAGGGCCTCCATTCTTGCCCTTTCATTTCGACCATGCCCTTTCCCGGGCCACCCCAAGCCTTGATGACCTGGTCTTGGTAATAATCGTGTACTAACGCATAAGGGCGCGCATAGTCATAGAACATTTTAGAGTCCCACGAGGCAATAAAGGCATCCATGGCGGTTATTTCGGTCAAGAAATACATTTTGACGTCCTCATCGAGGGTGTGATTGTCTCTTCGGGAAACGTCTTGTGCGAACTTTAGCCAATGCCCAGCTTGTTGTACCGATTGTGGCCCGTCTCGCATAAACTCGACCAAGGCTTTGTCTTTATCGGTGAGATTGGCCTGCAGGTCGATGACCTCTTTGACCTCTTTTTCCAATTGTTGCGAACCTACCATCGGAGGAGGGTCCGGCCTGAATTGATCGGCCGATTTCAGAGCGATGGGTTCTACTTTTTGCCAATACGGGGTCAGGCAACCCGGAGCATATTGCCCGCCTTTTCCATCGGAAAAATACTTGGGCTGCCAACGATTGATATCGGTATTCTCGTCCGCTGAATTCACAGGATCGTAATTGGTGTAATCAAAATAGGGTTCACCGTTCGAACCTTCCACTTCGCCATATTGATTACTGCCATCGTTTTTTCTGGCTTCGATGACCGCTTTTGCGGCTAGGTTTCCAATACCTTCGGGTGTTGAGGCATCCAGCGAAGTATTTTCGGGGTCAAGCCCCAAAGATGCCATAAACTTTTTGAACATTTCGGTGTCGGAATAATAGTATTCCTTCATCGCCCCGAACGCCGCATAACTGATGGCAATTTCCTTGTTTTTTAAAGTTTGTTCTTCGGAAGGCCTGCGTTCCACGCTCGATAGGTAAACCGGAACGGCATTTTCGTCATATCGCGACCATGCATCGAAAATGGCCGTAAAGATAAGACCTAGATAACGGGAAGTTATAGTGGGTCTTGGTTTGAATCGTTCCGTATCCGATGCCGTTGCGTCCAAGGCCATCTTCCCCCATTTATAAGCAATATTTTCGGTGCCGGTCGGTTCCTCTTTTAGGTTTTCTTGTGCGTTTAGCACAGCAGTGCCTACCGTTGATAAGGCTGCAAATAGCAAGATAAAAAATCGCGTTATTTTACTTTTTTTAAACATCTTTTTCATAATTTATTCCTCATAGATAATGTAAATTATAGTTAAAATCAAGATTTTGATAGTCGTTCGTAAATTAACAAAACCCTTAATTTTCAAATATAATAAAGCAAGTAAAATTTTCTAAATTTTCAAGCCAAGATAGTTATCATAAACTGGTATAATTCATGCATCTGGGGTTTTCCTTTATGCTTTCCTGCCCTGCCAAAAAAATAGAGCACGAACCACAATGCGACCATAAAGCCCATGAGTATTAATGGGAGTGAATACGGTTTTTGCAAGGCGGCACTTGAGTAGGCCCAAATGCCCAAAATGATGAAGAACGTGGCTATGCCGAAATGAAGGAACATAAAAAATGTCCAGAGGGTAGGGTTGGGGCCAAAGACTCCGTAGAGTTTGCTATTCTTTCCATCTACATCTTCCATTTCAAGGTGCAATTGTGGTGACCAAAAATGATTGTGAAGCTTGTTAAATTTGATGAAAACATGGTCGTCTAAGCGCTTTACAATAAAAGGATCTTTCTCTTCCTTCTCGAAGGCTTCCAAAAAGTATTCTTTGCTTCCTACCAATTCTAGTTGAAATCTGGGCCGTAGGACAATTTCGTTCGGTATCGTTTTCATTGGGAATACTTTTCTCTTGATTCCGAATTTTTCGGCTAATTCCTTTTAGGTTTCATTATGAATCCATTTAATTATGACATTCCATTTCCGCAGAAACGACTTCGGTTATCGGTGACGGCGATACGTATGGAATACCCAATCCCAATCCGCGAATAATGAACAAAATGCCAATGGCCACAACAAAAAAGGGAATAAGCCTTTGTACTTTTTGGCGTAGCCCTCCCTTTAAAATCCCACTGAAATAAATGGCAGTGGTCATCAAGGGGATGGTGCCTATCCCAAAAAGAAGCATATAAAGACTGCCCTCTGCCGCATTGCCCATCGCTATGGCCCCGAAAAGAGCCATATAAACAAGCCCGCAGGGTAAAAATCCGTTCAAAAAGCCAATGGTCAGAAAAGTATCGGGAGACTTTTTCTTCAATTCTCGACCCAATCGATTCTTGACTTTGGAAATAACCTTGTATACTGGTTTTGATAGGTTATGACGACTGAACGTTTTATAGGGAATCAAGATGATTACAATCATCAAAACTCCAATAGCGATGGATAGTTTTTGCTGCATTCCGAAAACGTAGAGTCCTTTTCCGAGCATCCCGAATACAAGTCCGATAATTCCGTAGGCCAACAGGCGACCGAAATGGTATATGAAAATCTGCCCGAACTTCTTGAATTCGTTATCTCTATCCACGGGAAGCATGAAAACGATAGGCCCGCACATGCCGATGCAGTGAAGGCTTCCCATGAGTCCGAGTATGATGGCCGATAATAACATTTTAGTTTGTCATTGTGCGAATAGCGTGGCAATCTGCCGAAACTAGTATTTGAGCTTCAACAGTTTGCCACGTCGCGGTTACTTTATATCAATCTTCAACTTTACTGTCCGCTCCTCGCAAAGACGTTAGTAAGTGATGCTTTCTTTGTGCAAATAGTCTTTTCCTTGTGATTGCCAAGAAATTTTAATGTCCCAGCGACCATCCAACAGGCGTTTGTCAGGTATGAGCAAATGTGAATTGGATAAACTTAAAGGTAAGTCAAAATCCAAGTGCTTATTGGATGGTCTGTAAAGGGACACGTTTCCTTTCATATTTTGATTATAGATATCCTCGGGGAAGCTGATGAGCAATCCCTTAGGTGTCTTTTTGATTTTTATTGGTACTGCTGTGTTTCGAGCATTTTTTTCGGCATCGATTTCTTTCTGATACCCAAGTTCGGCCTTGTAATATTCCTTGGTAACCAGGTCATGGTTGGCCCGATCGTCCATAGACATCCGCACTACGAAGAATAAAATAAAGCCGATGAAGGCTATAAAAGCCAGTACGATTGCAGTTCCCCAGTTGATTCTCATGATAATCTTTTTTATTTTTCATTCCCTTGAAGAAGGGAATCTCTTTATTTATATTTTCCAGTAAGTTCAGCAGTTTGCCGCGTCGCGTTTACTTTGTTGTAAAAACCCAACCTTCCGGGTCGCTCCTCGCAAAGACGTATTTTTAAATTTTCTAGCAAGTTCAACAGTTTGCTTCGTCGCCGGTACTGATTCGTTGAAATTCAACTTTACGGTCCGCTCCTCGCAAAGACGTGTTTAGTTGTAACTTCTCGGTCCTAGAAACCTCGCTGTTGTGGTTTCGATTAGTTTATCGTTGCTGTACACTCCAATCTTCAATTTGTCTTTATCCCCATTCAAGGCCGCAGCACTGATTTCAATGAACAGCGTACCTTCGGCCAATGCTTCGGCAGGCACGTCGAAATTATCGGTGCTTACCAATTTGATAGTACCCTTGTGCGACTCCAACTTAAAATACACATCTTCAATATCCTCGGTAGTTTTATTCAACAGTTTATAGGTGTAGACATTGCTGATAATATTGCCTTCCTTATGTTCGTATAACTGCCCGGGTAACCTTAGAATATTGGCTTCGAGATCATTTCTTAAGAACAGCATGCCGATAAGCACTCCGGTCAAAATGGTCAACACTGCCGTGTACCCTTTCAGCCGTGGGGTGAACTTGAACTTTTCCTTTTTGGTGATTTCGTCTTCGCTGGCATAGCGTATGAGGCCTTTGGGCAGATTCACCTTATCCATTATCGTATCACATTCATCGATACAGGCCGTACAGTTTACGCATTCGAGTTGGGTTCCGTTCCGTATATCGATACCGGTCGGACACACGTTTACACATTGAAAACAATCGATACAGTCACCATGGCCCAACGCCTCGCGGTCTTCGTTTTTCCGCCATTTTTTCCGACCGTTTTCGGCTTCGCCGCGTTTGTGGTCATAGGCCACTACGATAGATTTGTTGTCTAAAAGCACGCCTTGCATACGGCCATAGGGACAAGCGATAATACAAACCTGTTCCCTGAACCAGGCGAACACCCAAAAGAAAACAGCCGTAAAGATTAAAAGGGAAATCATAGTACTAACGTGCCGTAGCGGACCATCGGTAATGTACTGTATCAAGCGGTCACTACCGATTAAATAGGCAAGGAAGACATTGGCTATCAAGAATGAAATCAAGAAAAAAACAAGCCATTTCGTGGTCCGTTTTCTAATTTTTTCCGCGTTCCAGGGTTGACGGTCAAGTTTTATCTGTGCTCCGCGATCTCCGTCTATCCAATACTCTATCCTTCGAAAAACCATCTCCATAAAAATGGTCTGCGGGCACATCCATCCACAGAAAATACGCCCGAAGGCAACGGTGAACAAGGCGACGAAAATGACTCCGATAATCATGGAGATTACAAAGAGGTGGAAATCCTGTGGATAAAAGGGAAAACCAAAGATGTTGAACCGCCTTTCAAGCACATTGAACATCAAGAACTGGTTCCCGTTTACTTTGAGGAACGGGGAGGCAATCAAGAAAGTCAGTAGCCCGTAGCTTACGTATTTTCGATAGCGATAGAACCGGCCGCTGGGTTTTTTAGGAAATACCCAGGCCCGTTTGCCATCTTCTTTGATGGTGCCGATGCTGTCCCTAAAATTTTCTTGGTCTTGCGACATTTATTAGGCTTCTATTTTTCATTCCCGCCCTTCGACAGTGCTCAGGATAAACTACGGCGGGAATCTCTTAAATTTTAGAGTTTATCGGTTGGATGGGAATATTACCGTTCTAGGTTGAATTAAAAATTAAATTTTACGCTTTTACTCAGGCTTGCGCTTTCAACCCCTCCGTCTTCCCGCTGAAAAAGCGGGAATCCACCTCCCCTCATCTGAGGGGAGGAGCCTTTGACTCCCCTATTTTGGGCTTTGAACCTAAAATCTACTGAATATCTGCCCCCTCTTCATCTATGATTTCCTTGAATTCCAAAGTATCTGTTTCCACTTCTATTTTTACCGAGTCGACAGCCTTTGCATCGGTCTTCATATGGGGGTCGATCCATACTTCGCCTTCCGGGGCTTTTGGATTGGCGGGAGTGGTTCCCTGAAAGTTCAATACATAGCTTGCTACTTGCGCCATTTCTGCGGGTTTCAAGCTCTGTTTCCAGGCAATCATGCCCTTACCGGCCCGACCTCCTTCAGAAATTGTACTGAACACCTCTTTGATACCTCCGCCCAAGATCCAATTTTCGTCCGTAAGGTTCGGACCGATACCACCGCCACCATCGGCCATGTGACAGGCTACACAATTGGTCTCGTAAATGGCCTTGCCGGCGCTAATATCCGATGCATCCGATAATAACTCTACGGTGTTCACGTCTACCAGGTCTTTCGCATTTTTTTTGTACTCGGCGATTTCGGCTTCGGCCAAAGTTACCTCGGTTACATATTCCGTGTCTTGGTCATAATCGTTGAAAACATGAAAGCGTGCGAGATAAATCACTCCAAAAATGATTGTTGCGTAGAACATGTACACCCACCATGGAGGCAGATTGTTGTCGAGTTCGCGAATGCCGTCGTAGTTGTGGTCGAGAATGATTTCACCTTCTTCTTCGATGGGTTTGGAGCCCAGTAACTTTTGGTACGTTTCTTTGGCCCATTTCCATTCCCAGCTCTTTGACTTTTTGGCCAGGTAACGTTCTTTGGCCTCTTCTGAAAGCGTCTGGAACATTACGTTTTCGACCGACTGCAAAATCAGCTCGATTGCAATCAATAGCATTAATACCATGAGCATGAAGGCCTGGGCCATCGGGTATTCGATTATCGCCAGTTTATCTCCGGAGTCAACAAAGTATTCCGTAAGGCCGAGGATGACAAAAAACACTAAGGGGATGCGTATCCACCAAGGGAATGTATTTCTCATAATTGTTCTTCTTTTGGTTGGTTCTCTTTTTCTAAGGGGAGTTCACTCACTTCTTTGATATATGCCTTGGAGGCGGTAAAGACCCACCAAAAAAGCAAGGAAAAAAAGACAAAGAAAATGAGTAACGATATCATGGGATACGTGGCTATGCCCTCGATGCTCTCCATGTGATTTTTTACGAATTTTAGCATTGTTTATTAAGATTGTAGAGGTGAGAATCAAGAAATAAGACTTCTTTCTTTGTTTGTCGGTCTTGGTTCTAGGCTCTTGGTTCTTTTTTATTTATTCTGAGACAATAGTTCTTCGGTTTCCTTTACTTTGATATCGGTACCCAAACGTTGTAGGTAGGCGATGAGGGAAACAATTTCCCTATCTTTCATTTCGACGAATTCCGCACCGTTCTCAGCGGCACTTTTTTTATCGGCCTCATAACTTTTTGCAAAGTCGGGATCCGTGTATAGATTCTTTTCGATCTGTGCAGCTTGTTCGGCCATATCGGTTTGGGCATTTGCAATATCGGCATCGGTATAGGGTACACCTAAGGATACCATGGCTTCCATTTTTGCTTCGACACCACTGCGGTCGTGTTCATTTCGCACTAACCATTGATAGGCCGGCATAATGGAACCCGATGATGTACTTTGTGGGTCGTACATATGGTTAAGATGCCAATTATCGGAATACTTTCCGCCGACACGCAATAGGTCTGGCCCGGTACGCTTACTACCCCATAGAAAGGGATGGTCATACACGAACTCTCCGGCCTTGGCATATTCCCCATAACGTTCTACCTCGCTTCTGAACGGCCGCACCATTTGTGAGTGGCACCCGACGCAACCTTCCCGTATGTAAATGTCACGACCTTCCAATTCTAAAGGAGTATAGGGTTTTACACTGGTAATGGTCGGTATATTGGATTTGACCAAAAGAGTAGGTACAATCTGTATAATACCTCCAATTAAAATAGCCACGGTAGCCAAAATTGTTAATTGTATAGGCTTACGTTCTAACCAGGTATGGAAAGTTTCACCAACAGTTCTGTGTTTTGATACCCGAGTAAGTGCAGCAGCTTCAGCCAATTCATCTTCAATAGGACTACCAGAACGTACAGTGCGAACTACATTGTAAATCATAACGCAGGCCCCAACAATATAGAGACTACCACCAATAGCGCGCATCCAATACATAGGCATTATTTCTACCACAGTTTCTAAGAAGTTACCATAGACCAATGTGCCATCTGGGTTGAATTCTTTCCACATTAATGCTTGAGTAAATCCGGCTACGTACATGGGTAAGGCGTATAGAATAATACCTAAAGTACCTATCCAAAAATGGAAGTTTGCCAAGCCAGTAGAGAACAGTTTGTTTTTTGTCATTCTTGGAACTAACCAGTAAATCATACCAAAAGTCATAAAACCATTCCATGCTAGAGCACCTACGTGTACGTGCGCAATAATCCAATCACTAAAGTGTGCAATTGCATTTACATTTTTAAGAGAAAGCATTGGGCCTTCAAAAGTTGCCATACCATAACCAGTAATTGCAACCACCATAAATTTTAAAACAGGGTCTGTACGTACTTTATCCCAGGCGCCACGTAAAGTCAATAG
>ENA-ORXM01005300-ORXM01005300.1-marine-metagenome-genome-assembly--contig:-NODE-5300-length-10342-cov-14.108427_pt1 | contig 10342 bp, 6 predicted proteins | sample MGYA00237867_ERZ511480 | MGnify/ENA primary metagenome ERZ511480 (study PRJEB26309, sample SAMN06266103) | marine metagenome | isolation source: Algal blade | place: United Kingdom:Sidmouth, United... | reverse complement strand
TTTATGACTTGACTTTTAGTCAACTCATTTGCTTCGCAACCAATCACTCATTCTAAACCAACTGAGCTACACTCTCAATAGTCATACAAAGGAAAACATATTTAATCGAAATCGAAATTTATTGCGTAATTAAATCTTGTAATAATATATAATATAACTTTGTTCTTATGACGAAGAAAAGAAGTAACAAGCGACTCGACCAATACAATAGATTAGTAAAAAATAAATTCAACCTTTATAATAGTCTTTTTCTTAATCTACCCTACAGTAAAGTCAGTGATATCGGAGCCTTAATACCAATTTTAACTAAGGTATGTGAGCGAGAACTCGATAATCATCAGAAGCCAAATCAGATCCTTGAGAAGTTCTTTTCCCAATCTATGGATATCAATGACGAAGAGCAGGAGATAGATTTCATGTTTCGAGTTATACAGTATGTGGAGAGGCAGATCGTATTATTTGATAGTGTAGAAGATGCTGCATTCGGAGAGCTTCATAAGCTTGGTGATTATCTTTCTATTAAAGACTTCTTTAAAAAATCCAAACTTGAAGAATCCAATATAGAACGAGCTATCGACAAGATAAATAACTTTAGTGCTCGTATTGTATTCACGGCTCACCCGACTCAGTTCTACCCTCCTAGCGTCTTAGAGATTATTAAAAGACTCAGAACATCGGTAGGTAGCGACAGTCTTGAGCAAATGGATACTTTGCTCAGGCAGCTAGGACTTACGTCACTGTTGAACAGTAAGAAACCTACCCCACTTGATGAAGCTAAAAACATCATTTATTATCTAAGGACAGTATATTACGACGCTATTCCTCAGCTCTATGGAAATGTAAAAAAGCTATTTCCCGAAGGAGAATTCGATAATCCCAATATTGTGAAATTAGGGTTCTGGCCAGGTGGTGATCGAGATGGCAATCCATATGTTACTGCTCCTATAACAAAACAGGTCGCTGATGAACTTAGAATGACTATAGCCAAGTGTTACTACAACGATATCAAAAAGTTACAGACCCAACTTACGTTCTCTGGTATAACCGACGCATTATCTAAAATAAGAACATCATTATATGGACCAATGTTTAATCCAAATGAGGTGATCCCTTTAGATGACATAAGAAAATCTATGCTGGACATCAAAGAAAAAGTAGAAGAAAAATATCACAATCTATACATAGACGCCATCAGTGACTTCATTAATAAGCTAGATATTTTTGGATCTCACTTTGCTAATCTTGATATAAGACAAGACCATAGCGTACATCATAAACTTGTAGAAGAGATCCTTATTTCTGCTAATAAAATAAAAGCATCTATAACAGAATTAGATCAGGATACCTTAAATACCATCTTATGTCATGAAGATATAATCTTAGAAGGGATGAATTTCTCTACAGACCTTCTTAATGATACAATCGTCAATATAAGCCAACTCAAAGACATCCAAAAAACCAATGGAGAATCAGGGTGCAACAGATACATTATCAGTAATTCTGAGGATATTAATTCTGTGCTCTTTGTCTATGCTTTATTCAGATGGTGTGGCTATGATGAGAAAGACATACACTTTGATATCGTTCCATTATTCGAGACTATGGTAGGCATGGACAGATCTTCTGAGATTATGACTACATTATTTAATTTAGAAACTTACAGCAAGCACCTTAAGAAGAGAGCTGCTACTCAGACTATGATGTTAGGCTTCTCCGATGGTACAAAAGATGGTGGATATCTTAAAGCCAATTGGTCAATATTCCAGACTAAAGAAAGATTAACCGCCGTCTGTAGGGATCATGGATATGAAGCTATATTCTTTGATGGTAGAGGAGGTCCTCCGGCTAGAGGTGGCGGTAAGACACATCGATTCTATGCGTCACAAGGTGGCAACATATCCAACAAAGAAATACAACTGACTATACAGGGTCAAACCATAACAAGTACGTATGGTACAACAGAACAATTTATACATAACTGCGATCAGCTCGTAACAGCAGGTATCTCAGAACCGACTAAAGATATATCCCCAGAAAATCGAGATCTCATCAATGACTTAGCAACTAAAAGTTATGAGAAATATATGTCTCTAAAAAGTCATGACAAATTCTTAGATTACCTCGAAGAGAAAAGCACACTACATTACTACAAAAAAGCAAAAATAGGCAGTCGTCCTGGTAAGCGTGGCAATAAAGCAAAGCTGGAATTAACTGATCTTCGAGCGATTTCCTTCGTAGGATCATGGAGTCAGCTTAAGCAAAATGTACCAGGATATTTTGGTATCGGTAGCGCATTACAACATTATAAAAAAGCTGGAGATCTCCAATCTATCAAGAAAATATTCAAAGAAGTGCCTTTCTTTAAAGCACTATTATTGAATAGTATGATGTCTCTGACTAAGTGTTATTTTGAATTGACATCTTATATTAAAGAAGATGAAGAATTCTCAGAATTCTGGCAGATCCTTTTTGACGAATACACATTGACAAAGACACTAATTCTTGAAGTCGCTGGATATGAGAGCCTCATGGAAGAAGAACCTATCTCTAAGGAATCTATCATTATGAGAGAGAAGATTGTTCTACCATTACTTGTCATACAACAATATGCTCTACAGAAAATATCTGAACAATCTCAGCATATAGAAAGCTATGAGAAGATCGTCGTTAGATCATTGTATGGTAATATTAATGCATCGAGAAATTCTGCTTAAGACATAGAACCGCTGCAATAAAAATTCATATGTAGGCTCGGTCTCAATAGATATATTCCCTTATTGGTAATCCAAAAAAGCCTTTAAGTCAAATTCGTTAGAGATATGAGCTTGCCCGTCGTTAACTAATGCGTCAAGTTGCTGATCGATGACTTCTTTGTAATCAGATCGGATGTTTTTATCCTCTGATAGTGTCATCAACATCTTTTTTAGCTTAAGCATTAGGAGTAGATTCTCAGCACAATAGAGCCTGTATTGTCCTACGATATCTCGGAGTAGTACACTGAATGGCATCCTACTCTTAACGTATGTATAATTACCGCTCTTACTACTGATGTACTCGTCATCTAACATCATAGATCGTGCTCTAAACAAACTCGATAGATAATCAATAGTAATAATTGCCGTACCTGGATCATTGATACCTGGGGACATTGCTTTGACGCCTACTTCAGTAAGCTGACTGAATCCACTGGTAAAAGAACTAACATCGTAATGATCATTTCTTAACACAAGCGTATCATAAATCGCTTCCTCTTGCTCAGTAGTAAGATCGATATCACAATAATATATTTGACTTCCTTTATGGAGAAACTGACCATGATGTGATTTGATATAAATATTCATCTTATACTCGTCACAAAGCTTAGAGATCTCATCAGTGATAACGCCTTGGTAGAATACGTCACTCTTAGATCTTACAACTGTAGATTTTTTTATTTCTTTAGTATGAGAATTGCTCTCGTCAGTGACTTGACTATTTTCTAATTCACTTAGTGTCGACTTGTATATATTATTCACAATATTATCTATCTGTATACTCGTACTGATATTATTAATGAAGTATATAAATAACCCTATACAGTATATAAAAATGATAATTGCTATCAACACCGGAAGTGCATAAGTCGAGTCTATATGATGATCCCCCCTGACACTAAGCAAAATTATTATACTAAATATTGCTGTACCTAAATAACAGCCTAATACCAATTGGTTCTTTCTCTCTGATACAAGACCTGGAAGTATTCTAGGAGAAAAATTAGAACTCGCTTGACTAAGTGTCAGCATAACCATAGAGAAACTAAATACAGTCAAGGAAATAATACCGCCTATAATAACTGACAAGAGTGACCTGGCACTTTCAGCATGTTTGATGATAAGGATAGGCGCAATGTCATCGATCCATTTTACTACAGGGTTGCTATCTATATTAATAAGAACAATCGCTATAACAGTAAATAAAAAAGAAATTATCATAGGATAAAATGCAATACTATTATATAGAGATTGATATAGATTTACTAATTTCTTTTTTAGGTTTAGATTTAAGTTCATAGACTGTTTAAATATATAAGCTAAACTAATCATAAGATTATAAAAGCCGAACAGAAATTACAATTAAAGAGTCTTCTACAATTATCGAACTAAGTAATAAATGATTAATTCAAGCTGCCACTAATGACTTTCACTGCAATAATAATATTTCATCATATGAGCTGACAACTTTTACATTGTCTTCGGAAGATGCAGCTATAGATTCTCGTATACGTTTTTCGTTATCATTATTAGAAGCCGTCCTGATTATTATATCCTTGACACGATCTGGATATCTATACATTATCTTCATATAGATATCGTAATCATGCTCTGCAGAATCTCCTATTAAAGTAAATTTCGTTTCCGGAAATATTGTAAGCATCTTTTCGACCAAGAGAAATTTATTCTGCAGCTCCAGTGGTTTTTTCTTCTGTAACATCTGTAATCCAAAATCTCTGAGCAGTAAGATCCCCGACGGAAATTTATTATGCTTCAGAAATGACTGCAAGTAATAGTACATATTCCAAGGACTATTAGATATGTAAATGATAGGCATATTAACTTTCACATCACCACGTAGGCGTCTATACAGATCTGCAGATTTATCGATGGGCTTACGTCGGAATGGATTAAGAAATACTGAGTTGAAGACCATCTTGAGCTTAAATAAGGACTTTACATTAGTCATCAGAATTGTATCATCTATATCTGAGATAACACCTCTTTCTATCTCTTCATTATATTGTATGAGATTAATTGAAAAAATATGATCAGAATCATCAACGGCTATAGAAATATCCGCGGCCGAGCCCGAGAGCAATTCTTTTTCTGAAGTCATCCATTCCAAGTAACCTTCGTCATCTGTGACCAGTGGAATCGACTTGCCACTTATAATTAACTGTACGGATGTGTGTGCCAGCTCTTTAGTCAGCGCTGCTTTAAATGTTGTGATGATAGAATTTATCACGCCCTTGTTATAATCCGTACCAAATAAAGACTTACGTAGCAGCCTACATTTAATATACATATGAGTATCTGTCTTAATAGCAGCATATATATCTAAGGCATGGGATTTATCACTCACAGTATGATTTTATATAATCTAACAATAATTAAAGAACACTAATTTCTTAGATCCAATGTCCTTACTTAAGATGAAGATTATTGTTCATAAAAATGCCAGATTATAATTATAAAAGTCATCTTCATTTTATAAAATAAAGCCCACAATATTATTCGCCATTAAGATATTCCCTAAGATATTCGAAGTGACTACCTAAATTCCCGTTATTAGTAATAGAAGCTTTATCCAGCATCTTACTTTTAGAATTACTCAGCTCAGGTAATACATGCTCTATAAACATATCTCCGAAAGCACTTGAAGCGTCACGTGGCAGTTCATTAGGTAGGTTATCTATGGTCATCATATCTACTGACTCTGTCGAGTATGGCTCAGTCTCCTTTTGTGATTGTGGGTCATAACCGAATACTGGATCAGCAATGGTCGATGCCCTAAGCGTAGAAGGGATAGAACTGACAGGAGCAATGTCACAGGTAACATCGGCGATAACTTTTATTCTATATTCTGGCATAGCCATCTGCTCAGCAGTAAAAAAAGCGGGTGCATTATTATCCCAGTAGATGCCATTGATCATGATATCAGTACAGGGTAAGAAATGATGAAAGTCAGAATCGTAATCTTGCGGATTGTTATAAAACTTTTGGACACTTTCGCATTCCTGACCGTCCTTCCTCTTGGCATAGTAAAAGCTACTTAATTGTGTAAATACGGCTTCGTCGTAAGTCTTAGTTACAAAGTCGATAGGCCTGACACGACTAATACCCATATCCTCCAGAACTTGAACAGCACCTCCCGATACACGTCCTGTTCCCGTCAGAGCAATTTTTACATTTGGTGTATTTACGGATTTGTATACATCTTTAGCTGCCGCATAATCTCGTAGTGTGTACATTCTCGGTAGTGGATTGTTACCCAGTCTTTCACCATAAGTCCACAATGCATTATGGGCACCAACCATTCCAGCAAACTTTCCGAATGCGATAACCCTATTCCCACTATCATCAGTGAGTACTTCGTAGTCTATGAGTCTAATGTTCTTATCAACACAGGCTTTGAGCAATTTCTGATTATAAGGCTGTGCCTTAATGGTATGCGAAAAAAAGAAATAGGTTTTGTCAGAAATGAGCTCTTCTATAGGTACTTCCTTCACACCAAAAAGTATCTCACAATGATCAACAGAATCAACCATCTGAGCACCTGCTTTCTCATACTCCTCATCTGGAAAGCAACGTACAGGAGATCGTTGTACACTGATATCATATCCCTGCGATATAAGTATACCGACTTGCTCAGGACTGAACAATACACGACTGTCTGCAGGTGTTTTACCTTCTTTTATAATACCGATTTTCATAGTTAATTCATTGAGGATTGATAATTGAGATTATTATTATCATGCAAATTACTAATTTGTATAGAATATATATCCGGTATATCACATGGTATTATGAGTAAATTTTTCTCTATCTATTCTCTTCTAAAATTGAGGTCGTCAGAGAAGAAAGTATAGCCTTATGAAATATTTAGACAGTTGAAAAACTCAACAAATTATACAAATTTAGACTGTCATAAAAAACCATAAGGATTTAATGCACGGCGATGCCATGGTTTGTTACATACCATTATTCTCTTTAGCTTTTCTCAATATTGATTCGATAAATTTCTTAGCCAATATTTCTTTTATAGATGCGTATTCTTTATGAACTTGATTTGCTTGTTTAGCAATACTCAATTTTAGTATTTCATACTCTAATCGAGCATTGTCATTATTTCTCAAATAATCTCGAAATAAAATGTGCCTGATAAATTCAGGACTATCAGTTGGACAAACATATAAATGGTGTGCAATATTATCTAATATTTGATGATCGTATTTTCGATTCTCTCTTTTAAAAACCTCCCTCCCTTCAATTCCGAGATTACCAATATGATTATATCCGACTTCTTCCAATTTATTCATCACTTGATAAAATTTAACCGAGCCATGATATAAAATATCTATATCAATAATAGGCTTTGCTGCGAGATTTCTGACAGCGGTACTTCCTATGTGTTCGATTTTAATTTCTAAACCCTCTAATTTAGACTGAATCACTTCTTTTATTTTTTCAAAATTAGTCTCCCAACAGGATTGATATTTAACGATAAGATTTTGCATTCACATTTTATGTTTCTTGTAATGATCTATTCATGTATAATATTCGATTGTTTCCTAAATAAAGTGTAAGAATTAGAAATTAAACCGTATCCCGCCATGCGGGAAAGGCTGTCATAGCCTCCCACTATAGGGCTTCTTCTGGTTTTATGATTCCTTGTGCTTCATTATCATAATTTACTTTATAGAATTTGGCCTTTGAATTATAAAGCTGTTTCCGATTGAATTTCCGATAAACAACCAAAAGTATGCTCAAAGATATTAACCACGCTACAGAAAATGATAGTTATCATCAGCTATGGTGATACAGGTCATTTATATATATTTTTTCACGATCTATATTTATTTTTAGAAATACTTTATTCAATTTAAAGCCTTAAGTTATGAATAAGCGAATACTATGCATTCTCATTTGTACAATAATTACTTTTCACGGATACTCACAAGCATGTCTCTCTAATGGGGTCACAATCAATACCCAAGAACAAATAGATAACTTTGTGAACGACTATCCAGATTGTACTGAAATTGTAGGTAAACTATGGATATATGGTAGTCAGGACATTACCAATTTAAATGGTTTGTCTCACATTACTAAAGTTGGTGGAGACTTATATGTTTACAATATTTATAATTTGTCAAGCTTATCTGGATTAGATAAAATCACTTCTGTAGGTGGGGATTTGCATATTCAAGGTAACACCATTTTATCAAGTTTAGCTGGTCTTGACAATTTAGAAACTGTAGGCAAAGATTTAACAGTCTATGCAAATGAATCAATAACAAATATCAATAGCTTACATAAACTGACAGCTGTACCAGGAAAATTGCGTTTAGATGGCAATAGAGCATTGACCGATTTGTCGGGACTAAACGGTATCTCAACAGTTGGAGGACAAATCTCAATTGTAAGTAATGATGCATTAGGAAGCATAGCAGCTTTGAGCAATTTAGATTTTGTCGGAGGCAGTGTAGATGTGACTGGAAACGAAACATTGACGAGTATAGCGGCATTCGAAAACTTAACATCTGTTTCAGGATCTGTATCCATCCAATCAAATGCTTCCTTAGTGAGTATATCTGGATTAAAGAATATTAAATCTGTAAGTCGTGATGTAAGAATTAACAGCTGTGGATCTATTCCAAACTTGCATGGTTTAGATAGTTTGTCCACTATCGGCGAAAACTTAGTAATAGAGAACAACCCTTTGGTCACAAACTTACAAGGCTTAAATAATTTAAAAAATGTGGGCCATGGGATTGTGGTCAGAAATAATGATGGATTGACAAGTATGTCTGGATTGGATGAGGTTACAAATGTAGGGCAAGAGCTAATAATAGGTTCTAATTTGGCTTTGAGAAATTTGTCTGGATTACAAAATATTAAAACTATTGGAGTAAACGCTTCTGGTAATGGACTAAGTATATATAACAATGATGTATTATCAAACTTATCAGGATTAGAAAGCTTGACTTACATCCGAGGAGAACTTAGTATTGGAGATAATGATGATTTAATCAGTTTAGCTGGTTTGAATGATTTAGCAACAGTTGAACTCTCAATGTATATCGATGGCAATAATTCATTAATTAATCTAACGGGTTTAGAATCTTTATCAGTAAAAGGAAGAAATGTGGAAATTAAATACAATGATGCATTAACATCTTTACATGGTCTTGACAATTTAAAATCTGTCAATTATTTAGAAATAAGAGGCAATAATGTTTTGCCTAATTTACGAGGTTTGGACAGTTTATATTCAATACATAAAGATTTAGAAGTTGTGAGCAATGCCTCACTAAAAAACTTAATGGGATTAGAAAATATAGAATCAATTAACAATCTTACGGTGGGTGATAATCCGCAATTAACAAGTTTAACAGGATTAGAAAATATGACCAATGTAAGAGATAATCTAACTATTCAATCTAATGATGAGTTGGAGAATCTATCAGGATTGAACGTATTAGAAACTATTGGAGTAGGTGGTGCATTCAATGGTGGTAATCTATATATAAGTCAGGGAAGTTTAACAAGTTTGTCAGGATTAGAACATCTTACTATCATACAAGGCAATCTTTGGATATCTGAAGAGACAGCTTTGTCTGAGTTATCAGGTCTGAATAACCTACAGTCTATAGATGGAGATTTGCGTATAACGAAAAATTCTGCTCTTAAAAGTTTAGTAGGTTTAGACAGTTTGAAATCAATGAATGGCTACTTAGAAATTGAATCCAATGATGTTTTAATTAGCATCACAGGTATTGAAAATATTGATCCGACTACTATCTATGATCCATGGATTTCAGATCTTCAAATTTTCAATAACCCTAAGTTATCAGTTTGTAGTGTAAAAAGTATCTGCGATTTATTACAAATAGATGGCAGAGATTATGAAATCTACGACAACATGTCAGGATGTAATTCAGAGGATGAGGTTAACTTGGCTTGTCTAACGCCTACGACAGATAATATTCCTATTGACTATAGAATATATCCAAATCCTACACACGGCAGCGTTTTTATAACATCTGAATCCTCAGAAAATTTAGAAATTTACAATCACTTAGGAGTACTAAAGAAGAGTACCTATATAAGAAATGGTCAAACTGAGATTGATATTTCTGAGTTAAATGCGGGGGTATATTTCTTTAATATAAGTTCTGGAATTTCTATAAAAATCATGAAGCTATAAATGACCTTGAGCTCAATTAGATTATAGTTTTTATTAGGAAAGAAACTTATATCAGTATAGTACAATTTGTGCTATTGAGATAACGGATTATGCATATGTCGTTGTCTCTACGAGGTACGAGTAGATATGATCGTCGTATATAATGTTAGCTATAGGTCCTCTTTTATTCTTTTATCAATTTTGTACTCACGTATTTGCCATCTTTACTCAATAATGTCAAAACATAATTTCCTGCTGGTAGATGGGAAGCTTCAATTAAAATCTCACTTTGATTCTGTATTTCATGATTTCTAATTTCTTCTCCTGTAATCTTATAAAGGTGATATTTATAGTATCGAGATGTATTTGGAATCGTCCAGAATGTTGTTGAAGGATT
>ENA-ORXM01005298-ORXM01005298.1-marine-metagenome-genome-assembly--contig:-NODE-5298-length-10343-cov-3.954997_pt1 | contig 10343 bp, 7 predicted proteins | sample MGYA00237867_ERZ511480 | MGnify/ENA primary metagenome ERZ511480 (study PRJEB26309, sample SAMN06266103) | marine metagenome | isolation source: Algal blade | place: United Kingdom:Sidmouth, United... | reverse complement strand
TGATGGATATAATTCTTTAGCGGACAAATTCTGCGTTATAGTAGATTCGAGCTTCAATTTTTGGATGTCTTTATGTATATCGACAAACTCGCTACGCAGTTCTTTTACCTCTTCGTTCAGCGTTGCGATTTGGTGTACTTTTTTATCAGCACTATGCGAACTACCGATCATTACCGTTGCCAAGAAAGAGGCGAAAATGATGAACAGCCAATTTTTGGGAGCATCGCCGCTGACCAAAAATTTACCTTTTAATATGTCCAATAATCCTTTTTTCATCATTAATTATTTTATAACTCCCCTCTTTAGGCGAAGGGGAGAGCTTTTAACATTTTACTAAATCAAATTCGTTCTGCAATTCTCAACTTGGCACTGCGCGCCCTGTTGTTTACAGCTATTTCTTCTTTCGATGGAACTATCAATCCGCCAACTTTTCTGAACGGAACATTGATGTTTCCATAAAAATCCTTTTCAGGCTCCCCTTCAAACCTTCCGGCGCGAATGAATCTTTTTGCCAGACGATCTTCCAATGAGTGGTAGCTTAAAATGCTCAAACGGCCACCTTCTTCCATCAAACCGGCCGTTTGCAACAAAAATTCCTTAATCACCTCAATCTCTTGGTTCACCTCGATCCGTATCGCCTGATATATTTGCGCGAGTATTTTGTGCTCCTTAGACTTTGGCAAAAAAGCCCTTAAAGCCTGTCTTAACTGCTCCGTAGTTTTGATAGCTATTTCTTCCCTATTCCCAATAATCGCTTTTGCAATGGCATTCGCATTTCTGAGTTCGCCATATTCAAAAAGAACACGCCGCATATCGTCATAATCGTAACCGTTGACCACATCATAGGCCGATATCTCGTTCTTTTTGCTCATGCGCATATCGAGATCAGCATCGAAACGGGTAGAAAAACCTCGTTCTACCTTGTCAAATTGATGCGATGAGACCCCGAAATCGGCCAAGATTCCATCTACTTTCCGAATGCCATAGAACTTTAAAAACTGTGTGATGAACCTGAAATTCTCGTTGATCAGCGTAAATCGCCCATCTTCAATGTTGTTCTCAAGTGCATCTTCATCTTGATCGAAGGCAATCAATTTACCTTTGCTTCCCAGACGTTTCAATATCGCTTTGGAATGCCCTCCGCCTCCGAAGGTTACATCCACATAAATTCCATCCTCTTTAATATTGAGTCCGTCAACGGACTCTTGCAACAGTACCGGATTATGATACATCGCCACCATCATCATCTCCATCGTCGCCCATCACCTCTTCGGCAAGTGCGGCAAAATCTTCAGCGGTTTCGTCCAATACTTTTTCATAGCTATCCTTATCCCATATTTCAACAATATTGATGGCCGAACTCAAAACAACTTCTTTGGTAATACCCGCAACCGATATCAGATTTCTTGGAATCAAGAGCCTTCCAGTGCCATCGATTTCAACGACTTTGACCCCGGCAGAAAAACGCCGGATAAAGTCGTTGTTCTTTTTCTTGAAGCGGTTCTTCTTGTTCATTTTCTGCATGAGCAGATTCCACTCTTCCATAGGGTACAACTCCAAACACGGTTGAAAAACCGATCTTTTGATGACAAACCCCTTGTTCAATACCGGCGACATCTGATTTTTTAGGGCAACAGGAAGCATTATCCTACCTTTGGCATCAGCCTTACAATCGTATGTTCCTATGAAATTGATCACCTAAAATGGTTGGTTTGTCTTTTAATAACTCAAATATATAAATATTATTACCACATTTTACCACAAATTACCACTTTGTTGATAAGTTGTGGGTCTTTTGTGCCCTAAACATCTATTCTTCCCTAAAATTTAGTTTTTGGCAATTCTCAAAAATCCTTGAACATTTTGGGGAATTAAAATTTTCAGCAGCTACCACCAAGAACTCGGGGGTGTACGACAAATTTCCTTAAACCTTTTAGTTAATCACATAACTGCCTCAGAAAGTCCCCTCCCTAACCCTCCCCGGATGGGAGGGAACCGTTTTCGAGAAGTACGGAAGATCCATTTTATTTGATGTATCGGCTCCCCCTCCCTCTGGAGTGGGCTGGGGGGGAAGGCTGGAAGTGTAAATTTAAAATGGAAATTTGTCGTACACCTGAACTCGGTCACGGTTATCGAAATTCTATAAATAGTATTGTACTTTGTATAGAACACTTTTCATTTATATTTACTAAGGTTTCTTATGCGTTTCAATATTGAAAAAATACATGCTATTTTCTAACCTTAAATTTCTAATACCAAGAAGGCAGCTACTTATTATAAAGAGAGAGCATAGCTGTTTGGCATATGTTTTTTACATAATAGCATTTTTCTTACCCTTTAATTTCATCGGACAGACGACAGAAGATTCAGCCCCATACTACAAATGGTTCGATGACATCATTGGATCTGAAAATACGGACATACATTATGGTGTTGTCTATTTTGAAAAGCATAGGGCCAGAAGCAAAAAATCCAAATTTTTTCCAAATGCAGATTTTAGTTCCGGCTCGGTGCTATTCGGCAATACCCCTCATTACGGATTGGACTTAAAATACAATGTCTATGAAGATGAACTGTTAATGCGGGTTGTCAACCGTCTCGGTGGTGGCATATTGCAACTCTACAAAGAAAAAGTAAAGGCTTTTGAAATAAATGGGCATCGTTTTATACAGGTTGACACTTCAAAAAATGAAAATCAAACCCCACTAGGGTTCTATGAGCTCTTATATGAAAAATCTACATTTTCGTTATTAAAAAAGCATCGCAGGCTTTTAAAGTTAGATCTAGGCAGCAAACTTACTTTCTATGAATTCGAAGTACTACCATTTGGCTATGTACTTGCCATGAACGACAACTATTATCCTGTAAAAAAAGGCTCCGATCTAAAGTCGCTTTTTCCCGATAATGCAGTCCAGATTATGGACTTTATAAGAAATAGGCCAAAAGCTAAAAATACTGAAGAAGAGCTTATAGGGCTTTTGGATTTTTTATTTTCCCTTCAAACGGAAGGAACATCAAAAGCCCTTCCCAAATGAGAAGATTGTTCCTCTTACTACTAATCGCTATTTCATTGCCGGCAGTGGCGCAGGAGACCCAAAGAATAAGTTTGAGTTTCACTGACGCTAAAAAAATAGCAGTATTGGAACAAATAGAAGTGCTTACGGATTACCAATTTTACTTTGTAGAAAAATGGCTTGATGAGGAACTTGTTTCCGGGGCATATCAAAATATCGAAATATCTGACCTTCTTGAAGTGATTTTCACAAACACGGTTATTAATTTTTACATTGTAAATGACAAAATCATACTGACGCAAAATGTCAGAATACGCAATGAGCTGCCCAAGAGCTTTTATTCCGATAAGTCCGAAAATCTGGTTATCGATAGTAGCACTATTGCTGAAAAACCCTCTTTTTACCTTCAGGAAAAACAAGGTTCCCCTTCTACGATAGAAACGATTCGAATAGGGAAGGAAAAAAGAAATATTGCCGATAGCAAATTTGTATTATCCGGTTACGCCAAGAATCTGGACACCGGAGAGCCAATACAGAATCTAGCCATTTTGGTTAAAGGTGGCGCTTCTGGCGTAAGTACTAATGCCGAGGGCTTCTACGAAATTACGTTGGCCGCGGGCGCAACCGTTTTGCAAACCCAAGCTATCGGCATAGCGTCGGTCGAAAAACGTGTTATTCTGTATAGTGATGGCCAGTTAAATTTCAATCTTCAAGAAAGTGCCGAGCAATTGGATGAGGTAACGGTCAAAGGAAATCTCAGAAAAAATATCGAAAAAGTAATTACGGGAGTCGTAGAGTTGGATATTGCCGAAATTAAAACGATACCCCTCGTTTTGGGGGAACGAGATATTTTAAAAACGGCAATAACCTTGCCCGGTATCACCAATGCGGGCGAAGGGGCGGCAGGTTACAATGTACGCGGTGGCCGAACCGACCAAAACCTCATCTTGTTAGATGAAGCGGTTATCTATAATCCCTCTCATTTCTTTGGAATTTTCTCGGCATTAAATCCATTTACCACCAACACGGTAAGTATATATAAAGGAAGTATTCCCGCAGAATTTGGCGGGCGTGTTTCGTCAGTCTTCGATATTAGGACCAAGGATGCCCAGACCAAAAAATTCGGTGGAGAGGCTTCTTTTGGCCCCGTAACCAGTAATCTCGCTCTGGAAATTCCTATCGTACAGGATAAATCAGGCCTGCTGGTAGGCGGTAGGAGTACGTATTCGAATTGGATCTTAAATTCCCTCGACGACCCAGAACTCAAAAATAGCAGTGCCTCTTTTTACGACATTATCGGTAAATATGACCATCGTATTGATGAGAACAACACTATTTCGGCAACTGGCTATTATAGTCGAGATGCTTTTAGCATTACTTCAGACTCTTTATATAGCTATAGTAACCGGCTCTTTTCGCTTAAATGGAACCGTCAGCTCAACGAACGTAATTCAATGAACCTATTACTGGCCAACAGTCAGTATGGTTTTAATATCGAATTTGACGGAAATAGCGAAAATGATTTCAATCTCGGGTATCGTATCAACGAAACTGAAATTAAATTAAAGCTTTTTAAACTTTATAAAAAATCGCATAAAATCAATTATGGCCTATCCAGTAAATTATACTTGGTAGCGCCAGGTCGCGTGGATCCCTTGGGAGATAATTCTATAGTCCGACCATTGGACATACAAAATGAAAAAGGCTGGGAATCGGCTATTTTTGTTTCCGACAACTATACCATAAACGAAAAGTTTTCCGTGGATATCGGCTTGCGCTACTCGTTCTACGCCGCCCTTGGAAAGTCATCTCAACCGATTTACGAAGAGGGGGTTCCAAAAAACAGTGCTTCTTTATTAGAAATCAAAGAATTTGGTAACAACGAATTTATTAAGACCTACGGCGGACCGGAAGCAAGGGTATCGGCACGCTATTTTTTAGCACCTACTTTTTCCGTTAAAGCAGCGTACAACAATACCTTTCAATATATTCATACACTGACCAATAATACTACGGTCTCTCCCACAGATACTTGGAAACTTTCCGATAACAATATCAAGCCCCAACGCGCAAACCAGGTATCGCTAGGCTTCTTCAAAAATTTTGACGAAAATCGCTACGAACTAAGTCTAGAAGGGTATTACAAAAGGTTAAATAACATTTTAGATTACAAGGTGGGTGCACAATTATTATTAAATGAATCTATTGAAACCGAAGTATTACAGGGTGAAGGCAAAGCCTACGGGGTGGAACTACTTCTAAAAAAGAACGAAGGAAAGCTTAATGGATGGCTGGGGTACACCTATTCTAGGTCTTTTATACAATTGGCCAGTGAATTTCCCGAAGAACAAATTAACGGGGGTGCTTACTTTCCTTCCAATTTCGATAAGCCCCATGATGTCAGTTTGGTCACCAATTATAAATTTACCAAACGGTTTAGTTTTTCGGCAAATTTCGTGTATCAAACCGGCCGACCGGTAACGTTTCCTATAGGCGCATACCGTCTCAACGGAGCTGAATATGCCCTCTACAGCGATAGGAACCAATTTCGAATTCCGGATTTCTATAGGCTAGACCTCAGCTTCAATGTCGAGGGAAACCATAAAATCAAAAAATTCGCCCATAGTTTTTGGAATGTATCCGTTTACAATGTATTGGGAAGAAATAATCCGTTTTCTGTGTTTTTTGTTACCGAAGATGGTGCGTTAAAAGCGTATCAAAGTTCAATTTTTGCGATTCCCATTCCAACGATAACCTACAATTTCAAATTTTAAAAAGATGAAACGACACGTTCGGCCTCATATTTTTTTTGTCATTTTAGCTGTATTTTTAGTAGGGCTATTAACGGGATGTACCGAAGAATTTAATCCTGAAATACCAAAATCCGATAGCTTATTGGTCGTACAAGCACTGATTACAAATGAGCTAAAGAACCATGAAATCTTTTTGAGCAGATCAACGGATAGTATCGAAACGCCCGAAATTGAACGCAATGCGATCGTTCGTGTTCTTGACAGCGGTAACGGCTCTTTTGTTTTCGAGGAAACCGAACCCGGAAAATATGTTTCGACTGTGGCTTTTGCAGCCGTCCAAGGCCAATCATATTCCCTAACTATAATGCTGGCCAATGGCAATTCTTACAGTTCAGCGCCCGTTGAACTTCCTCAAACTTCTCAAATAGAAAGAGTATATGCCGAAAAAACAACAACGGATACGGGCACTGATGGGGTAACCATCAAGGCAGATAGCTTCGATTCTACAGGAAATTCAAATTTTTACCGGTACGAATATGAAGAGACCTATAAAATCATCGCGCCGAATTGGAATCCTTTCGAACTAGCGGTAAACACCCCTGAATTCGAGACTGTAGAGGTGGTAAATCGTGAAAACGAAGAGCGCACTTGTTACGCTTCGGAGAAATCTAAAAGTATTATAGTGACAGAGACTACAAGCTCTGGCGAGAATCGAGTTTCGGGTTTCGAAGTTCGTTTCTTGAATAGGGAAAATTATATCATTTCGCATAGGTACAGTATACTCGTGAAACAATTTGTACTAACAAGCGAGATACATGCATTTTATGAAAAATTAAAGGATTTTTCAGGTCTTGAAAGTCTTTTTTCACAAAGCCAGCCAGGTTTCATTAGCGGAAATATTTTTCCTGATGGTGATACCAACGAAAAAGTCGTTGGCATTTTTGATGTCTCCACGGTCAGTCAAAAACGTTTGTTTTTCAATTATTCCGACTTTTACGCTAATGAAGAATTACCACAGTTTCCCGATGACTGCGGGCGCATCGAGATATTGAACGGTACCCCCCCGAATATTTTTGATTTCGTAACATCAAAAAGTGTGAGTTACGTCGATGATATTCTCAGCGAGAGTTTGGGATTGGTAATAGGGTATGTTGTAGTACCAAGAATATGTGGTGACTGCACCGTTTTGGGAAGTGCGACCGTGCCAGAATTTTGGGAAGAATAATAATAAAAACATGAAAAAGCGAATCGCCATATTTCTGACAATTATTTTGGTGCCATTGTCCATAATTGGGCAGTACCAAATAGAAGATTCAAATGACCTGAAAGCTTTTGAGCAAATTCCGAAAGAAACTGTGTTTCTACATCATAACGACCAATTATTGGTTGCAGGTGAATACCTCTATTACAAAATGTATTGTCTGAATATATTGAACCTCGCGCCAAGTGCTGTCAGTAAGATAGGATATGTAGAACTGGTCGGAGCGAATAAAAAAGTGGTTTTCAGACATAAAATTCAGTTCATAAATGGTGTCGGCCAAGGCGATTTTTTTATTCCAGCCACTATTTCTACGGGCAGTTATAAACTTATCGGTTATACCAAATGGATGGGCAATAGCGAAAGAGATCACTATTTTATCTCAGATGTGTTTATCGTGAATCCTTTTCAGGAACTACTGACGGATGTAACCGAAAATATAAATTCGTCGAAAATGGTCGATACCAGTTCTATTAAAACCAAAATACCGAACGACGAAATAGTATCTATTAAAATTGAGCTTCAAAAAAACATATACCAAAAAAGAAGTCCAGTTTTGGTAAAAATAATAACTGAAAACGATATTTCAGAAGGAAATTATTCCGTTTCGGTTCGAAAAATGTATGGACTTATACGAGCTACCCGAACTTCAGCGACTACTTTTGCTTCGGATATTGTACGTAAACCTAAATCGCCAACGCTAAAAATCAAGGATACCATTCTACTGCCCGAACTTAGGGGAGAATTGTTTTCGGGTCAAGTAGTGTCAATTAAAGAAGGTAATCCTATCCCCGGCGAAAAAGTGGCACTTTCCATTTCTGGAAAACCGGCTGTGCTGAGGTTAACGAATACAAACAAAAATGGAATTTTCTTTTTTTCGATTGACGAACCTACTAGAAACAATAACGCAATACTTCAAAATTTAGGAAGTGACGAAACAGAAATTATATTGCACAAAAACCTTCAAGTAGATTATGGGGCGCTAGAATTCGAAAACCTGAACCTAACCGACGCAATCAATCCGATTATATTGGAAAGGAGCATGTACAATCAAATAGAGAACGCCTACTTCGAACAGAAAAAAGATAGCCTTCTAGCAACTGATAAAAGCCTGCCCGTCTATCAAAACTTGGCCGAAAACTATGTTCTTGACGATTACAACAGGTTTCCTAGTATTAAAGAAACAGTAGTTGAAATCATGCCCGATGTTTTGTTAAGAAAAATTAAAAAAGAATATCGATTTCAGGTTCGCACCAATGACACATTCTTAATGGATAAGGATGAAAACCCGTTGGTTTTGGTAGATGGGGTATTAGTACAAAATATGGATAAGCTTATTAACTACGATGTCAAGAAAATTGAGCGAATAGGTATCGGCAGAAGTGAATATTACATCGGTACTGATAAGTATCAGGGCATCGTTGACATCTCAACAAAGGAAAACGACTTTTGGAATGCATCTACGCTACAGGGCGCGACGGAGTATGAAATACCCGCACCCCTTTCAAAAAAAGTCTATTACTTCCAAAATTATGGGCAAACAGAGCCGTCGAATACCGATTATTCTAGAATTCCAGATTTTAGAAATCAATTGCTTTGGAAGCCTGATTTCGAACTAAACGAAGATGAATCTCTCCTCACTTTTTTTACTTCCGACAATACGGGTACCTATGAAATTGTTGTGGAGGGTTTTACCAATTCTGGAATGCCCATCTCGGCCATTACGAGTTTTGAAGTTGAATGATATTGCAACATATAGTCGCCAAAAAATCCAGTCTAAGAGACTGTTTTGAAATATCTCGACTATTTTTTACTACCCGTTCGGAGGGCGGGTATGCTCCTTTTTGCGCCATTCTTCATTAAAATTTTGACTAAAATGGCACTAAAAACTTCCTATAAAAATTCTAATCACATATTTTAAAACAGGCTCTAAATAAAAACTGGATAACATCAGATTTTGTTGAGAAACAAGCCAAAAACAATTCACATCTGTATTAAGACGCTATATATACACCTAATTAGGAAATGCCTATATTTGGCCAATGACCAGAAGTATTTTAAATGAAGGATAAACTTATAACGGAAGGAAAATATAGGTACTTGGAGATAGGGGAAGGCACCCCCATCATTATTTTACACGGTCTTATGGGTGGGCTTAGTAACTTTCATGGCGTCACCGATCATTTTCCTAAAAAAGGGTATAAAATATTACTGCCCGAGCTACCGATCTACGATATGCCGATGCTTAAAACGAACGTGAAACAATTCGCGAAATTCGTTGCCGGTTTCATAAAACATAAAGGCTTAGAAGATGTTATTTTATTGGGGAATTCCTTGGGTGGCCATATTGGTCTTTTACATACCAAAATGTACCCCAAATTGGTTAAAGCCTTGATTATTACCGGAAGTTCGGGATTGTACGAAAGTGCCATGGGAGATGGTTATCCGCGGCGCGGCGATTACGAGTTCATTAAAAAGAAAGCGCAAGACGTATTCTACGACCCTGCCGTTGCTACTAAAGAAATTGTAGACGAAGTATTCAATACGGTCAATGACCGCACCAGAATTGTAAAGACCCTTGCCATCGCCAAAAGTGCGATACGCCACAATATGGCAGACGACCTGCCCAAAATGAAAACGCCCACTTGTATTATATGGGGCGAAAACGATGGTGTAACCCCACCAGATGTGGCAAATTTATTCCACGAACTACTACCGGATTCCGACTTGTTTTGGATGGAAAAATGTGGACACGCACCTATGATGGAACATCCTAAGGAGTTTAATACTATTTTGGATGCTTGGTTGGAGGTCAGAGGGTTTTAAAGTTCAAGCGCAAGATCAAGTGCCAAGTTCAAAATTTGAAATACAAGTTTCAATAAGAAAAGATTAAAATCAAACGCTTCCGTGATTAGCACCCATAAAACTAAATTACTACACTTCTAAATCTTTTTTTGAACTTACGGTGCACAGTAAGGACACAAAATTTTGTGTCCCTTCAACTTGATCTATGAAAATAAAATCCGCGAACTTCGTAATCAGTAACACCGATGTGGCTAAATGCCCCAACGAACGCCTGCCTGAATATGCTTTTATCGGCCGATCTAATGTAGGTAAGTCTTCGTTGATCAATATGCTTACCGAACGAAAAAGCTTGGCAAAAACTTCGGGGCGGCCAGGCAAGACACAACTTATCAACCATTTTAAGATAAACGGCAATTGGTTTTTGGTCGATTTACCCGGCTATGGGTATGCCAGAGTATCAAAAAAAGACAAAGTTAGCTACATACAAAAATTTTCTAAATAAAGTCTAATGTC
>ENA-ORXM01005297-ORXM01005297.1-marine-metagenome-genome-assembly--contig:-NODE-5297-length-10344-cov-3.237168_pt1 | contig 10344 bp, 9 predicted proteins | sample MGYA00237867_ERZ511480 | MGnify/ENA primary metagenome ERZ511480 (study PRJEB26309, sample SAMN06266103) | marine metagenome | isolation source: Algal blade | place: United Kingdom:Sidmouth, United... | reverse complement strand
CAACTTAGGGCAGGAAAAGAAGGAGAACCTTTGATTACTAAGACTCATTCAATCGAAGTTCTATTGGTCGAACCTAATGGATTCCCTTGTCCAACTAGTAGTGGAGGTGGATTTTTGATAAATCCAGATGTGACAATAAATGATATACCTGCTACTCTAACAACTAATTTAACTGCTTTTCCCAATCCAACCCAAAATAGATTGAATATCCAAATTGCAGCGATGGAATCTCCTTCTAAAGTATATTTGACCAATAGGTTGGGGCAGCAGGTAAAACTGGTTAACCTTAATCAAGAGTCCGAAGGTAATGTCAACCTTGAAATGGATACCTCTGACCTCCCAAATGGGGTTTATTGGCTGACTGCTAAAAGCAAAAATGCTAATAAAACCATTAAAATTTCTATCATTCACTAAATTAACTAATCATTAATTCCTTGTTTCAAAAATCTTTGAAACAAGGAATTAATTCTAAATATAAATTATTATGAAATACATAATAACTCTTATTATGTGCTGTTTTTTACTCACATCTTGTAAAAAAGAAGAAGATACAACTCCAGAATTGGATGAAATTTATACAGGTGTAACAACAGCTTTGCAAGATAATAATGATTGGATGGCGGATAATTATGCCTTTATTGATTTGATAGAGGAGAATGGTATTAATTTAATTGTTACTGTTTTGATAAATAATATTTTAATCGTAGAAAAATTAGTAATCAGACGCATTCCCTTCGAAGTTGGGACTTATCCAGTAGTTAAACGCAGCACAGATGTTGACAAAATATTAATTAGTTCCTCTTTTTTCATTACATCTGGTGATGAACCCATAGCCGATTATTCTATTTTAGAATCCGACAGCAGCAGCTTTGTTACTTTAAAATCTTATGATGAAGCTACGGGTGAGTTAGATGGCACATTTGATTTAACATTTAAAATAGATACACCTGTGGCGGGCTATCCAGATACTATCCGATTTAGAGATGGTGTTTTTGATGCAACTATTGTGGAGTTGTAAGTTTTTTCAAAAAAAGTAGGCCTAAAAAAAGGAGACATTTTACACAAAATGTCTCCTTTTTCATCATTATCATCTCGTTTACCAGTATGGGCAACTCCCTAAACCGCAAAACTCTCCCCACACCCACAAGTCCTCGAAGCATTCGGATTATTGAAATAAAAACCCTTGCCATCCAAGCCATCTGAAAACTCCAAGGTCGTATTGCAGAGATACAAGAAACTCTTCAAGTCCGTCACGACTTTCATACCATTGTCTTCAAAAACCTGGTCATTCGGCTGGCTTTCATTGTCAAAATCCATCGAATAACTCAATCCCGAACAGCCGCCACTCGTCACAGAGACGCGCACGAAGTACTCTTCTGGGTTCAATTTATTTTTTTCTAAAACCGTTTCAATGCGCTGCTTCGCGCTGTCTGCTACAAAAACCATGATAAAATGTGTTGAAGTGTTTGTGTGTTAAGGTATTAATGTCAAGAGCAATTGAGGTTTTTCGCTCAAATACATTAACACTTTAACACCTTAACACACAAACACAATTAATTAGTGCGCCGCTTCCAAATCAGCGGTTACTTCAATACCATTTTTCTTTTGGTAATCCGCAATCGCGCCTTTAATTGCATCCTCTGCCAAGACAGAACAGTGAATTTTTACAGGTGGCAAAGCCAATTCCTCTACGATGTCCATGTTGTCAATTGCCAATGCTTCATCTACTGTTTTGCCTTTCAACCACTCTGTTGCCAAAGAAGAAGAAGCAATTGCAGAACCGCAACCGAACGTTTTGAATTTTGCATCTTTAATCACGCCACTTGCATCATCTACTTCAATTTGCAAACGCATCACGTCACCACACTCAGGTGCACCAACCAAACCCGTTCCTACACTTTTGGAAGATTTATCCAATGTACCAACGTTTTTTGGATGCTTAAAGTGGTCTAATAATTTTTCTGAATAAGCCATAATATTATTTTTTAAAAGCAAGGTTTAAAAAAACGTTCAATTACAAATGTAACTCGGATTTTCAATCCGACAAACGTTCACTAAGGTTCTTATCTACTAAATTTTTTAACAGCTTTTAAGTTAAAAATTCAGCAAATAATTGTCGGGTTGAAAACCCAAATTACCTAAGTGTTTTAAAAACTTCGCTCAATCAATTTTTAATTTATTAATATAACAAATGAACTCAATCATTTGTTTGAATTGCGTTTCCGTATGCCGTGCGCCGAAAACCGTGCGCCGTTTTAATGTGCCGACCAAACAATGCTGTCAATATCTACACCTTCTTTGTACATCTCCCAAATCGGACTCAATTCCCGCATGTGGTTGACACCAGCGGTCATTTTTTCAATCGCATAATCAATGTCTTCTTCCGTTGTAAATCGACCCAAGCTAAAACGAATTGACGAGTGCGCCAAATCATCACCCAAGCCCAAAGCGACCAAGACATAAGAAGGTTCTAAAGAAGCCGACGTACAAGCCGAACCTGAAGAAACTGCCATGTTTTGGTTAAAAGTCATCATTAGGCCTTCACCCTCTACATGCTTGAAAGAAATATTGGTAACGTGTGGCATTCGGTGCTCAACACTACCATTTACATACACTTCTTCCATTGCTTCTTTCAAAGCATTTTCCAATTTATCACGCAATTTGCTCAAGCGCGCCGCATCTTCTGCCATCTCCGCTTTCGCAATTTCTGCTGCTTTTCCAAAACCAACGATACCAGGAACATTCAATGTACCAGAACGCATTCCACGCTCGTGTCCACCGCCATCCATCTGTGCTGTCACTTTAACCCGTGGATTTTTTCGGCTTACATACAATGCACCAACGCCCTTTGGTCCGTACATTTTGTGAGACGTAAAAGCCATCAAATGTACACCCGTTTCCTTTGGGTCAACTGGAATTTTACCAACTGCTTGCGTTGCATCTGAAAAGAACAACACCCCTTTCTCACGGCAAATATCTCCAATTTCTTTCATCGGTTGAATCACACCCGTCTCATTGTTTGCCCACATGATACTCACCAAAATAGTCGTATCTTTAATCGCAGCTCGCAATTCGTCCAAGTTGACCAATCCTTCGCTATCCACTTCTAAATAGGTAACATCGCCACCCATTTTCTCAATTTTTTGGCAAGTATCCAGCACTGCTTTATGCTCGGTCGTCAAGGTAATGATGTGATTGCCTTTCCGCGCATACATTTCATAAATACCTTTGATAGCCAAATTGTCCCCTTCCGTTGCGCCCGAAGTAAAGATGATTTCCTTCGAACTCACGTTGATTAAATTCGCAATTTGCTCGCGCGCATAATCAACTGCTTCTTCTGCTTCCCAACCAAACGGGTGGTTTCGACTCGCTGCGTTACCTGGCATTTTATAAAAATAAGGTACCATTGTGTCCACAACTCGCGGGTCAGTTGGAGTTGTTGCGTTGTTATCAAGATATACTCTTCGCTTATCCATGTGTTTTCTTAATTTTTATTCTCTGAAACATTTTAATTGTTATATAAATGCTTCTTATTTAGATTTAATCTAATCTCAGTTAAGCACGCAAAGATAACAGATTTAGGGGAAAATGGTTTGAAAAATAGGGAGTATTTTTTGAATTTTCATATTTATAGCTCTTGGTAAACAATGTGTCATTTTTTTAATTATGAAATCAAAAATACTTTTTACTGAAAAAAATCTTATATTTACCATTGACAAACCCTAAATGATTGCAATAAACCTATATCAAACAAACTTTTTTAATGTCATTTTTGTTAGAAAAATCCAAACAAAACAAAGCTGCTTTTGCTCTTTTAACGGGTTTAGACCATTATGCATCGGCAGTTCATTGTGGATATTATTGCTGCATTCAAAAAATTATCTACATTTTAAAAGAATATTATACAGACGAATATGAAGCAGGTTTGGCAGGTTTAAAAGGAGGACATGGCAATCGACATAAATTTTATATTGAAGAATTTGCGGGGAGATTTTCAAAAGATATAGGAGAAAGGAGGCGATTGAAAAATTTGCTTACAGAATTAAAACATTGTAGAATTGAAGCAGATTATCATGATGTGCAAGTGACAGACTCCCGAATTAAAAAAGTAAAATCTTACCTTGAAGAAATATTAAGACTCATCAGAAAAAACCTTGGATTATGAATATCAATGATAGTATCAAAAAAGCATTAAATAAAATTCAGGAAGTATTTCCAAAAACTACGGTTTCTTATCAGTATAAATCAATTTCTGATACTCATTTTATTCATGTTCTTCCTGCAAAAATCTATGAATCAGCTGCCTTTATTGATTTAGAATTTGCTTTGTTAGAGGAATTTGAGAAATGTAATGTAGGAGGAAGTTTCTGTTTTATAACCGTGGATTCTTTAGTTGAATTGGATAATCCAAGTATCGTTCTTGTTCCAAAAATCAAAGAAACGAGTAATTCTTATCGTGCATTTTTTGAGATTTCTGGTGCTACGGTTTCTCCACAAATTTCAAATCAGACAATTGAAATGGTGCAACTTCATTCTGATTATCCTACTATAATTGACGCTGGTAACAAAAAAACTGCAATGGCAGCTTAAAATAAGATGATGGAAAAAGCAAAATCTGGAATACAATTACGTTCTGTATTTCTAAAAAAATCAAGTTTAGAAAGGTCACAGAAACTGACGAATCAGAACATGAGAAATTCGAAAATGGGCATAAATGTAGCGTGCGAAATTGAAGGAAATTTGATTCACTCAACGGTAAGTGTTGAGATTAAACATCAAGATGAAACTACGCAGGAAATAGATTTTTCTATCCAAGTAACGATGACTGGAGAGTTTGAACGCATTCAAACATTTGAAGAATTTTCTTTAGATGATAACGAATTCGGAAGAATTAATGCCCCCTCTATTGTTTATCCATATATCCGTCAACACGTGCGTGCGCTTACTCTAGATGCAGGAATTAATCCAATTATTTTGCCTGTGATAAATTTTGTTAAATTATATGAAGAAGGGTAATTTTAACATTTACAATAAGTCTTCCAACCGTACTTCCGCATCCATAATCTCCCTCGAATACTCATTTTGGGCAATGCCATGATTGGTGATAAATGTTAGAAAAATCTGTTTTTTAGTACCCGTGTGTTCGATGAATTGTTGCCGCTTTTTTAGCAGGTTTTGATAATAAGATTTGGTAATGATGAAAGGGGCGGCGTGGAATTTTATTTCACAAAGGTTAATGCTATCGTCTTTTCTATCAATAATTAAATCTATTTGAAAACCGTCCGTTTCAGCAGTAGCCATAATACGCAAACTGGAAATTTCCGCGTAAACATTTGCGATGCCCAAAGCTGCTTTTATTTCATCAATGTGTTTGTGGCAAAGAGATTCGAAGGCATAACCCGCCCAGATTTTGTAGGATTGACTTGCCGCCAATTGTTGCCAAATTCCAGCAATGTATCTTTTGTTAGGTTTAATGAACCGATGATAAAAAATAGAATACTCATCAATCAAACGATAAAGTGACCCTCTTTTTTTCTTTCCAAAAGGCAAATTTTCCATCAAAAAATCTGAAACTATCAATTCTTCGATTGCTCGCTGATAGCTGCCTGTTGCGCTTATTTCTAAAGATTTTAAAATAGATGAACGAGTCATGCCATTTTGATAATTGGCCAAAAATGAGACTATTTTTTGATGCAATTCCGCATTGTTAAATAGTGCATTGTAGAGGTTGTTGTATTCATTTTGTAGCAAACCGTTGGGTGAAAAACACATTCTTTCAATTGCTACGGCAAAACTTTCTCCTTTGCGAAGATTTTCTAAATAAAATGGAATTCCTCCAAGTGACATATAAATTCTGGCTACTTCCTGTGTGGTTAAGCGCAACCCTTTTTGTTGTAAAAATGCACTGGTTTCCGCTAATTTAAACGGATGTAAATGAATGATTTCTGTAACACGATTGTGCAAACCGCCAGGGTCGTTGATGATTTTTTTGGTAATCCATGAAGTAGCAGAACCACAAATGACTAATAAAAAATGGGGTTCTTTGGATAAATAATCATTCCATAAATGCGCCAACATTTGAATAAATCCTGACCTCGGTGTGGATACCCAAGGCAATTCATCAATGAAAATTACTTGCTTTTGATTGTTGTCTGAAGTTTTGAGATAGGCTTTTAATCGTAAAAAGGCTTCTTGCCAATTTTTGGGTTCAACTGGAGAAAAAGAACCATCATATTCCGCCAGTTTTACACCAAAATTAACCAATTGTGCAGAAGTACTGCCATTTTGAATTCCAGTCATGCTGAAACAATACTGGGGTCTTAGTGTGGAGTCAATCAAGAATGTTTTTCCAACCCGTCGTCTTCCAGTTACAGCTAAAAATTCGGAACGTCGGGAAGTAAGGAGCAACTCAATTTTTTTTATTTCTGCTTTTCGACCAATCATTTTTTTACTTCATTTTAAAAAGTTAGCTCCAAATATAACTCTATAATTGGATTTATCTATTAAAAAAAGATAGATAAATCCAATTATAAATTCAAACTTAACTATTTTTTACAAAATACATTTCTACTTCCCCTCGATTTTTTACTTCCAAAACACCCCGAAATTCACAAAGAAATCGCTGTCGTACCATCGTATAAGTTGCTGCGGAAATGTTCACTTTTCCAGCTTCTGCACTTTGTTCCATTCGACTCGCTAAATTGACGGTATCACCCCAAATATCGTAAGCAAATTTCTTGCTACCAACTACACCCGCTACGATGTTTCCCGTATGAATACCGACGCGCATTTTCCAATAAGGTATGCCTAATTCCGTCTTTTCGGCATACCGATGATTGATGAAAATCTGCATTTCCAGAGCAGCAGCGACGGCATTTTGAGCATTGTTATCGTCTTTTTTGGGAACACCACCAGCACACATATATGCGTCTCCAATGGTTTTTATTTTTTCTAAATGATGGCGTTCAATAATTTCATCGAAGGCTAAAAAGCAGGTATTCAACTCCGCAATGACTTCAGCAGGCGGCATATTTTCTGAAATGCGAGTGAAGCCCACAAAATCCGTAAATAAGACGCTTACTTTTTCGTAGATTTGAGGAACAGCCACACCGTTTTCTTTCAATTCTTTGGCGGTTTCAGCTGGCAAAATATTGAGCAATAAATTTTCAGATTTCACTCGTTCTTTCTCCACCAAATCCCGACTTTTTTCAAGTTGGGACTTTTGTGCTTCGATTTTTTTATTTTGTTGAGCCAATTTGAGACTCTTCTTTTGGGCATTAAAAAAACCAAATAGCACCAGACCAATTATCGCCAATAAGCCAAGTCCTGCACCAAAAAATAATCTGTTCATTGTCTTTGCCTGTTCGATTTGTAGACGGTCAATTTCTTGTAGATTTTTTAGGTTTTCAATTTCGGCATTGCGCTCTTTCTCTTCTGCTTCTTTTTGAGCAATTTGTTGTTGTTGCAGGGCTTCTTTTTGTTGCAATTGGGCAATGCTTCTGTCTTTTTCGGCAGCGTCCAATTGTTGGCGAGTCAGCTGCAGTTGTTGTTTGGAACGGGCTGCCTCTAATTCTTGGGTTTTTAGGCGTTCTTCTTTGATTTCTTGTTCTTGTTTTAGAAGGGTTAGTTCGTTTTCTTTGCGCGAGGATTCGAGTGATAATTTATCGGATTCGAGGCGTAAAATTTCTCGCTGCTTTTCCAATTCTCGAATGTTCAAATCCTGTACTTCCTGATTGACGAGGAGCAATTTTATTTCCTTTTCCGACCGTTCTAATAGGAATTTTTGTTGCAATAATTCTTGTTGCCGCAGACGTTCTTCCAAAAGCAAGGAATCGCGCAAGGATAAATGCAACCCATAAAAATCAAGCGCTGTTTCAAATTCGTACAACTCCTGACTGATGCGGGCAGCGAGTTGATAACTATCTTTTAAAACTTCAGCATGATTGCCTTTTTTTGCCAAGGCAATGGCTTCTTGATTGAAAATTTGTGCTTGATACCAGTCTTTTTGCCTAAAAAAAATAGTCGCTTTCAAATGAGTCAATGCGGCAATTCGCTCTCGATTTTTGACGTTTCGGGCCAAATCAAGCGCATTTTCTAAACGTAATTTACCATTTACAAAATCTCCCAAGTTAAAATAGGCAATACTCATATTGGACTGCAACGCAATTTTATCAATGGTACAATCTTGGGTTTCACAGACAATTTCAGCTTGTTGAAAATTAAGAATTGCATTTTCAAAATCCTGTAAACAATGATAATTGTAACCGACATTATTAGCGATTGTTCCCATCAAATTGCTACGGTTGACAGAGATGACTAAAGTTTGAATTTTCAAATTTTGCTCTAATGCTTTTTTACAATTTTTTTGCTTTTCATAAATAGTGGCAATGGATTGTGAGCTTCTAATCTGTCCATCATAGTTTTTTTGAATTTCATGGAAATAAACAGCATTTTTAAAAAAGATTAGCGCACTATCCAACTCAAAACTTTGTTGATACGCATGCCCGATTTTTTCTAATAAGACTACTTTTTTATCAAAATTACTTGTTGTCAAATTAACTGCCTGCCGATAATAAGTCAACGCATTGTCGAATAATTTTTCTTCAAAATAGATATTTCCGATAGTTTCCAATGCTGCAAATTTTTCTAAATCATCCGCATCCTCTTCCAATAAATTTAAATTTTCTAGGGCGTACCGCAGCGATAAAGAGACGTTTCCAGCATTTTTATGCAGCTGAATTAATTGTTGCAAAGCTTGCTGTTCCCCTTCTGGAAAATCAATATCCTTCGCCAATTGCAAAGCGGCTTCGGTACTTTTAAGGTCTTCTTTTTTCAATAATTCTTTTACAGAAAAACTGTCCAATATTTTGGTGTCCGTCGAATCAGGCAATTGTGCGACAATCCAGTTTATTTGAAATAAAAAGGTAAAAAAGAGGAGCGTAAAAATGAATTTCCCTCGAATTATGTTGCTTTTTCTGTTCATTTAATCATAAATAATGGTAAAAATTTGTCTCATCAATCCAACCGATATGAAATCCCAAATCGCCCAATCTGCGCCGACTGTGCATTGTAAAACAAATCATCGGGCGTTCCTGTGGCACTCAGACCGCCGTACTTTTTATTGAAAAAATTGATAATTTGAAAATGGGCAGAGAAATTCTTAGAAATGTTATACCTCGTCAAAATATCTAACGTATAGTATTCTGGAATAACATAAGTGGCTCGGTCAAATACTCCAAAATCATTAATCTGCAATATTGCGGTTTCACTTGTCGAAGAAGTATGGTATAAATTATCTAAATAAATTGTCCATTTTTCTCCAAGTGGTATGGCTAATTGTAGCTGTGCAGAAAAATTTGGCTGCTCAGGAACATTTCCCAAAGTGACTTGAAATGGTCCTGGTATTTGCTTCTCTCCGAAAGTGAAATTTATCCCCAACTTAACGCCAATCTCCCTATCTTTTACAGGGATTTGCGTTGTAATATTTGATTGTACTCCGTAAACATTTAATCGAGAATCTCCAAAATTGGTGTAGCCAGTATTGTAAATAAAACTGGTATCAACTGTAAATGGATCAAGACCCCGAGCAAAATCTTGGAAAGCAATAATGTTGTCCGTTTTGGAATAATAAAAATTGGCATCAATAGAAAAGCTCTTTTTGTAACTATACCGCAAACCGATTTCGATTGTCGTATTTTCTTCGGGTTCTAATGCTCTTCTATTGACAAAACCCAAGGATGAACCAATTGGACTACCCGTTGTATAACTGGGCAGGTCATCCAGACCAACCGTAAAGGAATTGGTATAATAAAAAGCAGAAGGCTCGCGAAAAGACGTTCCATAAAATGCCCGCAATCCCAGTTTTGGCGTAATAGGATAGAGTAGGGCAATTCGTGGATTGAACCTCGTTGCATATTGCCGTGACCCACTATAACTTAGGCTTGCTACGCCTTTAATCTTTGAAAAATTGAGATATACTTGCGCAAAAGCTGCATTGCTAAAAAAAGAATAATCACTATCACCAAACTCCAATCCTCCTGAAAAAACTTGTTTCTCATAATCAATAGACTCTACTGCAACATATCGACTTCGGATACCAAACAGCAACTCAATCTCTTTGACAGGCGTGAAAAAGAATAAAAGCTCTGTATTGGGTTCAACCGAGTCCGTCTCGGAATATCGATTTCCACTAAAATGAGTTTCATGAATTTCTTTCTTTTTAGCCTCAATTTCTATAGGGTCAGTAAATGTGTTTCTGATGTAAAAGTCAAACAGGTTTTTTAAATTACTGTCTACATATTGAGTAGAAGAAGTTCCATCTTTTTTGTAAAGAAGCAAATCTAC
>ENA-ORXM01005296-ORXM01005296.1-marine-metagenome-genome-assembly--contig:-NODE-5296-length-10344-cov-3.458654_pt1 | contig 10344 bp, 10 predicted proteins | sample MGYA00237867_ERZ511480 | MGnify/ENA primary metagenome ERZ511480 (study PRJEB26309, sample SAMN06266103) | marine metagenome | isolation source: Algal blade | place: United Kingdom:Sidmouth, United... | reverse complement strand
TAGAACATCTTTCATAGGTGTGTCGAAGAAGTATCTGGGTATATCGGCAATTATCAGTTCGCCAAGGGCGGTGTTCGGTTCTGTAATTAAAATTTGCTCCAGTTTTACGATGCCTTCGAAAGTGCCCTGCACATCTACGATATATAGATATGATGATAGATCGCCACTATTACTTTTCATAATAGCTAACGCGTCTTTTGCCGTCATTTCTTTGTTTACCACAACTGCGGGCACCATAAAAACGCCAACCGTATTCGCTACTTGTACAAGTTTTCGGCGAAGCACGGCGGATAGATCAGGAGAAAGACTTGAAAGTAGCTTTTCACGAAAAGGTTCGTCGAGCTGCCTACATAAAGATTCGGAAAAAGAAATGTTGCTGCTTTCCGTCAATTGCGTGGCAAGTTTTGAAGGCAATAGCACAAAGCACTTTGCCACCTTGTTTATATTCATAAGATTAAGCAATTGCAAACACTTCTCATGTGGTAATTCTTGAATAAATTCCACCACGTTTTCGGCCTCGAGACCTTCAAGCACACGTGCCGCCGGAAACGGATGCTTGTTAATAAAACCTTCCGCTAATGTGAAATCTGTGCCCATCGATTAATCTTTAGTGATCAGAAATGATTTCGATTCATTGAACTTCTTCGCAGGTACTATCGCCTGCCCCATTTCGTTATCCAATATCACTTTGGTCGAATCGATCTTTATTATTTTACCCCGAGTTTTTCCAATTTGTACTTCATCACCTTCCTTAAAAGTTTTACGTACATAAAAAACACCCAATATATTACTTATAGATGTTCGTGCGCCCAGCCCGAACGCCAAGGCCGCTCCGAATAGCAATCCTGCCAGTATGATGTCGATAATGTTTATAAGAAAGGTAATCTCGATACCGACCTGATCCATTGCGATGATCACTGCCATGAAGAGTATGGCCACTTGCGCAATTCTACCGAGGGTGGTGCCGTAGGTCAACCCTAAGCGCTCACCTAACGAAACCAATAACCCAAAAATGAAATTTCCTATGATTATAGCCGCAAAAACAATTAATATAGCCGCAAGCATATTGGGTAAATACTGCAAAATACTTTCGAACCAGCTGGTCAATACGGTCAACCCTAAGATGTCAGTGACGAGTAGAACGCTCGAAAACATAATCAACCAAAAAAATGCTATACCTATGAACGTGCCCGCCTGCTTAAAATCTATAGTATTGAACCTACGTTTGACAAGTCGGTTGATATAGCCGATCAATCGAACAACGAGATACTTAACGAGTCGTGCAACGAGATATCCAATACCTATTACGACAATTGAAAGTAGGATGTTCGGCAATAGCTCGAGGATTTCGTTCTTTAGCCTAAGCAGCATATTATTTAGTTCTTCTATCATAGGATTTTAAAGATATGAAATTCATGATTACGCCACCATTTAAACCCCTCGGTATTTTGAAAGATTATTTTCACATTTAATTTTGGTAAAAAATCAACTTCTATTTGAACTCATTTAGACTTATTCTTTTACCTACGAATATCACATTTTGAGGCCATATTTCCTCATTTTTGAAAACCGTAGCCCTGCTATGTTGTTAAAAAAAAACTTCATCTAACCTCAAAAGCCGACATTCTCGGTTCCAAACAATAAGGCTGAATGAGTTCTTTGATTAACTAGGAAATAACCTCATTTTTTGATGGAAAAATGGAAATGTATCGTTTAGGGCATGCTTGGAAAAAATCGGGTAGGCATCTGATTCATCCAAATGATAGCTTATACTTCTGTTGGATTTAGTAAAAATTTGCCTTACGAAAGCTATATGTGGAATTAGATATGCGAATACTAACTAGAGGCGTTCAAGAATCGGAAAAACATAGCAATAGACCAGAGTAGCATAGTACTAATAGAGTTCTAAAATGAATTTACCTATATAATTAATTATCATAGTTTTAATATTCAGTATTTTATAGAAATTGTCTATAGCATAGTTAGTCAAAATTGTTCACTACTTATTTATTGACGCGCCTATATTTATTAACAAAATAATACGATTTCGTTTAGTAAAAACTAAAAAATACTTTCTTTCTCTATAAGAAAAATCATATTATTACAGTATTATTGATTAATCTTTGTAAGAATTTATTTAATGAACTTAAAAACGGTTAAGCCCCACTTTACCTTCTTAATCGCTCTTATGTATAATTCACCTGAATAAGAGCTAGACAATGACATTTACAGAACTAAACCAAAAGGGTGATTTCGATTCTTGGGATAAAACGAAGCTTGCGGAAATCAGAGACGGAAAATTCTCTGATACCATCGGAAAGCTGCTTTATGAGAATAAGGAAATAAAAGTATGGGAAATCGTGCTGCGTCCTACGGAAAGACTCCCCTTTAGGCGGCATAAAAATAGTTATAGCTGTACAAGCTTTACTGATGGTCTTCTCGTCTCTCGGAACATTAACGGCCAGGCTGAATTAATCCGTTCTAATAATGGGGACAGTTTCTTCTGGGACTGTACCGATAAAGAAATGGTTCACGACCTCGAAAATGTTGGTGAAAATACGGTCAAAATAATAATAGTCGAAGAAATTCGAAACATTGAAAACATGTAACCGCTTTTGGTCGAGCGTTCTACCACTTTAGCAAATGGACTGTCTACTTACCAATAAATTGGGCCACTGCCCAAATATTTCTCGGCTATAGGCTGATAATAATCCCTGACATCTTCCAAATCATAGATTTTTTGGCTTTTGGTGTAGAGATCGTATTTGTTGAAGTCTTTTATAATTTTAAGATATTCTTGGTCTTTCTCGTTCAGCAGTTCCGAATAGCTTCCACCTGAATGCCATGGATAAAAAGAATGGTAACGAATCATCACCATTGCCTCTTCGGGAAGCTTATTTTCAGCATGATTGTTCAGTACACGGTATAGATACTCGTCGTGCCCCCAGGCCAAATTCAGATTATCCAATCCACAGCCTTCTTTATAAATTCCCGTAGTAGTATTGTAGCGCTCATCTCGCATATCTGGATTCGTGGTATTGAATTCAGGATACACGCAACTATCGGGCAAAGCACAGCCGACCACAAAAACATCACCGACAGTACCCCATTGCTCGTCTTGACTGGTACCGTCTTCGTCACTGCCCCAGAGAAACATCACCTTACCGAGATCGTGAATGAGTCCTATTAACTGCATCCAGTCAGGTCGGCCTTCGGCGCGAATGGCCTCGGCACTCTGAATCAAATGCTGCACGTTAGGCAAATCAAGATCGGGATCGCTAACATCGATCAGATCGTTAAGATGGGCCATGGCCTCAAAAAGCGGCATCGGCTTGTCGAAATTCAGATATTTATTGTGCATGCGGTTTACGTAGTCGACCGTTTGGTTCTTACGCATCTTTCGATAATGCTCTTTTACGGCTGCCGATACATCTACAGCTTCATAGTTTCTAAATTTTTTTTCTTCCATGGGACAAAATTCAAATATCAAATACAAACTCAAGTTCAATGTATTCTCAATGCTCTAAAAAATGTTTTTTACCGAACCACTTTTCAGTCGTGGTTCTAGCCTCTTGGCTCTTGGTTCTTTTTCCTCACACATTTCCAAGTACAATATACATAATAATCGCACAAAGAATTAAAACAACGCTAAAATGCCTAGCATATTTCCAAGGTTTCAAATCTAGAATTCCGGCATCCATCATTACAAATTTTTCTTCCCTTTTCATAAATGCGGATGCCACGTGCATGACTATTACATTCAATACGAATTCGATACCCCAAATATGTATAAAATGGAGATTAACCTGAATTATATGGTCCATAACCACGTAGAAAACAAGGCCGAACAACAGACCTATTTTGGCTCCTCCTGCCGAAACACGCGGAAATAAAAACCCCGCAATAATGACACTTGCAATGGGAATAAAGAATATACCGTTCAATTGTTGCAATAATTGATACAGCCCCTCAGGGGCATTGGCCACGAAAGGTGCGATACCTATTGCAAATACGGCCAAAAGTGCCGAGGTCCATTTTCCGATACCTACCAATCTTTTCTCCTTTGCATCCTTTTGGATGTACTTTTTAAAAATATCCAAACTAAACAAGGTCGCAGCACTGTTCAAGGCACTATTGAACGTACTTAAAATGGCACCCATCATTACGGCCACGAAAAATCCGGTGAGCCAAAGGGGCAATACCTTTTTTACTAAAAGCGGGTAAACGCTATCGGGATTGTCGTACAGGCTTTCCCCGAAATAATAGAAGCCGATCAACCCTGGCAACACAACGACGAGCGGCACCAAGATTTTCAATATTCCCGTAAAAAGCAATCCTTTTTGTGCCTCTTTCAGATTGACCGCGCCCAGAACACGCTGGATTATGGATTGGTGCATTGTCCAAAAATAGATCTGATTGAGCATGAAGCCAGTGAACAACACTTCAAAAGGAAGAATGGCCGTACGTGCCCCCTCGCCTACCCCGGATTCTTTACTGATAACATTAAATTTTTCGGGACTGTTATCAAAAACCTTTCCGAAACCCTCAAAAAGATTGCCATCACCAATAGACAATAATGCCAGAATGGGAACCAATAGTCCGGCTACTAAAAGTCCAAATCCGTTAATGGTATCGGTATAGGCAACCATTTTTAGTCCTCCAAATATGGCATAAACGGCTCCGATGGTTCCCACAACTAAAATCGTCACCCAAATGCCTTGTTGTTGGTTAACCCCCAATAAATCCGAAATTTCAAAAATCGCCTCAATATTTAGTGCGCCCGTGTACAGAACAATAGGAAGTAAAGTCACCACAAAAGAAAAAATCAAAAGTACGGCAACCAAAGTACGGGTAAGCCCGTCAAATCTTTTTTCGAGAAATTCGGGTATGGTGGTCAATCCCATTTTGAGATAACGCGGTGCAAAATATAAGGCGGCAATTACCAACGCTATTGCTGAAGTAACCTCCCAAGCAATAATAATCGCACCGTTACGATAAGCAGAACCGTTCAGGCCCACTAGATGTTCAGTAGAAATATTCGTAAGTAAAAGTGATCCGGCAATTACGATACCGGTCAAAGATCGACCGCCTAAAAAATAACCATCTTGAGTATCGAGCTTATCGCGGCGTAATTTATAGGTTGCGTAGAAGGCTACAAAACCCGTGAACAAAATAAAAGTCAGTAAGGCCATTAGCGATAAATGTAAGAATTTTTATGAAACGCACGCCTTACTATCAGAAATAAAAGGATAGTTCAAAAATGCCTCCATAAATTGGATGAAGAAATAATCTAGAGAAGTATACTAGTGCTAGGTTAAAGCTGAAATGGCATATTAGGCAATCGTGGATTTTGTATTAGCCCCAGGCAAAAATCATTGCTTAGCAATAGCCACGGAATTAATTTTTAACGACAGGGTACCGCAAAAGCCGCATTGGATTGTGCGACGATTTTGGATTAACTTAAGAAGTGATTTAAACTTTCTCCATTCGCTAAAACTATCAATGCCCTAAAATATTGACCAACAATTGGTCAATGCCGAAAAATAAAATAACCAGTAGCGATGCAAAGACTAGTTTTCTTGATACGCTCTCTTTCGACATAGAACGTGTATTCTTGGTCGTAATTCTAATAATTTCCAATACCTTTTCTCTATTCAGTATCAAGATAATAATAAGCAACGAAAAATAAAGCAGGGCGCTTGCCATCGCCCCGTATTTACCATCGTCGAAGAATAGCATATCAATTACGATTATATTGAGTAAAATCGGTAATAATATCGCTATACCCACTAATTTGGTCCGATTCCATAGTAACAACCATGCCCCGATAATTTGTGAGAGCCCAATGAAAAGGATATAGAAATAGGAATGTCCCATAAACGTCCATGCCAAATCAAAGCTACCAACCTCACCAAGGGTCTGTTGCGCGACTTCGGTCGGTAACTTTCCTTTTCTGTAAAATTGCTGGCCTGCCATTTTACCGAATCCGTATAAATTCAACACTATGAATACATAGATTCTGGCTGCCAGTTCAACATACGCTTTTGTTTTAGACCTATCCATTCGAGAGAAGACGGTTAAAATTTATTCAGGGTGTATCGTTTATCAAAGTGCTGTTTCAAAAGAAAGACTTGTACACCTGTGAAAAGGGCGAGTACTAAAAAACCATATACAAAAGTATCGGAAACGGATAAGTCGGGAATTTTTCCAAAAAGATTAAAAGCCGACAACTCTTTCAAGCGAAAGATACCGAACCAGTTATTTTCTATATCGGGATTTCCGAAAAAGGCGTACAAGAGAACTGTGGTTACCGCTGCCGCCAAAATCCACCAAGTAGATTTAGAGATTAGGGGTTGGTAGACCACCGTACTCTTTTCATCGACCGATCGGATTTTTGATAACACCGAATCGGTAAAATCGATAGACGGTTCTTCCGATCCGATTTCTTTAACGATTCTTTTTATAAAAATATCAAGTTCCTTGTCCTTATTTTTTTCCATAACTTCTAATAGTTTCCGGTTCCAATCGATTTTTTAATAGGTAGGCCAATCGTTTTCTGCTTCGGAACAAGCGAACTTTTACCGTATTGGCTTCTATTCCAATAATTTCCGAAATCTCCTTCAAAGACAGTTCCTCAAAATAATATAACGTGAGTACTGTACTATCTTCTTTCAGTAATTCGTCCATCGCATTTTTCAATAGTATTTTACGTTCTTTAGCTTCCAGTACGGCCAACGTATTATCGAGCGATGGTATATGGGATTCTGCAAATTCGTCTAATGATGTAGTGCCCAAAATTCTTTTTTGCTTTTTAAGATAATCTAAACTTCGATGGTACGCTATTTTGTACAACCAGGTCGAAAACTTGGAATCACCCTTAAAAGTACCTAATGCTTGATACATCTTTACGAATACGTCTTGAGACACCTCTTCGGCCTCTTCCCTATTTTTTAATATTCTAATTGCCAAGGTAAAGACCATGTGCTTATAGCGATTTACTAGAACCGTAAAGGCAAGCGTATCGCCTTTAACGGCTTTATCAATATAACTTTGGTCTTGGTCGAGGCTCATCTGCTACATATGACGTACAAATTACACATTGGGTTACAGCTTATTTAAAAAAAATAGTTTTTTGTGTAACCATGATTGAATGTTCGCCGTCATACGTTTGAACGAGTTTATTTATCAATCAGGTCCCGTTAATAGATGGGATTAAAAAAACAATCATTATGGGAGGAGAAGTCTTAATTTTTATTTGCATTTTTTTGGTCATTTTCGGAATAGCCTACCTTTATTTTTCAACACGTAACAAAGAACGCATGGCCCTTATCGAAAAAGGGGCGGACGCCAGTATTTTTATTAAAGGAAAACGGGAAAGGGCCGCACCAATTTGGAAAATATTGATTTTGAACGTAGCACTTCTACTAATGGGAATAGGAGCTGGTATCATTTTCGGAGGAATACTTGAAAACAACTTACCCGAAGATTCTGACTTCGCCATGCCCGGAACCATATTCTTATTGGCAGGAACAGGGCTTTTGATCGGTTTCTTTTTGACAAAAAAGTTGGATAAGGAAGAATAGAAAAAAAATTATTTCAGTAAAAGCAAATGAGCCGATTTTAAAATCGGCTCATTTGCTTTTTAACGACTACGCAAAAATACTTGGAGTAAGATTTTTCATTTTCTACAATCTGCTATATCCTACAGGATTTTGTATCTTGTAAGACAGAGCTTTACACCAAATGGAACTTGACTATAATCTTTACACACTTTTCGAGACCGTCGGTTTTGTACAGGCTATAACCCTAGGCACCTTATTGGTTGTATTGAACAAACCCAAGTATATGAGTACCTCGTTTCTTGGGCTTTTGCTAATACTTTTTGCTTTGGGAACAATTCCGCGTATTCTTGAAAGTCTTGATGCCTTTCAATGGTACCCCGAATGGTATCTTTTACCCTTTGATTTTTTTTGGTTGTATTTCCCCTTATTCTATCTATACACACAGCATGCGAGTATTTTTTCCAATCAAAAAAAGAAATATTGGGTTCTTTACCCAGGAATAACCGTGTTTTGTTTACAACTGGTGATTTTCTTTTTGCCCTATGAAACTAAACTAAATTTGACCCAAAGCATAGGCTACGATATCTACACGGTTGCCAAGCTAAGTTATGGTTTGGGCATTGGCATCTATACGCTAAAGCTTTTGAACAGGCATAAAATCGAGGTATATAATTGTTTTTCGCTCGTAAAATCGAAAGAATTAAATTGGGCACGTATTTATTTAAGCTATGCCATTTTAGGCTTTCTTATATATGCATCCCTTTTACGTACGATACCTGACACATTTTTTGCCAAGTTGTTTTTTGCAAGCTTTGATATTGTCTTTATCTATTGGATTTCTTACCATGGTGTTCAACAACGAAATGTAAGATCACTTTTGGACATGAAAGAAAAATATGATCTTTCAAACGAAAAACTCTCAGAAGATTCGCAAACATCTTTGCAGCCAGAAAAGAACATGGAAGAGCTAATGGAGCGTATACATGATTATTTGACTACCTCTGAAAGTTATACGCATCGGGAACTGACCATAGTCGATCTGGCCGAAAAGCTGAAAAATCATCCAAAACGTATCTCTACAGCAATCAATACCGTACGACATCAAAACTTCAATGCGTACATAAACGGGCTACGCGTCAAAAAGGCCGAGATGTTATTAAGAAATAAAAAAGTAGACAATCTGAGCATTGAAGGTATCGGCAATGAAGTCGGATTTCATAGTAAAAGTGCCTTTTATTCCGCTTTTAAAAGAGAGACTGGAACTACTCCGCTGAAATTTAAAGAACGTACCGCAGCATAACATTTCCAAATCGCCATTACAATTACTTCATAAAAACATATAGGTCGCGCCATGGAAAATCTATTAAATCCCATATCTCCCGATAGGGCGGGTAAAGATCTCTTCGGCTGAAGTTGTTCGTCCAAATTTTTAGGAGCATCTTATAAGCACTTGTACAAAAAAACAAATCGTTTCGATTCCTGAATTTAGATTTTTATGATTATCAAATTTTTAGAAGATAGTGTCTTTTTAGTCTATCAGTTCTGAAATCTGAAATCAGTACCTCTTTAAAGTATTTCACTAGTTATTACCGTTAAAATTTTTGAATATTTGCCCGTCCCAAGAAATTGTGGCGCTCAATAACTTACCACATTGGCCATTTAGTTGTCAAAACCACCATACTTGAGAGAATACTTCCATTCAGATTTAAAATCTATGGGGGAAATAGCTACACAGCTTTGGATATCAATATCATAAAGTAACGGATGAGATACGGTCTTACCCCGTGAAACATGCACCGCAATATCTACGCTCTTTACCTAAACTAAAAATAAACGATAACCTATGAAATGTGTTGAACTAAGTACTACTGGGAACTTTGATCCTTGGGAGACTTCAAAATTACAGGAACTTAGGCAAAAGCGAATTGGTCAATCTTTGGGGCAAGAACTTTTGTTCGAGAATAAAAATATCAGGGTCTGGGAAGTTATACTTTTCCCGAAAGAACGCCTTCCCTTTCGAAAAGTCAATAATAACTATAATCTAGTTTCGATGACCGATGGTCTGGCGGTCACTCGTTGCGGCAGCGGTAAAATTTCTCTACTAAGAATAAAACAGGGCGATTCGGTGTTCATTAATGCAGAAGGCACAGAATCGGTTTGCGACCTTGAAAACATAGGTGAAAATATCCTGTTCTTGCATATCATGGAATTCAAGCCCCTTATTCTTAAAGCATATAATTCCAATATTTCATCTTTTTCATAACCTCAACATATTCGGTTTTTCTCATTAAATGTTGACCAATATGGGTCAGTAAGTTTCCCCCACATTTTTTTTAGAGGAAAATCATAAGGGCCGTCCCGACATTTGTCGGGATGGTTTTTTATCTTTAGGCGATGCAAGTATTATCTACCAATCTCGGAAAACCGAAAACTTTTCTATGGAACGGAAAAGAAGAGCAGACCGGTATTTTTAAATATCCCGTTGATGAACCGCTCTTTCTTCGGCATAACGACGTTGCAAAAGATACTATTATCAATCGGGTAAACCATGGTGGTGAACATAAGGCCTGTTATCTTTTTTCATCCGACAATTATCCGTATTGGAAAAAAGAATATTCGCATCTGAAATGGAATTGGGGCATGTTCGGAGAGAACCTTACCGTATCGGGTCTAGACGAGTCGATAGTCCGTATTGGTGATATATATAAAATCGGTACGGCCCTGACACAAGTTTCGCAACCCAGGGAGCCTTGTTATAAATTAGGAGTACGTTTCGACGACC
>ENA-ORXM01005295-ORXM01005295.1-marine-metagenome-genome-assembly--contig:-NODE-5295-length-10345-cov-37.833950_pt1 | contig 10345 bp, 7 predicted proteins | sample MGYA00237867_ERZ511480 | MGnify/ENA primary metagenome ERZ511480 (study PRJEB26309, sample SAMN06266103) | marine metagenome | isolation source: Algal blade | place: United Kingdom:Sidmouth, United... | reverse complement strand
CTATGCCCACTGAATCCCATCTCCATCGACCGCCGCTGGCCCTGTCATATGATCGGCCGGAGCGTCCCCCTAGGGGGGAGGGGGTGATGGTGCTTGCGGTAGAGGTCAGTTGGAAGGTTTTGCTCGCACAGAGGTCGCTGCTGTGCCGTAGCGGTGGATGTGAAGAGCTCGAATCGTGTGCACCGTATTTTCGACACTTGCCGACGCTAAATGTGGGTAAGATGTGGGTACATCCAACGCGGGTCAGCGACCCACATTCTCCCCACGTTTGATATCCGCGTCCGACTTCCCGACGCTCTCTATCGCCAACCATGAGAGGCTGTTGCTGAACCCCCAGGTTTGTCCTGGTGGCCAGAGACTGAGACTGAGCATGAGTTGAAAACCAATATTTTGATACCAAAGTTTTGGGCTTTTCGAGCATTATTTTCATTCAAGTTGACCATAGTGCGAGAGTTGCTGTGTAACTCCAATTGTGAAAATTTGCTGCCGTGGAGGTGCGGTAGTGGCCGCGGCCGTCGTCCTCGAGGAACGGGCGTCTCAGCAGCCATCATTGTCGTCGCGACGGCCGCCATCGTCGCTGGGTCCATCACTGTTTCCCTTCAGTGCCTCGTTGCGGATCATCTCGCTGAACCACTGCTGATCGCGCTTGTTCAACATGGCCGGTAGTGCTTCTGGTGTAGCGGGCCAGTCGGCTGCCCAACACGCCAGTATGCCCTCACAGCCTCGTACGTGTACTGCTCTTTAACGTGTTTTCGAGGGAAGGGCGAGGAGACGCGATCGGCATGTGGCTGTCACGAGTGCTGAACTGGAGCGGTACCGTTCCTGTTTCGTTTCTAACAAGCACGCCAACCGCGACACGAATTGCTCGCTACCACGCTTTCCGACCGGAATCGTGTAGCGGGCCTCTAAGCAGCGCGGCTCAGACGATGCGGTGCTTGGAGGATGGACCGCCACAATTCGTCGACCTGCCCGCTCGCGGAGCACCCCAAATATCTCTGTGTCACTCGATGTGGCCTGACGACCTGCACTGTGTGCTCTCTGGCGTGTATGGCAAGAAAGATTCCGGGACAGACGGACGACGTGCGGTCCTGTGTGACCCCCCGAGGGCGGGCCGCCACATTTGCGTGCGGAACGCACGTTATGGCCGCAATGCACGCTCGGCTGCGAGTGATCATCGATGCACGGGCCCTTACGCCACGCTAATTGAAGTAGAAGCGCGCTAGGGCCAAGAAGGCCCTGGCTGTTACGGCCTCCGGCTCGGAAAGTGGGTGGTATCTGGCCGCCTGCGTCGCCAGATCCGCGATCGTCGGCGACGCGGAATTGGGCGCGGCAGTGGCCAAGCCGCGGGCCCGAGTCGCTGACGCGGAGACTACTGCCGCTCGGGACGCCGGTGCGGCCACCCGTGCTGCTTGCCTTGCCCACGTCCTTGTGGCGGTCGGGAATTCCGCTGTAGGAAGGGGCGTGGCCCCTCAGCTGTGGACAGCACACCCCCGGGGGCCCCCCAAAGTATCCCGATCCAGGCCAGCGCGGGAAGGACCTGTCCGAATCTCAGGGAGATCGGATCTGGTCGGGGGTAGGGTTTTTCCTCTGTCGTTTTCCTAATCCCCCTACTACTTGTTTGAACTGTTCGCTTTGCAGGCATTTATTTGTTTGGCGCATTTGCGGTGGCTACTGTGGCCGCCGGCGTTCGGGTTGGGGGGGGTTTATTGAACGCGGGGACGCCGTCCCCGTCGGCGTTAAATAAAACCAACTGTGCTTTGGACTACGATTCCCGCCTGAGCATTTCTGTGATCCTCTCCTCCCGTTGGGGGAAGGCTGGGCTGTGGGTCAATTTCCGGGGCAGTTCCTTCGACGGACCGAGCTGATCAAGAGGTCACTTCGGCCAGACGACGAACCAACGTGGTGGTGCTTAGAACCGCTACAATTTCTGGTGGAGCAGCAGGGGATTCCGGCCGTTGCCACGCCCGTACTGGGTAGCCGGTTCCCCGATCGTCTGGTGGTTTGTTGAGTTCAAGACGACGTGGATCTCCGCGTCGGTCTGTCGTCGATTACCGCAGGGCCACTACGATGGCGTGGCCGCCCGACCTCCCCAAGTTGGACGCGATCGCTAGCGGCATGCCGGCGGGTACATCCGCGGTGACCCCAGCGGTCGCTGCGGATCAGCGGGTGGATCAGGGATTCCCTTCACTCCGCCTCGACCATTGGTGGATCTCGTGGGCGAGACAGTATGGCGGGTCCCTCCGGGGGCCGATGCCTTTCTTCCTAGACGACACGACGAACGGACGGGATTGGCATATCAATGTTAGGGTCCGGCGACGCCTCTCGCGATGGCAGATCTGGACACGGCGCTGTCGACGTTCCGCGATTCGATATTGGTCGATGTTTCTCGGGTCATCGCGGCGAGCCCCGCGGGCTCCGCTCAAGATGCCCCACGCCAATGTTATCCCGTGGACACGCGGAAGAGCCACAGCAAAGGGAAGTCACAGCGTCACCGTATTACCTCGTCGTCATCGTCGTCTACATCTTCCTCGCCGTCACCGGCGACAACAGATAACGACGACGACCGCGTGGGGCGCAAGATGGGGTCCGACAAGTTGACGGTCCTCGAGTGCCCGGATGACCGCTTCGCGGGCGTCCTAGAATACCGATCGTACCGCCTAGGCAACCGTCACTCGACCTACGGGGCGTCGCAGGCTCGCGAGATGGGACAGACGGCCAAGAACATGAAGTTCTCCTTCGGGTGTACCCGATGTTCAACGGGAAGGAACCCCTCAAGGTCTTCTCGTGGCTCCGAAAGTTTGTCAAGGCCTGCGATGACAACGACGTGTCCGAGGGGATGGGTTTGTACCTAATTCCCAACTTCCTCGCGGGCGACGCTGAGACGCGGTTCACTCGGAACCTACCGGGGTCGGATATCGCGGGCGGACGGGGCTCGCTTGGATCCTTTCCCGCGGCGGTCAATTGGCTGTTGTCGACCTACGCGGAGCCGCACGCTTTGGGGCTGGCGCAGGACAAGTTTAGCCGGGCGGCGCTCGTGGACAACGAGGGGGTGGATGCCTTCGCGGCACGTCTACGGAGCCTCGCTGAGCTTTGCGGCAACATCCACTCCGAGGGGACGATGAAACAGCAGCTGATCCAAGGCCTACCGGAGTATCTACGGACGGACGCCTTCGTGTACAACTCGGCGCAACGAAGCTACCAGCAGTTGTCGACCTACGTGGCGGGGAAATATCGGGCCGCCAAGGACGTCATGGCGTTGGCCAGCCGGGGGTCACCCGGGGGATCATCGCGGAAGGGACAGACGTCGACGGGGCCCCGAGGCCTCTCGGTCAACCAACTCCACTCCTCGTGGGAGGAGGATGACACGGAAACGTACGACACGGTCGCGGTGCTGCCGTCGGGTACCCCGGGGTTCCGCACGGTTGGTGCATCGCCTTACCCTCGACGGGAGGCCCCGACGGGTCCCCCGCTGTGCTACATGTGTTGGACGCGTGGGCACAGGGTGCCTGATTGCAAGATCCTGACGGACAAGCAGAGGGACCTCGTGCGAGCCGCGAGGAACAACTTCCTGCGACAGAGGAACCGGGGGGCGGACCCCGCACAAGATCGCACGTCCGTCGTGGCCCTGCTGTGGGACGACCTGCTGGGCGGCGCGGAGCCGACGAAGACGGATGGGGGTGATGTCCCGCCCGTGGCAACCCCGGCCAAGGGGCGCCGCGCGGCGGGAAACGCCTAGGGGGGGTGGCCTCGCCATCCCCCTCAATCCCCCCTGTCCGCCCCAACTCCCCGGTTGCCCCCCGTCGTGTTACGTTTGCCTCCCCGGGGGTAAGCGCGACGTGGCCCGTCCCGGCCCGATGTCCCTGTCGTCGTGGGCGATTCCGCCCGCGGTTTAAGGGGACGCTGTTGCTGTTACGCAAGGAGAATTTTGAGATCGGGGCCTCGTACCAGTTGGCGCCGTGGCAGACCCCCACCCCCACAAGGGCGGTGGTCGACACGGGCGCCGGGCCCAGTGTGATCCGCGCGGATATGTTGCCCGAGGGGTGGAACGAGTACTCGTCGCGGGCGCCGCCCCGGACCCAAGTGAGTGACGCCTCGGGGCAGCTGCTCAAGGTGAACGCGGAGGTGTCCCTGACCATCTACGTCGGGGGGACCGCCATGGAGTATGACTTCCTCGTGGTCAAGTCGCTGTCGGTGCCGCTCATCCTCGGGTGGGACTTCCAGCGGAACTACGTGGACACCATCTCCCCCAAGACGCAGACGATCAAGTGGGACGATGGCACTTCCACGGTGGCGGTGCGGAGATGGACGGGGAATACGCGGCCCGCGCCCCCGCGCCGAGGAAACAAGCCGAGGGCCCAAGTTGGGGCTATCCGGCTTCGACAAGGGGTAACCGTGGGTCCGCGGTGCATCCAGGCGGTCCAAGTGTGCTGCAGCGTCAAGGGGGTCCACCTAGTGCGGGAACGCCCCGTCCAAATGAGCCGACGAAAGGTGCTGTTGCACAACGCCGTCGTGGAGTTCTCCCCCAACGCCCCGCGGTCCCTCTACCTGACGAACATCGGGGATGTGCCGGTCCACCTGACCAAGGGGTATGTCGTCGGTACCGCGACGGCGTACAATGGGCCGCTCCACGTCGTCGCGGATGAGGAGGAACCGGGGGCAGTCCTGACGATGGGGGTGGACACCCGTGGCAAGCCCGACGATGAGGTCAAGACGGGCCACCAACCCGAGGAGGGGATCGACGACGGACAACCCACGCCTCACCCGCCGGACAAGACGTATCCCAAGCCGGAGGTCCACTGGGAGGGCGTCCCCGACACGCTTCGTGGTGACGTGGACGACCTCCTCGAGGAGTACAAGGCGCTATGGGCGGGGCAACTCGGCAAGGTCGACGTCACCCCGCACCGGATCGAGGTGACCCCCGGGGCACGGCCACGGCGGGCCCAACCCTATCGGGCGAGCCACGCTTCGAGGGACATCATCGCCAAGGAGGTGCAACGCCAGCGGGACCTCGGGGTTATCGAGCCCTCAAGCGCCGAGTGGGCCTTCCCTGTGGTTCTGGTTCCGAAACCCGACGGGACAGTGCGGTTCTGTGTGGATTACCGCCGACTTAACGAGGTCACGGTGCGGGATGTGTACCCGTTGCCACGAATGGACGATTGTATTGACTTCCTCGGGGACGCCAAGGTGTTTTCGACGCTCGACTGCAACTCGGGGTATTGGCAGATCCCCGTGGCGGACGAGGACCGGGACAAGACGACCTTCGTTTGCCACGAGGGGGCCTACCGCTACATCCGCCTTCCCTTCGGGCTGTCCAATGCCCCGGCGACCTTCCAACGGGCCATCGACATGATCCTCGGGGGACTCAAGTGGAAGAGCTGCCTCGTGTACCTCGACGACATCATCGTCTTCTCGCAGACGGCGGGGGAACACGTGGAACACCTCCGGGAGGTCTTCACGGCGCTGCGCGGCGCGGGTGTCTCCCTGAAGGCCAAGAAGTGCCACTTGTTCCAAGAGGAGGTGGAGTATTTGGGCCATATCGTGGGCCGGGGGGAGCTGAAGGTACAAGACAAGAACATCCGCGGACTCAAGGAGGCGTCTCCCCCGCGGTGCAAGAAGGACCTACGTAGCTTCCTCGGGATGTGCAACGTGTATCGGAGGTTCGTCAAGGACTACGCCCAAGTGGCGCGGCCGTTGGCCGCCATGACAAGTTCCAAGAGGCCCGACCGGTGGGGGACGCTGTCCGACGAGGCCCTGGGGGCATTCGAGGAACTCAAGAGGCGACTCACGGAGGCCCCCATCCTCGCCCTGCCGAGGCGACAAGGGACCTACACGTTGGACACGGACGCAAGTGCGGGGCAGGTCGGCGCGGTGCTTTTACAAGAACAACCCGACCAATCCACGCGGCCCGTTGGCTATTGGAGCCGCTCCCTCAACGCGGCGGAGCGAAACTACAGTACGACGGAGCGGGAGTGCCTCGCGGTTGTGTGGGCGTCCCTCCTTCTCCGCCCCTACGTCGAGGGGACCCGCTTCACGGTGCGCACGGACCACGCGGCGCTCAAGTGGATGCTGCATATGGACGGGGCTCACGGGAGGCTGGCGCGGTGGCGGTTGCGACTGGCGGAGTTCGACTACGTGGTACAGACACGCCCCGGGGCGTCACACCACGCGGCGGACACGATGTCACGCATCTCAACACCCGCGGGAGACGAGGGGGCGATACCCGACGCGGTACCTTGTCTGGCGTTGCCCAACTCGTCGGCCGCGTGGCAGTTACCGCCGGAGACCAAGGGGGGACTCCTAGGCCCCCTAACGCTCGCCGAGCTCCTCGAGGGGCAGGCGGAGGACGGACGGTGCAAGGAGGTCCGCGCGGCGATGGACAGCAACGACAAGTCGCGGTTCCGCGAGGACTCGAACGGCCTGTTGGTGCGCACGGCGCCGTTGGACGGGGCCACGCAAGTCTACGTGCCGACCCACATGCGCTACGGGGTGATGATGCGGGAGCACTACCCTCCGCAAGCCGGGCATCCGGGGGCCAACAAGATGTACACGTCGATGCGACGATGGTTTTATTGGGAGTGTATGGTGGTGGACGTCTACGCCTTCGTGGCGAACTGCGTGCAGTGCGCGCGGAACCGCGTCGGCAAGCGACGGAAGACGAACTACCTCAAGACATTCCCCCCGACGGAGCCGCTGACGGACCTGTGTATGGATCTGCTCGGTCCCCTCCCCCGAACCGAGGCGGGGAACGAACACCTGTTGGTCATCGTGGATCGCTTCTCCAAGATGACGCGGGCCATCCCCCTTCAGCGGATCGACGCGGAATCCATCGCGGCGGCCTTTTTGGACTACTGGGTGGCGGCCTATGGACCCCCGGCGACGGTGTTGTCCGACAATGGCCCCCAGTTCCGTTCCACGTACTTCCAAGGGGTTTGCTCGCTCCTCGGGATCTCCAACCGGTACTCCACGACGTACCACCCGCAGACGAACGGCCAAGTGGAACGCTACAACCGGACCATCGTGGGCCAGTTGCGGACGTACGTCGAGGACCACCAAGACCGATGGGACGAGTTGGTGTCGATGCTGACGTTGGCCTACAATAGCCGACCGCAGCAGAGCACCGGGGTGGCGCCCCTCGAGTTTGTCACCCCCGAGCGTGTGCGGAGCCTCTCCGTGGAACGCCTCGTCGGCTCCCCGGCACCCGAGGAGACGGACGGCAGCCCACGAGCCGTCCGCGAGGGCATCCGAGCGCGGCTACGGAACCTAATCCACAAGGTGCGGAAGTCCCTCACGCTGGCACAGCGGCGGTACAAGAGGAACTACGACGCCCGCGTACGACCGGTCAACAAGGACGTCCACGCGGGGGACTGGGTGTTCGTCGATGGCCACGCGCGGACCAAGTATAAGCTCGGGACCCGCGCGGCCGGACCGTACAAGGTGTTGTCCCGCGGGGAAGGCACGTTCTCGCTGGACATCGGCGGGTACCCTGAGACGGTAAGCAGCGACCACGTGACGGCGGCGCCGGGCCCGCCGGGGGATCCGCAGACGCTCCTGCAGAACCTCGGGGTGCCCCAAGACATCGTGGTCCCCGAGGGGCATCAACACACGGGCAAGGAGTTCGTCTGGGAGGCCTTCGTGGGCCACGAAGTCGCGGACGACGGCACGCTACGCCTGTGGACCCGCTGGTGGGGGTACCACCCCGAGGAGGACACCCTCGAGTTGGCCAGTCGGTTCGACAAACGTAAGGTGCACCAGTATATGCGGCGGGTGGGCCTACGAGTCGAAGAAGCGGTGGCGGTCGTCGACTTTCTCGCCTAAGGTATTTCCCTCGGGGGACACGTGGTTTTCAAGTTTCGAATCGTGGCGGATTTTCGGCCCACGACACGTGTCTCGTTGGGGGCCACGTGGCCGCGGTGGCGACCGTCGCCGCCGCGCGGCGGCGCGACAGTCCGTCCCATGGTCACGGCGTCGGGCCAAGTCGATCTGGCATCGTGGACGTGCCCGGAGGGGGCGGTAGGTGATGGCAGACCCGTGTGGACGGGCGGGGCTGCGGATTTCAAGGCGGGATCGCGTGGGGATCCGGTTCGAAGGAGCAGGGGGCGCTCTCGTGGGTGGTACGCAAACGACCCGCGTGGGGTTTATTGGTCGCTGACAGGCCGACCGGCACCGTCGACGCGACGACACCCCCTACACTACGAACTACTACTACGGCCCCCGTGGGGCGATCTCCTCCCTCCCGTCGTGGTCCGCTCTCCCTGTTCAACGCTGCCCCGACGAGGGCCCACCCCACCCGTGGCCGGACGGACCACGCGAGCGTTGCGCGGGCGGCTCCTCGCGGTAGGCGTCGCGGTCGTGCTGGTGTTGCTGGCGACGGCTTGCCCCGCCGGCGGCAACCCCGGTCTCACGAAGGAGGGCCGCGCGGATGCCACGTCGGCCCACGAGTTGAAGCAGCTCCTCCACTTGGCGGGGCGGGACCCCGGGGTTGTCGCGGGCCCACTGCCCGATCGACTCGCTAAGGGACACCACGGTGTGGCACAAGCCGGCCATCAAGGTCCCCGTCGTGTAGCCGCGGAGCTCCCCGGGGTCGCAAGCGACAACACGCGCCAACCCCTGCGGGACGCGGTCCGAGGGCACGTGGTCCAGCGAGTCGAAGGTAGCGTCGGGGATGTCACGGTGCTCCACGGGGTCGAACGAGACGATGTGGCTCCCCGAGGAATGGCCCGCGGAGGGGGGCGCCAACACGACAGGCTGCGGGGGACCCGGGATGGACGAGCCCGCGGCGGTGGTCACCACGGAGGAAGCAGGCGGGGCGGCTCCACCCCCGGGGTAACGCGGCCTACGAGCAGCCGAGACGGCGGCGGACCAACCCCCACGAGCGAAACCGTACCCGCGTGCCTCGAGGATGTCCGCGGAGTATGGCAAGTCGAAGGGGCGGAGATCCTCGGCGACCTTGGCGCGCGTCCCCTCGTCACCCACCTCGAGGTCGGCCCAGATCCAGCCCTCGCGGTCACGACGTTCGCAGCTGCGGGCACGGAGGCGCTGACGGAACGCCTCCGTATCGGGGAGCTGGTCCGCGAGGTCCAGCAACGCCTCGAGGGTGGCGGTCGCCTCCGCGTCGGGGCCCTCGGCACGGGAGCAGATGTTGGCCGGCCCCAAAGAACGGATCCAGTCGACCAACCGCGGAGGGAAGCGCCACAAGACCCGACGGGTGCGGAACGTCTCGAGGAGGACGACGGCGGCCCCGAGGGCCCACTCGCTGCGGAAGATGGCCCACGAGGCGCGTCGCCCCGCGTAGAGGTCGTCCGTGGCGTACGTGTGGACCCACGGGAGCTCCGCCATACACCCGTATGGGACCTCAACCCCGGACCACCACGCGGGGGTCGGCAAGTAGAAGCGCGACCGCGACGACGACGCGCAGCTGGAGTACTCCGCTTGATGCCAGCCCACGAGGTGGCCGGTGAGCCCACCCCGGTGGTTGCGGGCCGTCGTCAACTGGACCGTCGTGGGGCCCTCCAAGTCGGCCCCCTCGAGGTAGGGCGGTGGCGTCAAGATGTAGTCGAAGGTCGGCACCAACGGCGGGTCCGCGGGGGCGTCGTCCATGAACCCGAGGTACGACCGGCGGTAGCCCACCTCGCGGCGACGCCGCACCACGGTGATCGACGAGGCTCGGTCGTCCAGGGACGGCACGAGGGCGTGCGGCATCGCGGTGATCTGCTTCACGAACGGGTTGGCGGGGCGCACCGAGTCGATCCCTCGGAACGTCGCGTGGGCCAGCGTCTCAGCCACGTCCGGGCGCGCCTCCTCGCGCGCCCACGCCGGTGCCCACGTGGACGGATCGGTCAACACGGGCAGGGGGCCCACGACGGTGCGGTACGCCATCTCCTCGTCGGCCATCGCGGTGGACGACGCGGGCGCGGACGCGGAGGGGGGCGGCGGTCACCGGGTCCTCGGGAGGGGGGGGGACGTGGGGGCAACCGCGGAGGAGGAGGGAGCGGGCCCACGGGGGCCGACAGGAGCAAGAAGCGACGGGCACCACGGAGGGGGAGTGGACGGCACGTCGTGGGGTGGGCGGAGGAACGAGTCGGCGAACACCGCGTCGCAACGAGCGCGGAGGGTTACGTCGTGGGGTGGCGTGGAGGAGTCGTGGAGTCGCCTGTGTGGGTGGGGGGGTGAGACCGGGGTGTGCGTGTGGGCCCACGGGGAGGGGTGGGGCCAACGTGCGTCACGGGGGGTGTGGGGGCCGCGAGACACCGGTGCGGGCCGCGCGCCACGCCACGCCGGTGTGGCGTGAGGCCGATCCAGTCCGCGGGCCGACCTCGACAACCCCTCTGGGGCGAGGATCGGTGGG
>ENA-ORXM01005294-ORXM01005294.1-marine-metagenome-genome-assembly--contig:-NODE-5294-length-10347-cov-1.916943_pt1 | contig 10347 bp, 10 predicted proteins | sample MGYA00237867_ERZ511480 | MGnify/ENA primary metagenome ERZ511480 (study PRJEB26309, sample SAMN06266103) | marine metagenome | isolation source: Algal blade | place: United Kingdom:Sidmouth, United... | reverse complement strand
GCACCGGCAGCTGAGTCTTGGCCCCCAGGATCTCACCGGCCCCCAGCACCGCTTCGGTCAATGCATCGGGGGTCCACTCGGTGCTTTCGAGTCGTTCGAGAACCAGGTCGAGGACCTTGGGCACGTCGTCGCGGCCCATCACTTTCCGCCAGTCCTTGTCTTCAGGTTCCGGAGGTTCGGCCACGACCCACTCGATCAACTCCGGGATCTCGTCGTAGCGACGGATCCGCTCCTGCACAAAGGGGGCAAGTCTGCGGTAAAGCTGATCATCGATAGGCCCGGCGAAAGGTCGGGACGCTTCGATGAAGGTGTCGAGGTCGAGCATACGGATGTACTCGCCGTTGAAGTGGTCGAGTTTCTTGATGTCGAAGAAGGCAGGCGCCTTGTTGATATCGGCCAGGTCAAACCGCTCGATGATCTCGTCGATCGGGCGAATCTCGATGTCGTCCTTCGCCCCCCAACCAAGCGTGACCAGATAGTTGCGCATCGCTTCGGGCAGGTAGCCGCGGTCGGTATAGTCGCCGACCGACACGTCGTCTCGACGCTTCGACAGCTTCTTTCGCTGCTCGTTGACGATGAGGGGAAGGTGAGCGTAGAGCGGCGGTTCCTCGGCCCCCAACGCGTCCAGAAGGAGCAGAACCCGGGGCACGGTGTTGACGAGATCCTCGCCCCGCACGACGTGAGTGATACCCATGTCGAAGTCGTCGTAGGCGTTGGCCACATGAAACATGGGAACACCGCTCGAACGCACGATTACGAAGTCGTCCAGAACGGAGTTGTCGAACTCGACCCGACCTCGGATCAGGTCGTCCCACCCGGTGATTCCCTCGTCGGGTGTGCGGAATCGCACCACAACACCTCCCGACCCGTCGGTCGGCTTGATGACGTTGCGGTCACGACAATGGCCGTCGTAGCCGGCATTCTCACCGACTCGAGCCCGGACATCGTCCTGGCTGCAATCGCAGTAGTAAGCCTGGCCCCGTTCAAGGAAGCCGTCGACCGCGGCCAGGTACCGATCGAACCGGTCGGATTGCAGGTACTCCTCGTCCCAGTCGAGACCCAGCCACCGAAGGCTGTCACGGATGTTGTCGATCAACTCCGGGCGGGATCGGTCGGCGTCGGTGTCCTCGATCCGCAGCACGAATGTACCACCGGTTCGGCGGGCGTACAGCCAGTTGAACAGGGCGGAACGGGCGCTGCCAACGTGGAGATACCCGGTGGGGGCCGGGGAGAATCGAACCCGAACGGTCACGAGTGATCATCCGCTTCGATGGTCTCGTCGACGACTGTCTCGTCACCGGTTGAGCCGGTTGATGCGGTTGATGCGGTTGATGCGTCTCCGATGGTCAGTAGCTCACGCCAGTCGCTGCGGTAGAGCCGCTCAATCTCGCCGTGCGACCGCTTCAGCAGTTCGTCGGGAACGAGGTCGACCACTTCCCGCCGTTCGAGGTAATGATGATGGCTGCCGATCTCGGCGAACGCTTCACGGCGCCAGTTGGCCAGTTCCGCCGGCGGGTCGGCGTCGAGAAACCCGAAGATGGTGAACGCGGCCGTGAGATCGTGAATCACAGGGGCCCGGCCCAACAGCCCTGATCGTTTCATGGCCAGCGCCACCGAACCGGCCACGGCGTCGTCACGTTTGACGTTGCCGACGTGCATCCGGTCCTCGAGGTGGCGGACGAGCTTGTAGGCGTACCCCTGATCCGGACCGGTCGTGCCCAAAGCGGCGCCGGTTGGTTGCAGACCCTTTATCTCCCCGGGGCGATCGGCTTCCCAACCGCCGGGTCGAAGCGGAGGCGACGAGTAGACACGAGTGCGTTGCGTTGGATCGGTCGGTACAAAGTCGGGTGCAGCCACCTTGAACAGGTTACTGTGCACACCAGGTTCCGGGCATTCATAACAGCCCGTTTCAACCGATTTCGGGAGTCGCTCCATGGAAACCACCGCCGTCATCTACCGCATCATGCTGCTCGGCCACATCGGCGCGGCCATAGTCGGGTTTGGCGCGCTGATCGCCCACGGTTCGTTCCACGCCAAGGCCGTCCGGTCGTCGCCAACCGATGCCGAGCCGGTTCTTCGAGCCACGGCCCAAGGGGCGAGAGTTGGAGAGTACGGGCTCTACGCGGTGCTGGGATTCGGGATCGTGCTGGTCGCCCTCAGCGACGACGTATACCGCTACAGCGAACCTTGGATCTCCGCCGCATTCGTCATCTGGTTCGTGATCATCGGGCTCATTCACGGTCTCGTTCGCCCGGCTCGAACCCGACTGCTCGAGTTGGCCTCCTCGTTGAATCGAGACGGCGACTCGGACAGCAGCGCAGGCGGCGATAAAGGTTCTGTTCTCGTCGATCAGGTCGAAGCGCAACCAATGCTGGCCCGGTTGGCCGCCGGGGAAGCCGGTACCCAACTGTTGTTGCTGGCCGCACTTGTGCTGATGATCTGGAAGCCAGGGCATTGACTTGACCAGTCTCGACAGTGAGCGCTTCACTGTCGGTCATGTCCGAGCAGTCGTTCGCCCAACGTATCCGTAGCCTGGCCGACGCCAGACCCGACGCGCCGGCTGTCACGATCGGCGGCGCGACGACCACCTACGCCGAACTCGAACACCGGTCCAATCGATTCGCCCGCCGGATGGCGGACCTCGGGGTCGGCGTTGGCGACTTCGTTACCGTGGCCGAGCCGAATTCGGTGGAGTTCCTGCTGTCGGTGGTGGCGTGCTGGAAGATCGGGGCCGTGCCTCAACCGGTATCGGCGCGCCTCCCGGGGCGGGAGCTTGAGCAAATCGTGGAACTGGCCGACTCGGCGTTGGTGGTCGGAGCCGATGTCGGAGCCCGACACTGCCTGACAGCCGGTGCGGCTACCGACGCCGAAACGGCTTCGTTTGATCGCGGCCGACTGCTCGATGCGATTTCACCGTCGTGGAAAGCTCCCACCTCGGGCGGCTCAACCGGCCGTCCCAAGCTGATCGTGTCAGGCGACCCGTCGATATTCACCGACAACTTGGTCGGGCTCGGCGCCATCATCGGTGCAGCGGAGGGCGAGACCATGGTCATGCCCGGACCGCTTTATCACAACGGGCCGTTCATCTGGAGCTGCCTGACCATTCTGGCCGGTGGGCATGTTGCCCTACTCCCCCGTTTCGACGCCGAGGAGACCCTGCGCCAGGTCGAGGCCCATAGGGCGTCGGCAATCTACCTGGTGCCGACGATGATGCAGCGAATCTGGAAGCTCGACGACGAGGCCAAGTTCTCCTACGACCTTTCGTCGCTGCGCATAGCCTTCCACCTGGCGGAGCCATGCCCGAAGTGGCTGAAGAAGGAATGGATCGACTGGATCGGCCCGAACATCCTGTTCGAACTGTACGGCGGCACCGAGGGCCAGATGTTCACCGTGATCGACGGCAACGAGTGGTTGGAGCACCATGGATCGGTCGGCCGACCGGTGATGGGAGAGATAAAGATCTGCGATGAACACGGCGCCGAGGTCGGGCCGGGGATCGAAGGTGAGGTGTGGATGCGCAACCCCGAACGGGACACGCCGACCTATCGCTATATCGGTGACGAATCGGATCCTCGCAACGGTTGGGAAACGCTCGGCGATATGGGTTGGATCGACGCCGATGGCTACCTCTATCTGGGTGACCGCCGCAAAGACATGATCCTGGTCGGCGGAGCGAACGTGTATCCCGCCGAGGTGGAGGCGGCCATCGGTTCCCATCCCGAGGTTCTGTCGTCAGCGGTGGTCGGCCTGCCCGACGAGGAGAAAGGCAATCGGATCCATGCCATCGTCCAGCGGTCGCCGGACAGCGGCATGTCGGAGGATGAGCTGATGCGTTACCTGGCCGAGCGCCTTGTCACCTACAAACTTCCGCGCTCGATCGAATGGGCGGACGAGTCCTTGCGCGACGATGCCGGGAAGGTCCGCCGCTCGGCGCTGCAGGCCGAGCGGCTCCCTACCCAGGCCACCTGATGGTGACCGTCGCTCACTCGAATGTCACCGGGCCGGCGGCGCCCAGTCGAGTGACCGACCGACCCAGGTAACGATCCGTTCCAGATTCGAAGCGCCGGTCGGAGCCTCGACCACCGGCCCGAACGGGATGGCCGGGTCGTTGCGAACCTCGGCCGGGATGAACGTTACCGCCTCGGCCGCCCCGGCCAGGGCTGCATCGTCGATGTCAACCTCGACACCGATGGCCTGCGACAGATCCCACGTGTGGGCGGCGAACTCGGCGGTGTAGCTCAACATGAGCGCGAAGCCGGGCACCTCACCCCAGGGAACCTCGTAGGTTTGACCGAGCTTGGCCGGATCCGACCAAGCCGGTTCGATGGCGGCGGCCTCACGGGCAAAGTTTGTGGACCAGTCGGAGCCGACCGGGTGATCCGGAGCCTCGGTGAAGTGTCCGCCGTTGCCGATCGTGACGACGCGCCGGGCAACGACGATAATGTGCTCGATCAGTTCTTCGACGGTGAATTCGGTGCACGGGGTCGGTTCGCCGAGGTCCGCCCCGCTTTCGGTGGCCGCCTCGATGGCTCGGGCCGCGGCTGCCGCAGACGCAGCCAGGCCGAGACGGGGATCAGGACCGACGTGATCTGTGGGTGTATGTGTTGGTTTGGTTGTCATGCGGTGATCTTGCATCACAAAAGTGGTCACCTTATGGCCACTTTAAAAGATTCGTCCTACAATGGCCGGGCATGCGAGCCGATCGCCTGGTCTCCCTGCTTCTGCTGCTCCAGCGGAAGGGCACCGTCACCGCCGGCCAGGCGGCCGAAGAACTCGAGGTCTCGGTTCGCACCGCCCGACGCGAATTCGAGGCGCTGTCGGCCAGCGGGGTGCCGGTCTACTCACAACCCGGACGCGGTGGCGGCTGGAGGCTCCTGGGCGGCAGCTCCACCGACCTGTCGGGCCTGACTTCCAACGAGGCAAGGGCGCTGTTCGTCGCCGCTGGGCGATCACTCGACGCCCACCCTCATCTCCGCACCGCACTGCGGAAACTGGCAGTGGCACTACCGGAACCGTTTCAGAACGAGGCGGAGTCGGCGTCAACATCGATCCGCTTCGACGACAAGAGCTGGAGCGGCCCGGAAGGTCCGGAGGCGCCACCGCTACTCGACCTGGTGACCGATGCCGTCATCGAGGGACGACGCCTCGCCATCGACTACTGGTCGCCTCGAAGTGGTCCGTCGTCGCGGGAGGTGAGTCCTCTCGGCCTGGTGGCCAAACGCGGCGTCTGGTATCTCATGGCCCTCACCGAGGAAGGCAAGCGGACTTTCCGGGTTGATCGCATCCGTGATGCCGCTCCAATCGACGGAGCGATCGAGCGGCCGCCATCGTTCGAACTGGACAGCGAGTGGGAGGAGGTTGTCGCCGATGTCCAGGCCTTGCGCCTCCAGACGGTGGTATCCGCCAGTGTCGACCCCGACGTTGTCCGACCGCTGGGCTGGTATTTCGGTACCGGTATGGAGATCCTCAGCCGTTCCGACGATGGCTCACTGACCGTACGCCTGGCCGCGCATGGCGACGTGGCCATGGCGGCGCAGATTGCCGGGTTCGGCCAACGCGTCCGCCTCATCGATCCCCCAGACGCCGTGGTCGACAATTTGTGTCGAATCGGCGACGAACTGTCAACGCTCTACCCACCTCCGCCGGCAGCCTGATGTGGCGACAGTCACGACTGCCCGCCGTCGACATTCACGATATGCGCACTATACTTTGCATACAAGCAAACAAACTTTCAGAGCTGTTCGCACCCTATCGAACCGGCTCGCCCTCAACGCAACAGGAGAACCGAAATGATCGGATCCACCCTCATCGACGCCCAGCGTCAAAGTCTCGAAATGGTCACTGAGATGCAGGACCGCGTGCTCAAGGCCAACAAGGAATTCGCCCAGTCCGTCGACGGCATGGTCGAGACCCTCCCCCTTCCCGAATTCAAGGTTCCGGGCATGGCCGACGCCGACTTCGTGGGTCAGGCCTTCGACATGACCTCCGAGTGGCTCGTCAACACCCGCAAGTTCACCGAAGGTATGGTTGCCGCCTGGATGCCGGAGGCCCCCAAGGCCAAGGCTTCCAAGAAGTAACAGCTTCCAACCGAGAGCGAAATCGATTGATGCGGTGGCAAGGCCCTGGCCCGCCACCGCATCAATCGTTTTCCACCACTACCATCAGCACATGAGCTCGGACGACGACCTCTGGAAGACCAATCTCAAGCAGCTCGGCACGTACATTCGCTCCCAGCGAAAGTTGGCCGAGCTGTCGCAGAGGGAACTCGCCGCGCTGGTCAACCTTTCCGACACCTACATGAGCCAACTCGAACGAGGGCTCCACGAACCGTCGATTCGGGTACTGAGATCAATTGCCGGTGGCCTCAACATCGGGGTCGACAACCTGCTGCGCTTCATGGGCGCCGACACCGAAGACGCCGACACCGAAGACAGCGGCCAGCCGCTGACCGCCGAAGCCGGCATCCTGGGCGACCCCGATCTCAGCGAGACCCAGAAGCGGGCTCTGCTCGAGGTCTTACGCAACTTTCGCGACTAGGTGGGAGAGTCCTCCCCACCTTCGTTGGCCGACTCCGAAGCCACGCCATCGTGCCCTGCGCCATCAACATGCCCTACGCCGTGCTCAGCATCGGCATCGGCAGCCATCTCACCTTTGGTTTTCTTCAGGATGCCGCCGACTTCCGTCCCGACCGTACTGAACGTCTCGTTCATGACGTCCCGCAAAAGTTCACCCAAGTCCTTGAGATCCGAGCGGATGGCCGGGTCTTTCGCCGCATTGCCCAAGCTGTTCACGGCGTCCTGAAGCTTGGTTCCCATCTCTTCGATGGCGGCCTGCGCCTGACCGGCAGCCTCACCGGCTGCCTCCTCCCCTTCAGCCTCGTTTTCCTGTTCGAGATGAAGCTTCAGCTTGAGTCCTAGACCTTCTACTTTGGTCTTCACCTCTTGCCAACGATCTTGTGACACGATACGTCTCCTCGTTTAGGATCTACTGATTCTTTCCACTGACACGGCATCAATCATTGCACATGCCTCTTTCGCCGCCTGCTCGCCGACAGGACGGTCGACGCCGACCACGGACAGCATGACTTGAGCCACCGACTGACGGGCATCGACGTTGAGCTCGCCACCGGCAACCCGCAGGGCAGCCGCCGAGGCTATGGCCAGAAGGGCGTCCACCACGAGCCCCTCGGCCCCAAGCGGGATCTTGAATCGTCCGGACCGGCTTCCGGCGGCGAGCACCTCACTCACCTGAGCGTGCAAGGTCCGCCTCAACTCCGAATCAGGATCAACCAGCCGGCCGAAGGCTCGAGCGAAGTTCCGATCGGCCATGGCTCGGTCGAAAAGGCCCACTCCGGCCAACGCAATGCGGACAGCCGGATCGTCGACCGCCTGACGCGCTTGTCGCAACCCGTCACCGACGGCTTCGACCATCTCGTCGACGACGTCGGCGATAATTGCATCCCGACCACCGAAGTGGTGATAGATGGTGCCGGGAACCATGCCCGCCTCGCTGGCAATGGCGCCGATGGTCGCTCCTTCAACTCCGTTGTCGGCAACCACCGCCGTGGCCGCGGCAAGCAGACGGCGGCGGGTTCGTTCCCGCTTTCCGGGGTACTGCGACGGTTTCGAACCAGCCCCGGCTGACCCTGTGCGCTCGATCGAATTCACCATGTCACTGCACACCGTACCCGCTGAGCGATCTGTTCTCAAGATATGGAACGATCTCAAGATCGAATTTGACAATTGATGTCAACTTTACTTTAGTTGATCAACAGGGGATCAACGCCCGGCGACAGGCGGCTGTCGATCATAGTCTTATCACCGCGCCACACCGCCCGAGACGGAGAAATCACACGAATGAGCACCAAGCGTTCCGACAGCCAGATCACCGAAAACGAGGATCCGGTTCAGTCCGACGAGGAGATCTTCGACGCAGCCTTCGAAGCCATCCGAACCTTCAATCCGTTCTTCGGGCCGGCCCCCCTGGCCGAAATCGAATCCGAGCCGAGCACCTTCCAGCAAATAGGTGTGGCCATGGTGACCAAGCCGGCGGTTGCCCTCCGCCGAGTAGCCGGACTCGCCACCGAATCGGCCAAGATCGCTCTCGGTGTCAGCAGCATCGAGCCGACCGACGATCGGCGATTCGACCATGAGCAGTACGAATCGAATCCCCTGCTCCGCCGCTTGGGGCAGCAGTATTTAGCCTGGCGCGAGACGGTCCACGGCTACATCGACGATCTGGACCTCGGGGATGGCACTACCAAGGAAGGCCACTTCATGGCCGATCTTGTCACCGAAGCGGTTGCCCCGTCCAACAATCTTCTCGGCAATCCGAAAGCGATGGAGGAGGCAATCGCCACTCGTGGCAAGAGTCTCCAGAACGGGTTCCGCAACTGGTTGAGCGACCAGGCCAACAACGGCGGAATGCCTTCGATGGTCGACACCGAACCGTTCAAAATCGGCGAAACGATAGCCGTCACCGCCGGTGAAGTCGTGTTCCGCAACGAGGTGCTCGAGCTGTTGCGTTATGAACCAACGACGACCAAGGTCCGAAAACGGCCCCTCATGGTGGTTCCCCCTCAGATCAACAAGTATTACGTTCTCGACCTGGCCCCCGGCCGCAGTCTGGTCGAGGCGGCGGTGGCCGAGGGCCAGCAGGTGTTCATGGTGTCGTGGCGAAACGCCACCCCTGAACAACGCCACTGGGATATGGACTTCTATGTCGTGTCCCTGATCGAAGCCATGGACGCCGTCCTCTCACTCACCAAACAGAAGAATCTGAACATGCTCGGCGTCTGCGCCGGCGGAATCACCACGGCCGTGCTGAACGGTTATCTCCAGGCCATAGGTGATGAGCGGGTCAACTCGACCAGCTACCTGGTGACAGGCCTCGACTGGGGGGATCCGACCCTCTTGGCCTCAATGATCTCAGGGTCCAACACAGGGGCCGTGGTTCAACGCTCCCAGGCCGCCGGTGTCCTTTCGGGCCGCGATCTGGGCCAGATGTTCGCCTTCCTCCGCCCCAACGACCTCGTGTGGAACTACTGGGTGAACAACTACCTCATGGGCCGCAAACCCCCGGCCTTCGACGTGCTGGCCTGGAACGTCGACTCGGCCAACATGCCGGCCGGACTCCACGCCGACTTCATGACCATCTCGTCGCAGAACACCTTGACCATCCCCGGAGCCACCGAGGTCCTCGGAGAGAAAATCGACCTCCGTCAGATCAAGACCGACACCTACGTCGTAGGGGGCAAAACCGACCACATCACACCGTGGGAAGGATGTCTCAACACCATCAACATGGTCGGAGGCGACGCCGAGTTTGTACTGTGCACCTCAGGTCACGTCCAGACCCTCGTCTGCCCCACAGACAACCCGAAGGCCAAATATCTGGCAATCGAAAAGCCAGGCGGCTCGAAGAGTTCGAAGGCGACCAAGGCAAAGGCCAAGTCGAAGAAGCGATTCACCCCCGACTCGTGGCTAGAAGAGGCCACCACACATAATGGATCGTGGTGGACTCACTGGTTCGAATGGCTCGAAAAGCGTTCTGATGGTCTCGTCAACGCGCCGAAACGCCTCGACAGCGCCGACCACCCGAGCCTCGGACCGGCACCGGGAACCTACGTCCACGAGACGGCCTGATCCCATCAGCACCGACGACACCTCCGAGGTGGTCACGGATCCCGGCGATCAACTCGGTCGCCGCATCCTCCACCTCTCGGGGTTACGGATCGCCGTCAGGCAACGAGGATATTCGACACCTGACGGACCTAGGCCGTTCCTGCTGATCAATGGAATTGGCGCCACCGGTGAGCTGTTCGAGCCGTTCGTCGACGCACTGGAGATACTGAGCAGCCGCGAGATCATCACATTCGACGCTCCCGGCGTCGGATTCTCGTCAACCCCGATGTATCCGCCGACGATCCGCCAGCTGGCCAGCCTTCTAGCCGACATGATCGATGCGCTCGGGCACCGCCAGGTCGACGTGCTCGGGCTTTCCTGGGGTGGAGCTCTGGCTCAGGAACTGGCCCACCGGCATCCTGACAAGGTGGGGCGGCTCGTTCTCACCGCCACGATGCACGGCTGGACCTCCACCCCCGGTCGTCCGGCCGCCATGTCAATCCTGCTATCACCCACCCGCTACTACTCACCTCAGTACCTGTACAAGGTGGCACCAACGCTCTATGGCGGGGCCATCCGCAACAACCGGCAACTGATCCGCGAGCACGCCCAGATCCGAGCCAGTCGGCCACCGTCGACACTCGGGTACACATGGCAGCTGATGGCCCTCCGCCGCTGGACGAGCTGGCCATGGTTGAAAGATCTGATCCAGCCGACCCTGATC
>ENA-ORXM01005292-ORXM01005292.1-marine-metagenome-genome-assembly--contig:-NODE-5292-length-10351-cov-4.279151_pt1 | contig 10351 bp, 10 predicted proteins | sample MGYA00237867_ERZ511480 | MGnify/ENA primary metagenome ERZ511480 (study PRJEB26309, sample SAMN06266103) | marine metagenome | isolation source: Algal blade | place: United Kingdom:Sidmouth, United... | reverse complement strand
TTACTATCCAAATATCATTTTTATCCTTACGTATAACAATGTTACTTACAGGAAAAAAAATTGGATAGAAACTGTTAAGTTTTATGTTTTTAGGATAAGATTGAATCAAGTGGTCCGCAAGCACAAAGTATTTCTTGATTTTAGTTGAAATCATTTTTTGCGTAAAACTTTTGTTTAGTTTTTTCGTATTGTGCAACAAGCCAATACATTTAATTTTAGGATAGAGATTTAGAAAAAATACGGTATTTCTAATTACTTTGCTAGAACTTGCAGTGTTAAAAATTAAAAGGTCATAAGCTTTTAAACTTTTTAAAAGTTGAATGGAACCTCTTATATTTTTAAACAAGCCTTTCCTCTCTTTAACAAAAAAGATAGTATTGAATAACTCTTTATAAGGCAGTATTTGAGCATTTAACTTTGGATGAATAAATACATCAAGTTCAATTTCAGTATTTTCCATAAATAAGGCCTGAGAATATAGGCACTCCTCATGGCTAGTGCTAATTTCAATAACAGCGGTTTTCATTGCATTGGTAGTTTAAGCCCAGTGCAAAGATGCTTAATGTTTGGGTAAATGTGATGGAACTAGGTTTAATTTTTAGAATAGAACTTTAATCTGAAAACAATATGCAAGAACTAAAACTTTAATTTGCGGAGATATAAAGAGAGATAATACCATTAAACTCCAAGATAGAGGGATGAACTTTTCGCTTTGCCCCTAAATATGATGTTTTCGGTTAAGTATAATAGATTAGCATTAGCTGGCCATCATCTCAACATTCTTAAGTTTGTATTCTTCTTTTTTAGGTGCTATTTGCGGTACTTCACCTACTTGCTTGAGTTTAGACAACTCATCATATCTAACATAAACACTTAAAGCATTTAAATAGCATACGGTAAAACCTTTTCTCAAATCTATAAACCCTAACCTTATAATATAATTGTAAGCAAATTTCCATGAAGGCTTGCCAATTAGTTTAAATAGATTACTGGAGCGGTTATTGGCATATAATTCTTTGGCCTTTAGTTTTCCGTAGTGTACCATTTTAGCTTTGTAATCACTATAACCTTTATAACAGTAGTGAGTCAATTTCTCTTTAAGAACACCTGTCTTACCATTGACCTGCAGGGTTTCGTGAACCAATTTGTTTTGAGCAAATTGACACTTACTTTTTTTAAATAATCTTATATTTTTATCGGTTTGCCAACCACTATAGTTTAGTTTACTGTTCTTGAACATAAACTTTCTGTAAAACCAATACGCATTTAGTGCGTTGGGGTCTTTAATGGTTTGGCTAATTTCTTTTCGCAAAGAACTAGGAACTATTTCATCTGCATCTACAAATAAAACCCAATCATTAGAGGCTTTATCAAGCGTAAATGATTTCTGATCTGTGAAGTTTTTAAAAGGGCGCTGAATTACCCTAACATTGGGTAAAGTCTTAAGATACTCAAATGTGCCATCCGTGCTATAGGAATCTACAACGATTATTTCATCCGCGAAAGAAACAGAAAAAATACACTTTTTTATGTGCTCCATTTCATTAAAGGTGATGATCAATGCTGTAAGCTTATCTCCAGAATTACTCAAAATCAAATAAAATTTTATTGTGTTCGTTTTAACTCGCTAGACTATAACTAATAAAATAGCTATAAATTGTTTTGTTAAGTACTTTTCTTACAGGTCTTCTATGAACTAGACTAAAGAATTAGAAAAGGTTGCGTACAAATGGTAAAATTTTATAAAAAAAATGTCCATAATCGTTCGTTTAAAACGACTATGGACAGGATTCTGGAAATAGCTTTTAAACAGCTACATCATATTCCCGTAAAGCATCGTTCAACGAGGTCTTTTTGTTCGTACTTTCTTTTCTTGTTCCGATAATCAAAGCACATGGTACTTGAAACTCACCGGCAGGAAACTTCTTAGTATAACTCCCTGGTATAACAACTGAACGTGCAGGAACCCTACCTTTAATTTCAATTGGCTCATCTCCGGTAACATCAATTATCTTTGTAGATGCGGTAAGTACAACATTAGCGCCTAATACGGCTTCTTTTTCAACACGCACACCTTCAACAACAATACACCTAGAACCAATAAAGGCATTATCTTCAATAATGACCGGAGCGGCTTGCAATGGTTCAAGAACACCACCAATACCAACACCACCGCTTAAGTGAACATTTTTACCTATTTGTGCACAACTTCCTACAGTGGCCCAGGTATCAACCATGGTTCCTTCATCTACGTAAGCACCTATATTTACGTAGCTAGGCATTAAAATAGTACCAGCAGAGATATAGGCACCGTGACGCGCAACGGCGTTTGGTACTACGCGTATACCTTTTTCTTTATAACCACTTTTTAGCGGAATTTTATCATGGTATTCAAAAATGCCAGCTTCTAGGGTTTCCATTTTTTGAATTGGAAAATAAAGTACAACACCCTTTTTTACCCATTCGTTAATTTGCCAACCATCTGCGGTTGGTTCCGCACAACGTAATTTACCTAGGTCTAATAAATTTACAACTTCTCTTATGGCTTCTTGGGTTGCAGCTTCTTTCAAAAGCTCCCTGTTGTCCCATGCATTTTCTATTGTTTTTCTTAATTCCGTCATCTTTAATCTACTATTAGAATGTTATATAGCGCGTTCTCTGCGCCTTGGGTTATTTGTTTCCTTTATGATACCTTTCATGTGTTACTTGGTACAGCACTACAAATATAGGAGTCAAATATGATTTGGGGTTTCAATTTTACGGTTATAACAATTTATAGGTTATTTTTGCAAAAAAATAAATAAAGGATTGGGAAGGTTGTTGGCTTTGGATTATGGAAAGAAACGAACAGGAATTGCCGTTACCGATGAATTGCAATTGATAGCTTCAGGTTTAACTACTGTTCGTACCTTTGAACTGATAGATTTTTTAAAAGACTATGTTGAAAAGGAGAATGTCCAAAAATTTATAGTAGGTGAACCACGTCAAATGGATAATACACCTAGTGAGTCTGAAGCGTTAATAGCTCCGTTTTTAAATCGTTTAAAGAAAGTTTTTCCACATATACCTGTAGAGCGTCAAGATGAACGCTTTACCTCAAAAATGGCTTTTCAGACCATGATAGATAGTGGTTTAAAAAAGAAACAAAGAAGAGATAAAGCTCTAGTAGATGAGATAAGTGCTACTATTATTCTACAAGCCTATTTAAATAAAATTTAGATGATATTACCAATTATCGCTTATGGCGACCCCGTATTAAGAAAAAAGGGTAATGATGTGCCCAAGGATTACCCTAAATTAAAAGAGTTGATCGATAATATGTGGGAAACCATGTATAATGCAAATGGAGTTGGTTTAGCAGCACCTCAAATAGGATTGCCGGTAAGATTGTTTTTGGTGGATACAACTCCCTTTTCCAAAGATGAAGACCTTACAGAAGAGGAGAAGAAGAAATTGGATGGTTTCAAAAAAGTATTCATCAATGCTTACATTGAAGAGGAAACTGGCAAAGAATGGGCTTTTAGCGAAGGTTGTTTGAGTATACCAGATATTCACGAAGATGTTAGCAGAAAGGATACGGTTACCATAACTTATGTAGATGAGGATTTCAAAAAGCAAACGGAAACCTATGATGGTTTATTGGCCCGTGTAATTCAACATGAATACGACCATATTGAGGGTATTTTGTTTACGGACAAACTTTCATCTTTAAAGAAGCGTTTATTAAAAGGTAGATTAACTAATATTTCAAAAGGAAATATAAGAGCAGATTACCGTATGCGTTTTCCTAAGCAGAAAAAAGGACGTTAAAGTTTTATTGTAATCCGTTGAAAAGTGCAATATTTGCGCTCCTAAAATGTAAATTTTTATATGAGTTTAGATAAGATCTTATCCATTGGGGGAAAACCAGGCCTATACAAATTGGTTACGCAGACCCGTACCGGGTTTGTTGCAGAATCGCTAATTGATCAAAAACGTATTACCGTAGGTATGCGAAGTAATGTTAGTATTCTTTCTGAAATTGCAATTTATACCTTAGATGAAGAATTACCCCTAAGAGACGTATTTTTAAAAATACAAGTAAAAGAAAAAGGAGGAAAAACTTCCGTAGCCCATAAAGCGGAAAAAATTAAGTTGGAAGAATATTTCTTTGAAATTCTACCTAACTATGATGAAGATCGAGTGTACGCTAGTGATATTAAAAAGGTAATACAGTGGTATAATATACTTCACGAGAATAATATAACGGATTTTTCCGCGGATAAATCTGCTATGGATGAAGAGGAATAAATTAAATCTTTTTTTACCTTAGAAATTATTATAAAGCCCTCTTAATGAGGGTTTTTTTGCTACACATAAGTATTTATTGATTGGTGTTCATGTACTAAAAAAATCAATTAAGTAAGATTAATCTTTCTTTATTAAAAGAAAAAACTTTAAGCTAATCGATTAATCTATTTTCCATATAACACTTTGTGATTTAATTATTAACTTAGCTAGTAACAAGCCAACCAAATACATACCAAATTACATGTTTTGTTTAGTATATACCTCTAAAGCAAATGCTGATTTTGGGCTACAAAAAGTTCAGGAAATGCTTGTAAAAGCGCGAGATTCCAATGCTCAGCAGAATATTACCGGATGTTTACTTTATTTTAATGAAAGATTCATACAGTACCTTGAAGGCGATGAAATTACCGTCAAAGAACTTTATGCAAAGATTGAAGAGGATAGTAGGCATTCAGAAGTAAAATTACTGTCTCAAAGTAGAATCCATAACAGGGAGTTTATTACTTGGAGAATGGCTTTTGAACACCTTAAATCTGAAAATAGTGATCTTCAATATTTAAAATTATTAGTGGCCACCTTTTTTGAAAATCCAGAAAACTCATTATCTCCCAATCCTACATCAATTGAATTTTGGAACGCAACAAAATTATTGTTAACTACGAAATATGCGGATAAAAGTGCCTAAATGATTTTGGTATTATCCTTACTTGCTTCTATTATTTTAGATTTGTATTAAACATACTATTCTTAAAATCCTTCCTCCCATTCTAATAAACCTTCCTACTCTTCCATTTTTTTAATTTGAGGGGTTTGTATCCTTGAAACATGTTCTCTTTACATACAGTTATCTTTTAACAAGCACATTTATGTAATTAGAGGGCAATCAACTCCATGCCAGAGGCAATTACCTTAATTCCTATTGTAAGTTTAGCTGGTATAAAGTGTTAGTAGTAAAAGAAGAACATTGACTTTTGTAAAATGTTGAATGTTTTTCGTCTATAGAAAATTGCCATTCGTCTTCGGCTAACTACTATACACCTTCTCACATCTTAATAATATCATAAAATTCTGGAAATTAGGAGTGTAGATAATCTATTTTTTATTTAAAATCTAAGACATATGAAGAACGATGTAGCCGAAATTAGTAACGAATTAAAGAGCGCTTTTTTTGAAAATGCCTATTCTCCTTTTGTTATTCTTAATGAGAAGATGGATTTCGTGGATGTAAATATTGCCGCAATTACCGCCTTAGGTAAATGCAGAGAGGATTTTATTGGTAAAAATCTTCTTGATATATTCCCTCATTTAATTGGTACCGAACGTTTTGAGTCTTATAAAGAGGTTTTTCATACGGGGGTTGCCGTTGGGTATGATCTACTCTCGTTTGAAATAGATAATGTAGAGTATAGATGGATGGTTAGAGCATTCAAAGTTGGTGACTATTTAGGGATATCTACTCAAGACGTTTCAAGCGTGGGTCAATCAATAGATGAACTAAAGAGTACGCAAGATTCTTTAAAACAAGTTAACGATAACCTCAAAAAATCAAACAAGTCCCTGGAGGAGTTTTCCTATGTGGCCGCGCATGATTTAAGGGCTCCAATTACTAACTTAAAAAGTCTATTTGAAATGCTTGCGAAGACTGGGTCAATTCCTGAAGAGGCTAGCCTTATAGTAGATAGAATGAAACAGGTTACAAAAGTAATGTGTGATAAAGTTAGAGCATTAAATCATGTAATTGCCTTAAAATCCAATCTTTGTCAAGATCAAGAAACTATAGTTTTCGCAGAGGTACTAGCAAAGGTAAAGGCTATTCTTTCTGAAGATATAATTAAGAGCAGGGCGATTATTGAGGAGGACTTTTCAAGTTCACCAACTATTAAATACTGCCCTGTGCATTTGGAAAGTATTATACAAAATCTTCTTTCTAACGCTCTTAAATATAGACATCCCAATCGTAAGCCTATAATCAAGATAAAGGTCAAGGAGGTTAATGGAAAAATACACCTAACCTTCAGAGATAATGGTTTGGGTTTTGACCAGAGCGCAGACCTTAAAATTTTTGGGTTGTTCAAAAGAATGCATACACATGTAGAAGGTCTAGGTATTGGGCTCTATATTATTCACTCTATCGTGACAGAAAAAGGTGGAGAAATCAAAGTTAAAAGTGAGGTAAATAAAGGAACTGAATTTAACATTCGGTTCTAGGATAACTAAAACCAGTGATAATGATTAAAATACTGATTATTGAGGATGATGATGTTACTAATTTTATTTCTAAAACCAAATTAAACAATTTTGGTTTTAAAGATATTTTTATAGTAACAAATGGTCAAATGGGAATAGACTATTTAAAAAGCAATGAATGTCCGGACTTAATTTTGTTGGATATAAATATGCCTATTTTGGATGGATGGGAATTTTTGGAAGCTAAGAACCGTTTAGGTTTGTGTTCAGGAGTGCCTATAATCATAACCACATCATCAGGAAGACCAGAGGATAGACTAAAAGCCTCTACTTTTGAAGATATTTTTGATTATTTAGAGAAGCCTATTAATTTTGATAATTTGAATTCACTTCTTTTGAAATTAGAAGAAGAGAATCTTAAATGTTGAAAAAATACGTTCGGGTTACTTTTAAAAGTAACCCGAGTAAAAAATCAATCTTTATCTATAGTCTTGTAGGTAAATTTACTTTTCTCCCAATCTATTAATGGAGACGGATAATACTTTACATTCATTCGATCCAGAAACGGAGCCTGATTGGCTAATCTTACTTTATATTTTTCCCAGTCCCTATTTTCAGGAATGGACCAACTTAACTCTGCATAACCTATTGCGCGAGGAAAAGCCAAATATTCTAGCTCATCTATATTGCTAATAGTTTCGGACCAGAGAGGGGCCTCTAATCCTAAAATATTTTCTATTGGAACTCCCTCATACTTCTCCGGAGCCCAATTATAAGCTGTATCGGTAGGAATGTAGGCTGCCCAATGTAAACCGTGTTTTGATAAACTGTCATATTCCATATCCAGATATGCTTTTTTAGCAGGAGACATGATAATCTTCATATTCTTTTTTAGAGCTAAGTCGGCATTTTCTTTACTGGACCAAAATTGAGAGATTGAAGTAGAATCTATATCTGCGGTAGCAACCTCGTCCCAACCGATCATTCGTTTACCATACTTTTGAACTATTTTTTCAACTTTCTCAACAAAGTAGATATAATCTTTTTTCTTGGTTACATGGCTTTCATCCCCACCAATGTGAAAATAGGGCCCGGGAGTGATGGCAGATATTTCTCTAACTACATCATCAATAAAAGCGTAGGTGGTATCTTTTCTGGTGTCAAAAGTGCTAAAACCAACTCTCATGCCAGTGTATAATTTTAGTTTTTTGCCATTTCCATTTAAAAAAGGATATGAAACGGAGGCTGCGTTGGTGTGCCCTGGCATATCAATTTCTGGTACAATTACGATGTGGCGTTCCGCAGCGTAGTTCACAATATCCGTATATTCTTCCTGTGTATAGAAACCACCGGATTTACCTCCAACTTCGGTGCTACCACCAACTTCGGTAAGTTTTGGCCAAGATTTTATTTCTATACGCCACCCTTGGTCATCGGAGAGGTGTAAATGGAGTACGTTATATTTATAGTAGGCCAAAAGGTCTATATATTTTTTCACATCCTCTACGCTAAAAAAATGCCGTGCTACATCTAACATGCTTCCCCGGTATTCAAAAATAGGATTATCTATAATTTTCCCGGTAGGAATATTCCAGACGTTATACTTGGCAATGGTATCTAAGGGTGTTTCTGGAATAATCTGGCGTATGGTCTGCACACCTCTAAAAGCACCTGCTGCTGTATTGGAATTCAGTATTATCGTGTCTTTGGTAATGTAAAGTTGATAGGCTTCAGGAGCGTTCAATTCTAAGCTGTCAGATTGATTGATGTAAATAATGCCTTCCCGATTTGAAACCTCTTCAATATTCACCGGAATATCCAATGATGTTTTCGCGTGAATTTTCTCTGATAAAAATTGGCCGACTTCAGGAAAACCATCGGCATTTTCAGAAGTATAGATGGCCGTAAATTTATCTAGGGCAAAACCTGAGTTGGTAGGGATGACCTTCATAGGCATAGGAATCATATTTTCCATAGCCAAATCGGTTTGTGGTAGATTTAAAACACGTTTCTTTTTTTCGGGCTCGCAAGAACATAGAGCTACAAAAATGCAGCTAATAAATAAGGCTTTGAGTAAGTTAGATTTCATCTAGTAATTATTTAGAGTTGGGAAATTTGAATACCTAATTTACATGATTTTTCAATTCGGTGTACCATATTTCGTACCCTTTTGAATTCATATGTAAACCGTCTGAAACAAAAATATCCTGTTTTACTTTTCTGCCTTCAAGCATAGGTTTCCAAACGTCAACATATTTCAATCTTCCGTCCGTTAGGGTCATTTTTTCCATTTTCCGATTTAGTCTCTTATATTTTCTTCTCAGCTTCCAACGAGAAATACTTGGTTTTGCTGAAATGAATACAATTTCTGTCTGCGGATTGTTTTCAAAAATTAAATCTCGTATTTGAGATATAGTACTTATAATTTCTTTTGGTCTTTTTTTACTTTGAATGTCATTATCGCCTTCATAAATAAACACCTTTTTAGGCTGGTAATTTAGAATGAGGTCGTTAGTGAATTGAAGCAAATCTACCGCTTGTGAGCCTCCAAAACCTGAATTGATAACTTGGTGATCAGGAAAACGTTCCTGCAAATCATTCCAAACGCGTATGCTTGAACTGCCCGTAAAAACTATACTTTCTCTTGAAGCATCATAAAGTGAATCGTATTTTTGAGTAATTGCTGCTACCTCTTGGGTAAATGAACTTTGTGCATTAGCTATAAGTCCGGTTAATAAAAATATGATTATATAGATTCTCATTTATTCTGATTTTGTTATTGATGTGATTCCTTCCGCAACGGACCAATCGTAAAAGCGCTGAATCCAATTATCTGAGGGCAAACCTTGTTTTTTCATACCAAATCCATGACCGCCTTTCGCATACATGTGTAATTCAGGAAGTTTGCCGGCATTCACCCATGAGTTGTAAATTTCAATGCTTCCCGGAGCAAGTCCTAGCGGGTCATCAGTAGCACAGACTACTAACATTTTTGGAGGATTTTTTGGAGCTTCTTGAACAGGGTAAGCACTGGTCCATGCATATACGGGAACTAAAAAGTTAGGGCGATTGTTTTCTGTATAATTATAGGCAACGCCCATAGTTACCGCACCTCCAGCGGAAAATCCCATAAAGCCAATCTTATTGGGGTCTAGTTTATATTTTTCTGCATTTTCCCTAACATAGGAGATGGCAGATAGTCCATCTGCAATGGATAATGGCATAACGGGAGCGACTCTTTCGATTATACGAGAAGGATTCTTAGCACCTTCTTCGGTAATTTCTTGTACGCCATCTTCTTCGGTAGGCACCAATCTATATTTTAATACGAAGGCGGTAATACCTCTCTCTGACAGCCACTTGGCAACACTTCTGCCTTCACTAATTATACTTAGGGCATAAAGACCACCGCCGGGTGCGATAATCACAGAGGTACCGTTAGGGTTTTTAGGTTGAAAAATTTGCATTTTATCTTTTGGTAAAATGCCCTTCGTTTCCTGCAACGCGCTCAAATCATCCAGAATCCAAAACGCCCGACCCGAAGTAGCCACGACCAAATCGTTGTCTTGAATGGTCAAATCCAAAATAGGCGTGACGGGTAAATTGGATTGAAAACGGGACCAATTTTGACCATAATTAAAGGAAACGTACAAGCCCGTTTCCGTTCCTGCGTACAACAATCCCGCCCGAATCGGATCTTCGCGTACTACGCGTACAAAGTCTTCCGCCGCAAAACCGCTGGTTATTTTTTGCCAAGTTGCACCAAAATCTTTGGTCCCGTAAAGCATTGGCGTAAAGTCATTAAATTTGTATTTGGTAACTGCCACGTAAGCCGTCGCCGGGTCGTGTTGCGATACTTCAATGGCATTAATTA
>ENA-ORXM01005291-ORXM01005291.1-marine-metagenome-genome-assembly--contig:-NODE-5291-length-10351-cov-15.235449_pt1 | contig 10351 bp, 2 predicted proteins | sample MGYA00237867_ERZ511480 | MGnify/ENA primary metagenome ERZ511480 (study PRJEB26309, sample SAMN06266103) | marine metagenome | isolation source: Algal blade | place: United Kingdom:Sidmouth, United... | reverse complement strand
ACACCCTGCAAATACACAGTATTTAAGCAACTTCATTATTCAAGAGCAATTACCTTTTGACGAAGAATAATTTTATTAATAGATAAGTAACAAACGACCTACAACTTTTAGTTGTGGGTCGTTTTTTTTTAACACTAAATTTTTAAATATGCTTATACAAAATTTTTACACATCATTAGTTTTTGTCTCAGATGAAGGAGTCGAATTTATCTTTATTTGAGTGACACAAAACCGATAAAAAACCAATAGTTTTCTACCTAATGTCGTTCTTGAAGAAAAATTGTTTTAAAAGAATAATTAGGAGCGAAAGGTAAAGAGCTTCGTCGTGACATTCAGGCCTGCTATCCGTTCTTATGGCTTAAAAGAACCTTCAAGTATGGAGAGAACCACAGCACTAAGAACCAAGAATCACAGCACCAACAGTAAGCCATACCACTGCTATCAGGGCTATTTTGCGCTGTCTTAACGATAAATAATCAAAACGGTAGTAGTATGGTGTTGTTAAGGAATAGGTATGAAATAAACTCGTAATTTAGTCGTCCCAGATATGACATTTCTCAAAGAAATGTCATATCTAATCTAAGAACTTATTTCGTACACGTTCCTTAACAGGCCGTAAAGGTACGTTTTGTCCATTTAAAATAGACCTGATGGTAGCGTTATGGGGCAGCAGCGAGGGCGCAGATATATTTTTCTGCTTTGCGTAGGCGACCCATAGTAGCGGACAGCAGGAGCATGCATGGCGATGAAAGACAAACTGTTCTCTCCTTATCATACATATTGAATAATTTTTTTTAAAGTCTTTGCTCTTTTTTTAGAGTAGAGGCTTTTTTTGAATAATATATAGTAAGATGTATGTTTTGACTTGAATATGAATTAAGCATTTTTCTAATATTTTGTGAGTCAATAAATCAATTGTTTAAAAAATATCTGCTATCTTTTTTCAAGTTATGTGTTACTCCTGTCTTTATTTCTGTCAAAAAGTTAGTACATTTATTTGATAATACTCTCATATTATTGATAATATACATGTCCTCTCCTACAATTCTTTTTTGAACTATTATAAAACCTTGTCTATTTGCTAACCAAATAGATTTAGCTGTATAAAAAAAATCCTCTCCTCATAGCGATTTATAGCATAGTCCATGGCTGTGCTGTATAGTTAATGCATTTTAGATTCTGAGCAACTTATATTTTAGGGGCTACCAACACTAACTACTCAAAGGAAATCTAACTTTAACTAATTATAAATACCTAGCTATGAAATTACATTTACCATCAACCAAATCTGGTTGTTGGAGCTACTTATCCCATGTAGTAGCTTTAACTAATTCCTCAATTTTTAAGAAATTGAGTCTATGTCTGATAACCATGTTGTTATTAGGCACTTTCCAACAAACTTTTGCTCAATGTAATTCTACAGTCATTAATAATGAAAATAATGACTCTAGTATAGAGATTAATTTGAATACGGGCTGTTCGCCATGCGCTGCTGAAATCGAAGGAGGCAATGTAGGCTGTAGTCTTATTTATATTGATCTTGCTGATATTTTGGGAACAGGCAATGCTTGTTCTACCATAAATATCACACCCAATACAGGAACAGGTTATTCTGTTTATAATGGCAACCTTTCTGGTGAAACTACTTGCCCTGCACCAATTGCAAGCAATATTTTTTCCAACCAAACAGCAAGTATTAATGTAACAGATGATGATGGTAATGGATTCCTTATTCTTACTATTTGTGGTAATGGTATGGGCAATAATACTATCGAAATCGAAGTGACACCACCAAGCTGTGATGATGGTGATTGTTTGACAAAAGATCATTTAGATCCAGAAACTTGTGGGTGTACTTATGAGCCTATTGATTCTGATAGCTGGTGTGACGACGATAACTGTAATACTACTGATGTGTACAATTTAGTAACTTGTGAGTGTGAATATACAACGGTAGAAGCTCCAAGTTGTGATGATGGTGATTGTACAACGGTTGATCTTTATGACGAGACAACTTGTACTTGTTGGAATGAGCCGTTGCCAGATCCAGTATGTGATGATATGGACTGTACAACAGAGGACAGCTACGATACCGCTATTTGCGAATGTATTTATACACCAATTGCGCCACCTTCTTGCGATGATAGCGACTGTAGTACTGCTGATGTTTACAATACCGAAACTTGTGCTTGTGAGCACAATCCTATTACACCAATTGGCTGTGATGACAATGATTGTACAACAGCCGATAGTTATGACACTGCTACTTGTGCCTGTGTAAATACACCAATTGCACCACCAGTATGTGATGATGGCATTTGCTCAAATGGTGTAGAAACCTATGATGCAACAATTTGTGAATGTGTACCAGGCGTAGCACCAGTCATTCCAGTATGTGATGATGGTGATTGTACTAATGGTGTGGAAACGTATGACCCTAATACTTGTGCGTGTATCGCAGGCGTAGCACCAGTCATTCCAGTATGTGATGATGGTATTTGCTCAAATGGTGTAGAAACCTATGATGCAACAATTTGTGCGTGTATCGCAGGCGTAGCACCAGTCATTCCAGTATGTGATGATGGTAACTGTGCTAATGGTGTAGAAACCTATGACGAGGCAACATGTGCCTGTATTCCTGGTGAGCCTATTGTAGAGCCAAGTTGTGATGATAATGATTGTACAACCGTAGATCTTTATGATTATGCGACTTGTACTTGTTGGAATGAGCCATTACCAGAGCCAGTATGTGATGATGGTCTTTGTACAACAACCGATGAATACAATGTAACAACTTGCGAATGTGAGTACATTCCTATTCCTGAGCCAACATGTGATGATATGGATTGTATGACAGCAGATGCTTATGATGCTGCTATCTGTGAATGTGTGAATACACCAATTGAAGCACCAAGTTGTGATGATGGTGATTGCAATACCGCAGATGTTTACAATACAGAAACTTGTACTTGTGAAAACAATCCAATAGAGCCAGCAGCTTGTGATGATATGGATTGTACCACAACAGACAGCTATGACACTGCTAACTGTGTATGTGTACACGAACCAATTCCAGCACCAAGTTGTGATGACAGCGATTGTACGACAGAAGATAGCTATGATGCAACAATTTGTGCGTGTGTGAATACGCCAATTGCGCCACCTTCTTGTGATGATAGCGATTGTACAACAGAAGACAACTATGATGCAGCGACTTGTACATGTGTAAATACACCAATTCCAGCACCAACCTGTGATGACGGACTTTGTTATACAATAGATACTTACGATGCAACAATTTGTGAATGTGTATATACACCAATTTCTTTGACTGCTTGTGATGACAATGATTGTACAACAGAAGATTTATACAACTTAAATACTTGTGAGTGTGTATATCTTCCAATAGCACCACCAACATGTGATGATAACAATTGTAATACAGAAGATAGCTATGATGCAACAATTTGCGAATGTGTCTATACACCTGTAGCACCACCAACATGTGATGATAGTGATTGTACAACAACGGATTTATATGATCCTGCAACTTGTGCTTGTGTGTATATTCCTATTGAAGCACCAGTATGTGATGATATGGATTGTACAACAGAAGATGTTTATGATGCGACAGTTTGTGCTTGTGTATTTACGCCAATTCCAGAGCCAACGTGTGATGATAGTGATTGTACAACAGAAGATACGTATGATGCAACAGTTTGTGCATGTGTATTTACGCCAATTCCAACACCAGATTGTGATGACAATGATTGTAGTACAGCCGATGTTTACAATACAGAAACTTGTGCTTGTGAGCATAATCCAATTGAGCCAATGGCATGTGATGATAATGACTGTACGACAGCAGATAGTTATGATGTGGCAAACTGTATGTGTATCAATGAGCCAATTGCGCCACCAGTATGTGATGATGGACTTTGTACAACAACAGATCAATACGATACAGACCTTTGTGAATGTGTCTTTGAACCAAAACCAATTCCATCTTGTGATGATCAGAACTGTAATACCGTAGATAGCTTTGATGAAGCGACTTGTGAGTGTGTGAATGAGCCAATCATCGTAAATTGTGATGATATGGATTGTACGACAGCCGATAGCTATGATGATGCTATTTGTATGTGTGTACATACGCCAATAGAGCCACCAGTATGTGATGATAATATCTGTACAACAACAGATACTTATGATGCAACGATTTGTGCATGTGTTTATACACCAATCGAAACGCCATCTTGCGATGATATGGATTGTACCACAGAAGATAGCTTTGATGCTGCAACTTGTACATGTATTAATGAGCCAATTGCACCACCGTCTTGTGATGACAATGATTGTACAACAGCCGATGTTTACAATACAGAAACTTGTGCTTGTGAGCATAACCCAATTACACCAACAGCATGCGATGATAATGATTGTACGACAGAAGATACATATGACGCAACAATTTGTGAGTGTGTTTACACACCAATTGCGCCACCATCTTGTGACGACAACGATTGTACAACAGAAGATATGTACAATACAATGACATGTGAGTGTATGCACGTTGCAATCATACCACCAACATGTGATGACAACGATTGTACAACAGAAGATACTTACAGTACCGCAACTTGTGAGTGTGTTTATACACCAATTGCACCACCATCTTGTGATGATGGACTTTGTTCTACAGAAGATAGCTATGATGTAGCGAATTGCGAATGTGTACACGTTCCAGTTGAGCCACTTGTATGTGATGATAATGATTGTAATACAGCCGATGTGTACAATCCAGAAACTTGTGCTTGTGAATACAACCCAATTACACCAACAGCATGTGATGATATGGATTGTACGACAGCAGATGCTTATGATACCGCAACTTGTTCTTGTGTTTATACACCAATCGCACCACCAACCTGTGATGATATGGATTGTTTGACAGAAGATACTTTTAATCCTACAACTTGTGAGTGTGTCTATACACCAATTGACGTACCAACCTGTGATGATATGGATTGTACGACCTTAGATACTTACGATACCGCAACTTGTGAGTGTGTTTATACAGCAGTAGTGCCGCCAACATGTGATGATAATGATTGTTCTACAGTTGATAGCTATAATCCAACAGTTTGTACGTGTGTTTATACACCGATTGTAGTAGACTGTAATGACAATGATTGCACGACTTTCGATTATTATGATGCGAATTTATGTTCATGTGTGAATGATCCAGAAATGGAGCCTGTGTGTGATGATGGTCTTTGTACAACAGAAGATACTTACAATGCAGCAACTTGCGAATGTGAGTACACACCAATCGCACCACCAAGTTGTAACGATAACGATGCTTGTACTTTTGATTACTATGATACAGCGACTTGTGCTTGTGTCAATGAAGCAGATTGTACAAACGACCCAATTCCACCAGTAATTACGATTATAGACAACGAAATCATTGGTATGGCAGATGGCGATACTTTATTTGTAGAATGCGACAATATGCCTTTCTTAAATGCAAATTCAGTAGTTGTTACAGATTGTTGTGATGACAACCCAATGGTTGAATTTATTGATTCAGTAAGTGCAGGCGTAGATTGTACGATTTTTGGATACAAGCAAGTTTTTGTTTGTGGATGGAAAGCAACAGATGCTGCTGGAAATATGAGTACGTACTTCGTAAATATCGCAGTAATTGACAATACACCACCAACCATCAGCTTTAATGAGAACTTAGCGACTGCATTTAGTGTGCCAAGTATTATGGCAGGAGATACAATCGAAGCAGATTGTACAAACTTACCAGTGATTCCAGATTCATTAGCAGCAGACTATGTTGATGTATTTGATCAATGTGGTGGTACAACGATTACCCAATCAGATGATTATATGGGAACAGGCGACTGTCCAGACGAGCATATTTACCGTTGTACTTGGACGGCTACAGACCGTTGTGGAAACGCAAGCACGATTACATTCTATGTAAATTCTGTTTGTGATCCTGGTTGTGGAGAAGATCCAGATTTAGGTAGCCGTATGGAACTTGGTTTAAGAGTTTACTTACAAGGTGGTTTAATCGGTGTAGATAACTCTGGAGCGATGAACAACTTTTTAATGAAAGATGATATTAGAGTACAAAACATGTTGCCACCATCAGAACCATATACAGGCTTAAACTTTACCCACATGGGTAATGGTGGAGGCGAAGTTGCCGATGCAGGCGTTTTCAATGTAGCAGGTTCCGATGCGGTTATAGATTGGATTTTAGTCGAATTAAGAGATGCGAATGATCCAAGTATTATCTTATCAACTCGTTCTGGTTTGGTACAAAGAGATGGAGAAGTTGTGGATATGGATGGTGTCTCACCACTTGGTTTTGAAGATTTAGCTGAAGGAGATTACTACATTGCGGTACGTCACCGTAATCACTTAGGAGCAATGAGCAGTGCTGCCGTTACTTTGAGTGAAAATGCAATGGCATTGGTGGATTTCACAACTGGCGATACTTGGGGAAGTCACGCACAAAAAGACTTGAACAATGGTTCATTTGCTTTATGGGCAGGAAGTCCAGACAATGCAGGACAAGTCATCTTTCAAGGACCTACAAACACGCCAAATACTGTATTCTTTGAATTATTATTTGATCCAGCAAATACAACTTCACAGCCTACTCACATTATGAATGGATACTATTCTACAGATTTTGATATGCAATGCGATGTTATTTATCAAGGACCAAACCCTGAGCCAAACATCCCATTCTTCAACGTCTTACAGCATCCAGAAAACACAAATTTCCTACCTAACCACATTATGTATGAACAATTGCCATAAGCTATGAGTAAAGGGACGAGTTTAATGTGACAAGTGACGAGTGGTTTATCCTTTCGTTTATGATGTCCATTTAATTTTGTCTATCTAAGATAGTTTATTGTAAAAGCCCCTTTGCCCTTCGAGGTAAAGGGGCTTTTTTTTTGATTTGTTTTTTTTGGAGAGAAAGGTTTGTCTTTCATCGTTATGGAAAGGCCCGCTATTCGTTCTTATGGTGGCTGCCGAATGAGGGCAACCACAAGGGATTGCCTTACAATGCTTCGGGCAGACACATGCTGCCCCAGACACAAACGCCACCATACCACTACTATCGGGTCTATTTTGGGTGGACAGAACGTTTGATTGAGTGTTTTCTCTACGATTTCCTTTTAACGCAAGATTCAGGTTGTGCAAGGCTACCTGCATTCTTATCGTTGAGACCGTTTAGAATAGCCCTGATAGGAGTGGTATGGCAAAATCGTTTATGTGGTTTAGATTGTTGGAACAAGGCATGCCTTGCCCGTACAGTAATCATTTGCTTTATTCTTAATAAATAGGTTCCTTTTGCCATAAGAACGGATAGCCTTTTTCATAATAGAGGAGAATTAAATAAACATAACTGTAAAATTATTGCCATAAAAATAGTTATTTTTTCATCATCCCACAATTATAATTCTTACAGCAAGCAAAAAAAGCAACATAATTGAGGATATGCTTTTAAAATTTAATTTGGAGCGAAAGGTTTGGTGCTTCGTCGTGGCACAGGGTCTCGCTATCCGTTACTATACCAAAAGCCAAAGCAAAGCATATGTGATACATTCCGACATATGCGCCCACGCTACTTTTGGTATAACACTTCTATCGAGGCTATTCTAAATAGTCTAAACAGAATTTAAATTATTTTTTATCTCGTATTTAAGATATGCTTATTTACTTTTATTTGTCAATGTATTGTCTTTTCTTATTGAAAATCAATGTTTTAATATTATTTTTTATTTTATGTGTTAAATATTTTAATATGTATGTGTTTTGTTTGTAGCACAAAAACTTATATTTCTTTTTTTTATGCCAAAAAAACAACTATATTTAGGACTCAATAATAATTGTATTATTATTTTGTTATATGTCTATTGTAGTATTAGATGTAGTATCCCCGAGTAATTTGTCCCCTCATTGCGTTAGCAATTCCCCTTTTACTCACCTTGTATAAATTCTTTATACCCTCAGTTATGCAACAACATAATTGGTGCTTATTTTATTGTGTTTTCACAAGAACAATCCGTTTTTTGCTTGAATAATAAAATAATATTTACTGTCAATATTTTCTTTTAAAAATGATTATCGTTCTGAAGTTTTACTTTTTGGGCGAGTTGTATTTTTTATTAAAAAATATCCAGTATTTATAATTTATGTGAATCAAGACAGCTATTTATTTTGGTAAATGAAATCTATTTCTAAAGGTGGAGTTCATTAGTGTTCTGTTTTTTTGAGTTCATTTACCATGATAGACTGTTTTATTTCTTGATTCACATGATTTATTCTTTGAAAGAATACTCAATTTATTGATAGGATTACTATAAAAATAATTTACAACATTTACCTTCGATACTTTTCTATATATTTTGTTAAAGAGCCTCATTGTTCCGAAGACTTACTTGGAACGCCTGCGTTTTTTACCTCATCTATCAAAAAATCTCTTTGGTAAAACTGTTGTAACTTATTCTTTAGCCATTCCTAAACAATTGATTATTTAACGACTTACTTTATTTTAAAGGAGTGTGGACGGAGTCTATTATTTAAACTTGAGAAAGCTGCCTTTGTCTTGCGTTTAGGCAGTGCAAAATAGACCCGATAGTAATGGAATGGTGGCTGTTTGGCTAAAGTGGTTTGGGTTGGCCCACCATTGGAATGAATAGCGGGCCTTTGCGTGACGATGAAAGATAAACCGTTCTCTCCAAAAAAATAAGACTAACTAAATAATGGTGAAAAAACAATCTAACGTTTTAGACTTCGATATTTTCCGATACACTTCGTCAAAAAGCCTCGTCGTAGCCCTGCTACGCCTACGTTTTTTTCCTTATGTCTCAAAAAATCTCTTTGTCTAAAATCGTTATTTTATTTTTCAATCATTACTAACTATTTAAAACTTGATTATGGAAAACAAATCCTACCTTTTGTTAAGGTATTGGCTTGACCTATGTTGTTGTGTGAAACAATGTGAAAAAAAGCTATGGAAAACTTATTGCATACTGGGTTGCTTGATGCTATTTTCGACGGCTGCTTTTGCCCAGCTCGGAGATTGTAAAAATAATAATAATAGTGAGCCACCTTTTGCTGCACCAGGTATTGGAAGTGAAGGGGGAGATCCTTACTACATAAATATTAATATCAATACAATCACTGCGGATAACAACGATTTTTGTATTGGAAATGCTGAGAATATTGAGGAAACGAGTGGTGGTTGTGGAACTTTTCGATTTACTAATTTAGTAGGCAACCAAACTGACTGTGGAACAGAGTTTTGTTTCTCGCCTCGTCAGGGATGTGGTAATGCTTTGGGTAATGTGTGTTTTTGGCAAGAAGATCCTGCAAATCCTGGTCAATGGATTAGTTTAGGAGGGGCAGATAATGTGCCTGAAGTCTGTTTGGTTAGCCCAGGTAATGCGACAGAATTTATTGTAACTATATGCCGTCCAGGAAATGGACCAGTATCTTTGGTTGATGTTGGAGTAGTAGCTCCACCAATGATTGATATAGGACCGGATCAATTTATTTGTCCAAATGATTTACCTGCTTCTATAGATTTGACTGCTTTTGAGCCAGTAGGACAAACAGGAGGAACTTGGACGCCTGCGTCTCCTTTAACAATCGCAGAAACGGCTGCAATAGGAGATGAGTTTACGGCAACTTATTGTTATGATGCCTCTGCCGAAACAGGATATGATTGTGTGATTTGTGATGAATTGACTTATACGATTACGGAATGTTGTCCTATAGAGTGTGATGATGGTGATTGTAGTACGAAAGATGCTTATGATGGAATTATTTGTGAATGTGTGTTTACGCCAAATCCTCCAGATTGTGACGATGGTTTGTGTTATACCGTAGATGGTTATGATCCATTGACGTGTGAATGTACGAATGTAGGAGATGAGCCTGATTGTGACGATGGTTTGTGTTATACCGTAGATAGCTATGACGCTGCAACATGCGAATGTACGAATGTAGGAGATGAGCCAGACTGCGATGATTCACTTTGTTACACAGTAGATGGTTATGACGCTGCAACGTGCGAATGTACGAATATGGGAGATGAGCCTGATTGTGATGATTCACTTTGTTACACAGTAGATGGTTATGACGCTGCAACGTGCGAATGTACGAATATGGGAGATGAGCCGGATTGTGATGATGGTTTATGTTATACCGTAGATGGTTATGACGCTGCAACTTGCGAATGTACGAATATGGGAGATGAGCCTGATTGTGATGATTCACTTTGTTACACAGTAGATGGTTATGACGCTGC
>ENA-ORXM01005290-ORXM01005290.1-marine-metagenome-genome-assembly--contig:-NODE-5290-length-10353-cov-3.230051_pt1 | contig 10353 bp, 10 predicted proteins | sample MGYA00237867_ERZ511480 | MGnify/ENA primary metagenome ERZ511480 (study PRJEB26309, sample SAMN06266103) | marine metagenome | isolation source: Algal blade | place: United Kingdom:Sidmouth, United... | reverse complement strand
ATCCGGTGTGACCGTCCGCGTCGTGCGCGCGACAATCGCCACTGTTGTGAATAAAACCGAGCCTGCGAAATCCTAAACGAACTGGCCTAAAAGGGCGTGTGACTGATGCTGAATATTTCACCAATCAAACAGGCCCTTATCTGGCTGACATGTGCGATCGGCCTGCTTTTGGCGATGCCAAACGGGTTTTACAACAAGGTCGAGGCGCATAACGATGCGATTGCCGCCGGGGTTGATGACACCAGTTGGCCGTCGTTTCTGCCGTCTGGGCTTGTGAACCTCGGGCTTGATCTGCGTGGCGGTGCCCATCTGTTGGCAGAGGTACAGGTGACGGACGTCTATGCGACGGTCATGAACGGGCTTTGGCCGCAAGTGCGCGATGTATTGGCAGCCGAGCGTGACACCGTTGGTTTCGTCACACGCGAAGATGGCCCCGATGACATTTTGCGGGTCCGTATTTCCAACGCAGAAGCGGGCGCGCGTGCTGTGACTTTGGTGCGCGGATTGGCGCAGCCTGTGGCGTCGCTAGCGGGGGCCGGTCAGAACAACATCGAAGTCTCACGTGATGGCGCCGTGTTGACAATTACGTTATCTGCGGCAGAAAAGCAGGCGGTTGATGATCGCACAATGGCCCAATCGCTGGAAATTATCCGCCGCCGGATCGACGAAGCGGGCACACGCGAACCCACGATCCAGCGGCAAGGCACTGACCGTATTCTGGTTCAGGTGCCGGGGGTCGGATCAGCCCAAGAGGTCAAGGACCTGATTGGCAAAACCGCGCTTTTGACATTCCAGCCAGTCGTCAGCCGCACCGCTGATGGAAATTCGCCTGCTGGTGCGGGCAACGAGCTGGTGCCGTCCATCGACGAGCCGGGTACATTTTATGTGCTTGAGCGCAGCCCTGTTGTGACGGGCGAGGAATTGACGGATGCGCAGCCTGCGTTCGACCAGAATGGCCGTCCCGCAGTGAGCTTCCGGTTTAACCCGACGGGCGCGCGGGCGTTCGGCGACTACACCGCCGCAAATATCGGATCACCCTTTGCGATCGTCCTTGATAACGAGGTGATCAGCGCACCGATGATCCAATCCCATATCCCCGGCGGGTCGGGCATTATTACGGGCCAGTTCACTGTCGAGGAATCAACAGGGCTTGCCATTTTGCTGCGCGCAGGCTCGTTGCCAGCCGAGTTGACGTTCCTAGAGGAACGTACCATCGGGCCGGAATTGGGCCAAGACAGTATCGACGCAGGGAAGGTGGCCTGCATGGTCGCAGGCTTCCTTGTCTTGCTTTATATGGCCCTGTCGTACGGGTTGTTCGGGGTGTTCGCAAATGTTGCCTTGATCGTGAACGTGGGCCTGTTGTTTGGCCTGCTGTCGATGATTGGCGCCACGCTAACGTTGCCAGGTATCGCGGGGATCGTTTTGACCATTGGTATGGCCGTGGACGCAAACGTCATCGTGTTCGAGCGTATCCGGGAAGAATTGCGCACTGCCAAAGGACCGGCGCGCGCAATTGAACTTGGCTATGAGAAGGCGTTGTCGTCAATTGTCGATGCCAACATTACAACATTCATTACGGCGACCATCTTGTTTGTGATGGGGTCTGGTCCGGTGCGCGGTTTTGCAATCACGCTCGGCCTTGGCATCATAACATCGGTGTTCACGGCTATTTTCGTCACACGCGCGTTGATCGTGATGTGGTTTGCGCGCAAGCGCCCTAAGACAATCGAGGTTTGATATGCGTCTGAAACTGATCCGCGATAATACAAGCATCGACTTCTTCTCCAAGGCGCGCATCTGGCTTGGGATTTCTATGGTGATGATGGTCGTCGCCTTTGTATCGTTCACGATCCAAGGGCTGAACTACGGCATCGATTTCCAAGGAGGTACCAGCATCCGTACGCAATCGGAGGTGCCTGTTGATGTGGGCGCCTACCGCGACGCGCTGGTCCCGCTAAACCTTGGTGATCAAACGATTACCAAAGTGTTCGACCCCAGCTTTGACGAAAACCAGTATGTGGCGATGGTGCGGATCGCGGCCCAAGAGGGTGAAGAATCCGTCACAAACGAAACCATCATTTCCGTACAGGATGCGCTGCGCGGCGTTTCGCCGGACATCACGTTTCCATCAGTGGAATCCGTCGGGCCAAAAGTATCGGGAGAGTTGATCAAAACCGCGTTCATTGCTGTTGCGATGGCTGTTCTCGCGATCCTTTTGTACATCTGGTTGCGGTTCGAGTGGCAGTTTGCTGTGGGTGCCGTTCTGGCGCTGACTCACGATGTGATCCTGACAATTGGCATCTTTTCCGAACTACAAATCAAGTTTGATCTTGCGATTATCGCCGCGCTTTTGACGATCGTCGGCTATTCGATCAACGATACGGTAATTGTGTTTGACCGCGTGCGCGAAAACCTGCGAAAATACAAAAAGCTACCGCTCAAGGATGTGTTGAACAAGTCGATCAACGAGACACTTGCGCGTACCTTGATGACCTCGTTGACCACGATGCTGGCGCTTTTGGCGTTGTTCATCTTGGGCGGTGACGTGATCCGCGGATTTGTCTTCGCGATGATGTGGGGCGTGCTTATCGGCACGTATTCGTCAATCTTTGTGGCCTCTGCGGTCCTGCTGGTGCTGGGCGTGAAACGCGACTGGTCAAAGCCCGATAATACAGCGGGCAATCAATACGCCAACATCAAGTAACGGAGCAGCACAATGCGCCTGAACGAAGTCAATTATGACAACGCCAAGCCGATTGACGGCTATGGTCCGGACTTCTTTCGTGTTGGCGGTGTGGTTCATGCGGGTTCGATCGTCGTCACCGATCAAGGTGTGCTGCCGTGGGGTGGTTATAACGATACCGCGACTTTGCTTGGGTTGGCGGGGCAGGTGGATGTTATTTTCATCGGCACCGGCGCGGATGTAGCCCACTTGCCCACCGATTTTCGTGCCGTTTTTGACGAGGCAGGCATCGGGATCGAGCCTATGGCCTCACCTGCCGCCTGCCGTACTTACAATGTGCTCTTGTCCGAGGGGCGGCGTATTGCAGCGGCGCTGTTGACGGTCTAGCAGATGCTCGGTGTCCGCAACCTGAGCGTGGCACGCGGCGGGGCGACGGTGCTATCCGGCCTGAGTTTTGATGTCGCGGCAGGGCAGGCGCTGATCCTACGCGGAGCCAACGGCATCGGCAAAACAACATTGCTTCGCACCCTTGCCGGACTGCAAGAGCCCACCGCGGGAGACATCATGTATCCCGACGACGAAGGTGCATATGCGAGCCACGCGGACGCAATCAAATCCGCGCTGACCGTTCGGGAGAATTTGCAATTCTGGGCCGACGTCTATGGGACGTCTGTGCCGGATTCGCTGTGGGATCAATTCGACATCGCCGATTTGCGCGACAGGTTCGCCGGAACCTTATCGGCCGGGCAAAAGCGGCGGTTGGGTCTTGCGCGGCTGGGCGTGATCAAGCGAAAAGTGCTGTTCTTGGACGAGCCGACGGTGTCGCTTGACGGATTTTCCGTACGGCTTTTCGTTGATTTTCTGCGCCAACAGCATTTGTCGGCGGGCGGTGTTGCCGTCATTGCGACCCATATTGATCTGGAACTCGACGCAGCGACCCTAGAGCTAGGACCGTTTGCCGTTTCGCGACACGATACCCGTGACGAAGACGAGGCATTCTTGTGATTGCTCTATTACGCCGGGATTTGATGCTGGCCACACGGGCAGGCGGCGGCTTTGGCCTCGGGCTTGTCTTTTTCTTGATTGTGATTGTTTTGATCCCGTTTGGCGTCGGGCCGGAAACAGCCGTCCTGTCACGAATTGCGCCGGGTGTCTTGTGGGTGGCGGCATTGTTGGCCGCGCTTTTGTCACTCGACCGGATTTTCGCGCTTGATCACGAGGACGGGACGCTGACATTGCTCGCAACCGCGCCGGTCCCCTTGGAAACGGTCGCCGTCGCAAAATCGGCGGCCCATTGGATCACCACAGGCGTTCCGTTGACGATTGCTGCGCCTGTGTTGGGGATATTGCTGCAACTTGATCCTGACGCCGCTGTTTTTGTGGCACTGACGTTGCTGATCGGGACGCCCGCGTTATCTGTGATCGGGACTTTTGGCGCGGCGTTGACAGTGGGCGTCAGGCGGGGCGGCTTACTGCTGTCGCTTTTGGTGCTGCCGCTATATGTGCCGACCCTGATTTTTGGCGCCGAGGCGGTGCGGCGTGGTGCGGACGGGGTTGCAGCCACGACACCGCTTTTGATGCTCGCGGGCATTACTGCAGGGGCTGTCGCGCTTTTGCCGTTTGCAACTGCGGCAGTATTGCGCATCAACCTGCGTTGAAGTGGACAACTAAGAAGGCTATGTGAACGGCATGTCGATGTGGGAATATGCAAATCCGAAACGTTTTATGGGCTGGACGGCCCCCGTATTGCCGTGGGCGTTCGGCGCGGCTGGTATTTGCCTGTCGGTCGGCTTGATCTGGGGCTTTTTCTTTACGCCTGATGACTTTCGCCAAGGGTCGACCGTCAAAATTATCTATCTGCATGTGCCATCCGCGCTTATGGCAATCAATGCGTGGATTATGATGCTTGTTGCATCGCTGATCTGGCTTGTCCGCCGCCACCATGTGTCTGCATTGGCAGCCAAAGCGGCTGCACCCGTGGGTGTGGCAATGACGTTGATTGCGCTAGCGACAGGGGCAATATGGGGGCAGCCGATGTGGGGGACGTATTGGGCGTGGGATCCACGCCTGACATCGTTCCTGATCCTGTTCCTGTTCTACCTTGGGTACATGGCGCTTTGGGCGGCGATAGATGATCCTGATACGGCAGCTGATTTGACGTCAGTGCTCTGTATGGTTGGATCAGTTTTTGCGCTTTTGTCGCGCTATGCCGTGAATTTCTGGAACCAAGGCTTGCACCAAGGCGCGTCCTTGTCGCTGGATAAGGAAAAGAACGTGGCGGATGTATTTTACCAACCGCTATTGTTTGCAATCGCAGGATTTGTGTTGCTGTTCTTTGCGCTTGTATTATTGCGCACACGCACTGAAATCCGCAGCCGCCGTCTTCGGGCGTTGCTGCGCAAGGAGGGATGATGCCTGATCTTGGAAAATATGTCGTGGAAGTGCTTTTGGCTTACGGCGTGAGCGTTGCGATCCTTGTGGGGCTGGTCGCTGTCAGCTGGCGGCAATCCGCGCGAATGCGGCGCGCGTTGCAGGCAGTCGAGGACCGCAAACATGGCTAAAGTGTCGCCATTGATGCTCGCCCCGCCGCTGGTTTTTGCTGCTTTGGCGGGATTGTTTTTCGCAGGCATGATGCGGGACAATGTGGACGAGATTCCATCGACAATGGTGGGTGCAGCCGCACCGGATGTCGCAGCCGAGCCTGTGTCAGGCACCGATTTGCTGACGGGCATCGACCTGCGCGATGGTGAGGTGACGGTTCTGAATTTCTGGGCGAGCTGGTGCCCGCCATGCCGCGCAGAACACCCGACGTTGCTGGAATTGCAATCGGATGGATACCGGATCGCGGGGCTGAATTTTCGCGATGACGCAGATAATGCAGCCGAATATCTAGCGGAAGATGGCAATCCGTTTTTTGCCACCGGATTTGATCCCCGCGGCCGAACCGCGATTGATTGGGGTGTCACGGCGCCACCGGAAACCTTTATCGTTCGGGGCGATGGCACAGTTTTGTTTCGCTTTGCCGGACCGTTAATCGGATCGGATTACGAACAGCGGTTTTTACCAGAACTGCGCGCTGCGACCGGATCGTGACGGGCTGCGGCGGGGCCGCAGATGACATATTTTATGAAGTGGTGGGGCTGATGTTGCAGTGCGCAGGCGCAAGGTGACGCGTGTGGCGGCTGTCTGCCTCCGGCGGGCATGTTTAAGCTCGGAAGATGCAAAAAAGGCCCGCATATGAAGTGCGGGCCCTTTTGATTTTTAGGATGCTTTGGCGAGGTTGCGTAGCACATAATGCAGGACGCCACCGTTTTCGATGTATTCAATCTCGACGGCTGTATCGATGCGGCATTTGATGGTGATGTCTTTGGTGTCGCCATTTGCAAATGTGATCGTCGCAGTCGTTTCCTGCAGCGGCTTGATCGTGTCAAGACCCGTGATTGAAACCGTTTCGTCACCGGTTATGCCAAGCGTTTTACGTGTGTCACCACCCGTAAATTCGAACGGAACGACGCCCATACCAACAAGGTTGGAGCGGTGAATACGCTCAAAGCTCTCGGTGATGACTGCCTTGACGCCCAAAAGCGCGGTGCCTTTGGCTGCCCAGTCACGTGAAGAACCCGCGCCATATTGTTCGCCACCAAAGATGACCAGCGGTGTGCCCGCCTCTTGATGCGCCATAGCAGCATCGAAGATTGACGTCTGTCCGCCATCGGTGCCTTTGGTGTAGCCACCTTCAACGCCATCGAGCATTTCGTTTTTGATGCGGATGTTGGCGAATGTGCCGCGCATCATCACCTCGTGGTTGCCGCGACGGGCACCGTAAGAGTTAAATTCACGCACAGGCACCTGCCGCTCGATCAGATACTGACCCGCTGGTGTTGTATCCTTGAAGGACCCCGCAGGAGAGATGTGGTCGGTGGTAATCATGTCGCCCAGAACGGCCAGAACCTTGGCGTTTTCGACGTTTTTGATTGTGCCCGCATCCTTGGACATGCCTTTGAAATACGGCGGGTTTTGCACGTAGGTCGAGGTTGATGGCCAGTCGTAGGTCTCAGAGTCGGTGACTTCAACAGCTTGCCATTTTTCGTCGCCCTTAAATACATCTGCGTATTTCTTGAGGAACGCCTCGCGGGTCACGGTTTTTTCAACCAGCGCGTTGATCTCAGTGGATGTTGGCCAGATGTCTTTCAAATAAACATCATTGCCGTCACGGTCTTGGCCGATTGGATCGGATGCGAGGTTGATGTCCATCGTGCCAGCCAGCGCGTAGGCCACAACCAGTGGCGGGGACGCAAGGTAGTTGGCGCGCACGTCCGGTGAAATGCGGCCTTCGAAGTTGCGGTTACCAGACAGGACGGATGTCGCGACCAGATCACCTTCGGCAATGGCGTCGGACAGTTCTTTTTGGATCGGGCCAGAGTTGCCGATACAGGTCGTGCAACCGTAACCGACAAGGTTAAAACCAATCTTATCAAGGTCTTCTTGTAGGCCAGCGGCCTCGAGGTATTCGGACACGACCTGCGATCCAGGGGCAAGGGATGTCTTGACCCAAGGCTTGCGGTCCATGCCCAATGCGGCCGCTTTCCGTGCCACAAGGCCCGCGCCGATCATCACATAAGGGTTGGATGTGTTGGTGCACGACGTGATGGATGCGATCACGACCTTGCCCGATTCCATGGTGTAATCTTCGCCAGCGACAGCCACTTCTTTGCCCATTGGACGCTTGAAAGTGTTTTCCATTTCGTTCGCGAAAGCAGACTTGGCGTTGGCCAGGGCAACGTAGTCTTGCGGGCGCTTTGGACCGGAAATCGCAGGGACGATTGTGCCCATGTCGAGCGACAGGGTTGTTGTATAAACAGGGGCATAATCGGCGCCGCGCCAGAAACCGTTTTCTTTGGCGTAGGCTTCGACCAATGCGATGCGGTCCTCATCACGGCCCGTGTTGCGCAGGTAGCGCAGGGTTTCATTGTCGATCGGGAAGAAACCACATGTTGCACCGTATTCCGGTGCCATGTTGGCGATGGTTGCACGGTCGGCCAATGGCAGAACGTCCAGACCCGCGCCGTAGAATTCGACGAATTTGCCCACAACGCCAAGCTCGCGCAGCATTTCAACGACTTTCAACACAAGGTCGGTGCCTGTTGTGCCTTCGACCATTTGGCCTGTCAGCTCAAAACCGACGACCTCTGGGATCAGCATGGACACGGGCTGGCCAAGCATCGCGGCCTCGGCCTCGATCCCGCCAACGCCCCAACCCAGAACCGCAAGGCCGTTGACCATGGTTGTGTGGCTGTCTGTGCCGACGAGGGTGTCGGGGTATGCGACTTCTTCGCCGTTCTGATCCGTATCTGTCCAAACGGTCTGCGCCAGATATTCAAGGTTCACTTGGTGACAGATGCCAGTGCCCGGTGGCACAACGCGGAAGTTATTGAATGCGCCTTGGCCCCATTTCAGGAACTGGTAACGCTCCATGTTGCGCTCGTATTCACGGTCGACGTTCATTTGGAACGCACGTGGCTGGCCAAACTCGTCAATCATCACCGAATGGTCGATGACCAGATCAACAGGGTTTAGCGGGTTAATCTGCTGTGCGTCACCGCCCAAGGCCACGATACCGTCGCGCATGGCGGCAAGGTCGACCACGGCAGGTACACCCGTGAAATCTTGCATCAGCACGCGGGCAGGGCGATATGCGATCTCGCGTGGGTTTTTACCGCCATTGGCGGCCCATTCGGAAAATGCCTTGATATCGTCCACAGAGACGGAAAACCCGCCATCTTCAAAGCGCAGCAGGTTTTCAAGAACCACTTTCAATGCGGCGGGCAGTTTTGAGAAATCACCAAGGCCCGCATCTTGTGCAGCTGCGATTGAGTAATATGAAACAGATTGTGACCCAACGGTAAGCGTTTTGCGGGTCTTGGCGGTATCGTGGCCGACTGTAATGGTCATTGGCTATTCCCTTTTTGTGGCAGATGTACGCATAGATTATGTGGCTTTTGCATCATGCAGACGTTGCAATCAAGGGGGTAGCTCTGTTTTTGTATACCAATGTACACCGAAAATCACCAAGCCACCCGAAACTGAAACATTGCTCGCAGAGCGCTCGCATTTCGTTGATTGGTCATTTCATTGAATCCTCAATAGACAATAAACACACACACCAAAGTCTGGAATGACAATGCGCCACTTTCTAACTGCACTCGCCTTCGTCGGCGCAATCGGAGCAACGCCAACGATGGCGCAAGACAACAAAGTCGTTGTCGAGCTTTATACATCACAAGGGTGTTCGTCGTGTCCGCCTGCAGATGCATTGCTGCATGATCTGGCAGGGCGGTCTGACGTGATCGCGCTCGCGCTGCATGTGGACTATTGGGATTATCTGGGTTGGAAAGACGACTTTGCAGATCCGGCATATACAGCGCGCCAGCACCGCTATGCCCAAGCGGCAAATGCTACGACTGTGTACACCCCGCAGATGGTTATCGCGGGTAAGGATCATGTGATCGGATCCAAAGCGATGGAAGTGCTTGATTACGTGGTGTCGAACCGCAGCGCGCCTGCGCAGGTTGCGATGAGTATCACGCGTAACGGTGGGGCCGTCCAGATTAACGCGCAGTCCAATGCGGGACGATTGGGTCAGATGGTGGTGCAGGTTGTTCGCTATACGCCGCAAGAATCGGTGGCTATTCGACGTGGTGAAAATGCAGGCAAAACAATTAGCTACAACAATATCGTAAACTCATGGGAAACTGCGGGAACGTGGGACGGGGCGCGTCCGCTGTCGATTTCTGCACCTGCTGCGGGGGCCGATCCGATTGTTGTGATTATTCAACGTGACAAACACGGGCCAATTTTGGCGGCTGCTGAAATCCGTTAACGTCCTTTTGGCATTTTCCAACGACGATGCACCCAAAACCATTGCTCGGGGTGATCGGTCACTTTGTCGGTTAACAGATCAGTCATATCCTGCATCATCTTTTCAGGGGATGCAGGTGTGATCGGGGCTGCGACCTCAACCTTGAACGACAAACCGTCAGGCTGACGAATGCCAAAATAGGGCACCACGATCGCGCCTAGCTTGATCGCCAAATCAGCGGCAGATGTCATTGTGTTGGCTGGGCGGCCAATGAAATTAAGCGGGATACCGTCGCGCCCAGCCACATCAAACAGCAGCGTGCCCATACCACCAGACCGCAAGTGACGCGCAAAGCCCATGGTCCCGCGCCGCCCTTGCGCAAACACAGGGCCACCCCATGCCGTCATAGTTTGCGCGTAATGTTCATTGAAATAAGCGTTGGTCATCGGGCGATACAGTCCGCCGATGTCGTAGCCCATGCGGGTCAAAACATGGCGCGGGGCCTCGTGATTACCGAAATGTCCGGTGACAAAGATGACGGGTTGGCCCTCGGCACGTGCCTCGGCGATCACGTTTAGGCCGGCACCGGTTGGTTTTGTATCAATCAAACGCGCGCCAAACTCTGCCCAGCTGTAGTTTTCTATCAGGGTGCGTGCAAGGTCCGACTTTTCGGGGAAATGATAATGAACGCTGGAGGACTTTATGCCCACTTCATCGGCCAGCGTACGGAAGCTCAGCGATTTCAGTCCTGTACGCTGTACTGACTCTTCGGCAATTTGAAGTAGCCGACCTCTATTGTCGTTGGTTTTCA
>ENA-ORXM01005289-ORXM01005289.1-marine-metagenome-genome-assembly--contig:-NODE-5289-length-10361-cov-3.728121_pt1 | contig 10361 bp, 8 predicted proteins | sample MGYA00237867_ERZ511480 | MGnify/ENA primary metagenome ERZ511480 (study PRJEB26309, sample SAMN06266103) | marine metagenome | isolation source: Algal blade | place: United Kingdom:Sidmouth, United... | reverse complement strand
TGCTTTGGGAGCTACAGAAGTTTCGGCATCAAGCTCAGTGGTATCATTGGAACAGGAGGCTATTACCAATGTACTTACTGCCAATAAAAGCATAAGACGAGTAGGGAACGTTTTGTTTTTCATTTTTTTCAATTTAGTGTTCATTTTAAATTTTGGGGCCAAAACTTACTTCTTATGTACGCAAATAAATACCGTACTAGCTGTCTAGCTCATAAATAATCGATGAAATGCACAAATGTAAAAGCAAAGAAAAACAACACTAAACCAAATAGATTGGTTAGAGAACGTTCATAGCCAAGAAGAAAAATCAAATAGTGCTGATGCCCTCTTTTAGGATTTGACCAAAACGATACATGTCTTCAAACGAACAATAAAAAGGTGCTGGAGCTAAACGAATAACATTGGGTTCGCGCCAATCTGTGATGACACCATTCTTCATCAAATAGTCGAAAAGAGGTCTACCTTGTCCATGTAAAAAAACAGAAAGCTGTGTTCCTCTATCTTCAGGAGTAATGATTTCAAAAGAGGTGCCTTCTATATCCTTATCAATTTCATGAAGAACAAACTCTAGATAAGCAACTATTACATCTCTTTTGGCTATTAAAGCCTCCATACCTACTTCTTCAAACATTTCCAAAGAAGCTAAATAAGGTGCTACGGATAATACCGGCGGATTACTCAACTGCCATGCGTCTGCATTCTCCATAGGTTCAAATTCCGGTTTCATTAAAAAACGGGTTTCCTTTTTGGTTCCCCACCAACCTTCAAACCTAGGAATATCCCTTTGATTTAAATAACGCTCATGTATAAATACACCGGAAGCATTACCAGGACCGCTATTCATATATTTATAACTGCACCAAGCGGCAAAATCTGCATCCCAATCATGCAATTTCAATTCTATATTACCCGCGCCATGAGCTAAATCCCAACCCACATTGGCTCCTACCGCTTTACCAGCTTTGGTAATGGCTTTCATGTCAAAAACCTGTCCGTTGTAATAGTTCACCCCACCTATAAGAACTAAGGCCAATTCATCACCAACTTCGTTTATTTTTTCTAGAACATCTTCGGTTCTCCAAAAATTTTCACCTTCTCTTTTTTTCACCTCTACCAAGGCATCGTCCGGGTCGAAACCATGATGTCTTACCTGACTTTGCAACATATACTGATCGGATGGAAATGCCTTTTCCTCACAAAGAATCCTATATCTTTTTGACGTGGGCCTGTAAAAGGTGACCATCAAAAGATGTAGATTTACAGTAAGAGTATTCATTACCGATACTTCCTCTGTCTTTGCCCCTACCACCTTAGCCAATGGAGCGGCTAATTGCTCATGATAATCCCACCAAGGTTTATCCGAATGAAAATGACCTTCTACTGCAAGGTCTTTCCAATCCTTCATTACCTCATCAACAAATTTCTGAGTCCTTTTGGGCTGTAAGCCTAGAGAATTCCCCGTAAAATAAATAACCTGCTTACCATTTACTTTAGGAAAGTAAAACTCATCGCGATAGCTTCGCAGTTTATCATCAGCATCCAGTTTCTGGGCAAACGCCAAGGTGTTCTCGAATTTCATAGGGCAGTTTTTTTCAAAAATACAATTTAGGAAATGATATTAAAACTAATACAGCGCTACTTTGAGGTATCAATTCTCATCTCAACTATGTGCGCCTTAAAACCAACTTTCTCATAAGCTCTAATAGCTCCGTCATTATCATTATACACGGTTAGTCGTATTTCAGAAATACCTTTTGATTTGGACCAATCCTTTAATGCCCCTATTACTAATTTGTTCAAACCTTTTCCTCTATAATTAGCATCTGTAAACATAAATCCTAAGTAAGAGTACGCATCATGTTTAAGATAAGGCTTTGCGCTCATAATTTTAGCATAACCCGAGGCTATTAATTGACCTTCGTGTTCAATTACTATAATCTCTGCATCATCGCTTTTTATCAACTCACCTAAGTCATAATAGCTAATTGGATCTGGCTTAAGAGTAGTATCATAAGGTCTTTCAAAAGCAATGATTCCTTGCTCAAACTCTCTTAAGGTATCCAAGTCACTCAATACTGCGCTTCTGGTTACAAATTCACTCATAGTTTAAAGGGTCTAATTCTCCTGTTACGAAGTTCTAAAATACTATATATTTGTATAAATTTCAGGGCATGCATTTCTTATCTGCGGATTTAGAGGATTATATTCAAAACCATTCCGAAAACGAACCCCAACTACTAAAAGAACTTACCAGGGAAACCCATTTAAAAGTAGTACGCCCACGGATGCTTACAGGTCATTTTCAAGGTAGGGTATTGAGCATATTATCTAAAATCATCTATCCCAAAAATATTCTTGAAATAGGAACCTATACCGGGTACTCCGCTCTTTGTCTTGCAGAAGGCATGCAAAAGAACGGCCAACTACACACTATAGATATTAACGAAGAACTTCAGGACATTCAAGAGCGCTATTTTTCACGTAGCGTATATAAAGACCAGATCTTTCAGCATGTAGGCGATGCAAAAGAAATTATTCCTCAATTAGAAGCTACTTTTGACCTTGTTTTTATTGACGCCGAAAAAAAAGATTATCCGGATTATTTTGAATTGGTCATGAAAAAGACAAGACCTGGCAGCGTTATATTATCCGATAATGTACTCTGGTCCGGAAAAGTAGTTGAACCGCTAGACAAAAAAGACAAGGTAACACCCATTCTATTGGACTTTAACAGAAAATTGAAAGAGGACCCTCGTATAGAAACCGTATTATTACCTATTAGGGATGGCTTAACCCTAAGTAGGGTGCGATAAGCTGAACGTAAAGTTTGTAGAAAAGCCAAGCGGATAAAACCCCTACTGATGACCCTACAATAATATCTATAGGAAAATGTACTCCAACAAAAATACGGCTGGAAACAAAGAGTAACGGCCAGATGTAAAATAACCAACACCATTTGAACCGTCGTCTCAAAAAGAGAACTACAATAGTAGTTACGGAAAAGGAACTGGATGAATGACCTGAAAAGAAACTGTAGGTAGAAGATGGCTTCAGTATCCTAATCAACGTATTAATATTTTCATTGTTATTGGGTCGCGTACGCGCTACAACTTCTTTGGTCAGGTCCGTAATCGTAGATACGAACGCAATCATTAAAACAATGGTAAGCACAACAAAAATAGCTTCCCTCTTAGGGTATTTCAGAAAAATCAAAACAAGGAATAATAAAAAAAGTGGAATCCAAGTAGAAAAATGTGTGACAATAATCCAAAATTGATCATGATCTTCAATACCTAAGTTATTAAGGTAAATAAAGGTTTCTCTATCCCATTCTAAGATGCGATTCAGCAAATCTAACTTCTTTTGATAGTTCCCGTAACATCATCCACGCTCTTCTTAACGTCACTTACTCCTTTTTTGATGTCATTACCGATTCCTGAAGTAATATTATCCTTAACGTCATCAATATCCTTTTTGATGTCCGTAATAAAGCTAGTATCAATACCCTGCTTATCAGCACTTTTTTGGATTTCTTGTTTAATATCTTCCGTGGCGTCTTTAAGTTGACGCATACCCTTGCCCAGCCCCTTGGCTATACCGGGTATCTTATCAGCACCGAAAACCATTACCACAATAAACATGATAAAGAAGATTTCGCCACCGCTAATGAATATAAAGAACAATGAATGCATACAACAAATATAATCAAGTTTACATAGAAAGTCCTGTCAGGTAAAGAAAACCTAACAGGACTTTTTGTGATATTAACAAAAATTTATTTGCCTTTGACGGCGTTTTCCTTCATCTTATCAAAATCAGATTTTTCCTGTTTCTTAGGCCATGCGTTGTTAGAGGTATCAATATCCGCAGTTTCTGCTTTTGGATCCACCACAATACCGGTAAGTTCTGTCTGTGAGGAGATCACTACGCTCACTTCCTTGTCATTCTTTCTCCAAATTTCAGGTGGGTAGGTTATATTCTTAGTTGTACCGTCTGCATATGTATATTCCACTATTAATGGCATAGGAATTCCTCCTGGCTTATCATAAGTAACCTCATAGAAATATTTAGGTTCTTTAACCGCTGCTCTTTCCTCGGCCGTTAAGTTATCCATCATAAATTCTTTTAAAGACTTAGAACTCTCAGAAGGTGCTTTGCCTTTTAAGTTAGTATCTAAATCATCACTACCTTCTTCTGCCAAATAAACCAATGGTGGTAAATCTGCCTCTGTAATTCCACGAGCAGCCATATACTCTTGCATTTTTTTGCTTGGCTGATCCGTTACATAGTATTTTTTGATTCCCTTTACACCTATATCCACAAAATCCGTAGTATAGAACCATCCTCTCCAATACCAATCCAAGTCTACTGCAGAAGCATCTTCCATAGTTCTAAAGAAATCTTCAGGAGTTGGGTGCTTAAACATCCAACGGTGAGAATAGGTTTTGAATGCATGGTCAAAAAGCTCTCTACCCATTACGGTTTCTCGTAGAATGTTAAGTGCCGTGGCAGGCTTACCATATGCATTAGGACCCAATTGATATACATTTTCTGGATTTGACATGATCGGAGCAATCGTACTCTGGTCTCCTGCCATGTAAGGAACAACTTTAGAAGGGTCTCCTCTTCGTGAAGGATACTTTTCGTTTGGCGAAATAGCTTCTGGAAATTTCTCACCAAATTCTTGCTCTGCCATGAACTGCATAAAAGTATCAAGACCTTCGTCCATCCATCCCCATTGGCGCTCGTCGGAATTTACGATCATTGGAAAAAAGTTATGTCCAACTTCGTGAATAATTACACTGATCATACCATATTTTACACGATCGGAATAGGTACCATCTTCGTTAGGACGTCCGTAGTTCCAACAAATCATTGGGTACTCCATACCTTGTTGTTTGGCATGTACAGAAATTGCCTTGGGATAAGGATAATCAAATGTATGAGATGAGTATGATTCTAAAGTATGCGCCACCGCTTTTGTAGAATACTCTTCCCAAAGTGGGTTACCTTCTTTTGGATAAAGCGATACTGCCATAACATCTTTGTTACCAACCTTAACCGCCTGCATATCCCAAATAAACTTCCTTGAAGTTGCAAAACCGTAATCTCTTACGTTCTCTGCTCTAAATTTCCATGTCTTTTTCTTTTCGGAAAAACCTTTTTCCGCTTCTTCGGCTTCTTCTTGAGTTACGATTAGAACAGGCTTGTCATAAGACTTCTTTGCTTTCTCATAACGCTTCATCATCTCTTTAGAAAAAATTTCTTTTCTATTCTGAAGTGATCCCGTAGCATCTAACACGTGATCTGCGGGTACGGTAATGTTTACATCATAATCTCCAAATGTAAGGGCAAACTCACCGCTACCCCAGAATTGATGATTCTGCCAACCCTCTACATCACTGTAGACAGCCATTCGTGGAAAGAACTGTGCTATAACATAAGCACGGTTCCCATCATTTTCAAAATACTCATACCCAGAACGTGCTCTGTTAACCGTATGGTTAGGAATGTTATAATTCCATTTTATTGAAAATGAAATTTGTTCTTTGCTCTTCAATGCCTGAGGAATATCAATACGCATCATAGTCTGGTTGATGGTATATTTCATGGGTTTTCCGTTCGCATCTTTCACATAGTCTATATTAAAACCGCCATCAAAAGGCTCGGTCATATATTTCTGTGCAAACGAACCTGCCGGCTCTGCCATGGGAACTCCACCTCCGTCGCGCAATGGGGATTTTGACGTCTTGGCACGTACATTTTGATCCAATTGCAACCAAAGATATTCTAAGTCATCTGGTGAATTATTGGTATAGGTAATAGTTTCCGTACCAAAGATTTTAGCATTTTTATCATCAAGCTCAATATCCATTTTATAATCGGCTTGCTGCTGATAATAATCGGGGCCTGGAGTACCGGAGGCAGAACGATAATTATTTGGAGTTGCGAACTCCTCGTATAACTGTTTAAATTTACTTTGGTTGTAATGACCTGGATCCTTTTCTGCATTTACACCTTGTTGTGCCATTAGAACACTGGCAAATACAAAAAGTAACGAGGTTAGACCGTACCTTAATCTGTTCATATATCAATGTGGTTTTAATCTTTGAAAAATAGAGTTTTTTAAGGAATAGTTTCGTAGATGTTATAATTTTAACATTCCTTTAGTACGCGATTTGATCAAAACGAAGCTCTTTTTATCAAATCCGAATTTAAAGTGCACTACATTTTGCTGATCCTCAAAAAGGTCCATCAGCATTTCGTTCTCAATTTGGACCGTTTTTATCGTTTCCAAATCTATGTTGGGTACTTCTATATAAAAAACAACTACATCTGCATCGTACTTTTTACCGATATAATCATAGGAAGTGGTTGTATCATTTACCTCTATTACAAATTTTGAACGCAGGTATTTTTCTAAATATTCATCTGCTAACGGAGATTCATTTTCAGTATCCAATTGAGATTCTAGGTCATATCGCTCCAACAACAATTTATCCAAATCATCTATAAACACACGAGAAGTAATTTGTATTGCCTTGTCTTTTTTGGAATAGTTTACGTTTGTTACGCTAACGTAAAACTTATGCACAGCCGAAAACGCCAATAATGGAAGTACTAATAATATCAGGAACTTTTTAAAGGATTTCATAATCTCGTTTTCTATCGCAAAAATAGGCAAATGTTGTGCCAAATTCAGCTATTCTTCGTCTTCGTAATTTTTTAGATACACCACACTTTTCCGTTTCATGAACGCCCAGATTTTTAACCGGTCATGTGTATCAACAATGTCTTGAAAAGTAGCATCTACTTCACAGAAATACATAAATTCAGCTATTTTTTCTAGAGGAATCTTTAGTTCCGTGGTGTAGAGCGAGTCTGAGTAAAATTCACGTACACGCTCTGTTCGGGCGTACGTATTATTTCTTTTTACTCGTGCCTTTAACATCTTTTTTCGACCTGTAATCATATTGATCAACGGATCAAAACTCATATACGGGTTTGCAGTTGCCGCTTTAAATTCTCTTTCAGCTTTGCTCATAGGTACTACGTATGCATTGGGAAGGCCCATTGTTGATGCCGTAATAACAGGCTCCGTTCTTAAGGTTTCAAGGTCGGTCGCTATATTTCCAGAAAGACTGTAGGGCATAACCACCACCTCATCCAACTCGGTTAACGCCTCCTCCAAAGGTATCATTAGCAGTTTGCTTTCCAGTATATTTAGGGTAATTACAATCTCTTTACGCTTGTACTGTATTGCGGAAAAGACCAAAGTGTCATTAAGTCTTGCCGTAATATTGAAAAATCCGTCAATATCAGTAATCGTAGCTTTTTTGGTGGTTGTATTTAAAACATGTGTTGCGGCCACATCGCCATCTTTGCTATAGACACGGCCCTTAAGTTCATCGGAAAAGAAATCTTGTGCGCATAAACGCAACAAGAGGAAGAAAAAAATTAGAAAAAGAAGTTTATTTCTCTTCATTCAATTGTTCTCGATACGCCTTGCTTTTATTAACTAGAAAATCAATCAACTCAAATTCGTTTTTCTTTAAGAGCAATGCATATTCAGGTTCATGGGTATCTACGTAAATAAGAAAATCGGGAATAGAGGCTTGCGGTAAGTTTAAATCAGCCACAAAAAACTCATCATCGTATACTTGTCTAAGTACTTGGCTCATTTTCATACGAGGACGGGTGTCGCCATCGTCTTTTTTTCCTGCTTTTGCCAACGCCTTAAAAATATTCACAAAGTTAATCCCATCTTTCATCCCTCTTTCTGATTGGCTTAAAGCTATATTTTCTACTTCCGTAGAGCGGTCAATATCATATTCCACCTTTTTAAACTCTTCGTTTTGTAATTTTATGAACTTCTCCTCATTTTCAGGGCTTACCACTACTTCATCCAATTCCGTAACCTTTTCTTTTACCTCAACTACCAAACGACCGTTTTTTATAATTTCTTCGGTAACCTTTACCACTTCCATATTATAGTTAACCGCTGTAAACGCCAATTCATCACCAACTTTGGCCATAATGGCAAACTGGCCATTATCATTGGATATTACCGCATTCTCCGTGGTAATGTTAATTACATTTTCATTGGGTACACTTATGTTCCGGTACAATACGGTTCCACGTAACAAGGAGCGATCACCATCTTGGGCGGTTATAGTTGTAAAACTAAAAAGTACGAGTAGTAAAGTAGGGATAATCTTCATTTGGTTGTTTAATAAGTAGCCTTTAAAAAGGATATGGTTTTTAAAATGAATTTCACGGCAACTTTATAAGAAGTACTTTCGTACTATAATAGAGTTATCGCATTTTTATTAAGTTGATAAAGGAAATACATGTTTTGGTCTTAAAAAAATCGTGGTGGCTAAACTTTTGTTAATTCCCGATTGAACTAAAAAAGATGACATAACTATCTCATTTCTAATACCTGTAATCCTTTTAGCTAGACTAACATGTAGTTTGTCTTGTTAAATTAGAATAATACCCAGATAATTTTATTTTTGTTGACCTTAATACCTTAAATCTTAATTGTATGCAAAAGCGTATCTCGATACCGCTGTTTTTTGTCGGTTTTTTCCTCATCAGTTTTGCTCATGCACAAGTAAAAATAGGTGACAACCCTCAAGTCATTGACCCATCTTCTATTCTAGAACTAGAAAGTTCAGATAAAGTTTTGGTTATTACTAGGGTAGACTCACTACAAATGACGGCCATTGTACCCAACCGTGGTGCCTTGGTTTATAATACTACCGCAGATTGTGTCTATTATTTTGATGGCGCAGCTTGGGTAAGTATGTGCGAGGGAGATGATTTTGAAGTGCCGCTTAACAGTATTACTACAGATCAAATCGTAAATGGTAGTATTAACGGAGTTGACTTGCAAGATGGCTCTATTGGGCCGGGTAAACTAGCTGCAGGCGCGATAGATAAGGCTAGAATTGCAGAAAATGCAGTAGGACCTTTTGCTATTGATCGCGACAGTCTTCCTTTAAGTTTCTTTAATAATGATATTGGTTTCATTACCAGTGGTAACATCATAAGCGGTGATGCCAATAACGCCATAGTTGCGGGAGCGGATAGCGGTGCCTTTTTTGATGCTACCCCGCTTGAAACGAGCATTGCAGCCAATGCAGCAGCTATTGCGGCAGATAACGACAATAGCCCTACTAACGAATTACAAACTCTAGATTTAACAGGTAACCGACTTTCTATAAGCGGTACGCCCGGTTTTGTTGATTTGCCAACGGCAGATGGATCCGATACCAATATAAACGCAGGAGACAATGTAACTATACAAGGAGATGGTACTGCTGATACTCCTTATGTAATAAATGCTAGTATAGTTGATGGAAGCGTTACGAACGAATTACAAGACTTAGATTACAATCCAGCAACAAATATATTAACAATAACCAATGCCGCAACTGCTACTAATGAAGTTGATCTTAGTGCTTTAGCTGGTGGCGGTGGAACAACAGCACAAATAACCTCTACTGCGAGTATTACAGTTGCAGGAGATGGTTCTGCGGCAACACCTTATGAATTAACCGCAGTTGGTGGGGGCGGTGGAAGTACCGAAGTGGCCGACGGAACTACAATAACTGGTATTGGTACAGCTGGAAATCCTTTTAAAATAGAACCTTCAGCAACTACAGGGCAATTTTTAACTACTGATGCAACTGGTGTTGTATGGTCTGACTTACCTCCAAGCGGAGCTTCTGCCCTTTTTGATGCGAATACAATTTCAGGAGCAGGAATTGCAGGTGACGAGTATACTGTAGCTGATGGTGCCATTTCAACAGGCAAAATTGTAGATGCTAATGTAACACCTATTAAAATAGAACCTTCAGCAACCAATGGACAATACCTGAGTACAGATACCAGTGGTGTAGTAGTTTGGTCTGATCTTCCACCAAGTGGAGCTTCTGCTCTATTTGATGCAAATACGATTTCTGGAACTGGTCTTATTGGTAACGAATACACCGTAGCTGATGACGCTATTAACTCTGCTAAAATAGAAGATGGAACTATTGATTTGGCTGACCTTAGTGATATGGGAGCCACTACGGATGGCCAAATACTAAAATGGGATACAACAACTACTTCTTGGGTTGTTTCAAATGGAGCTAGTCATTTTGGTACTGAAAACTCTATCTTCTTTGGTGACGATGTAGATGGTTCACCTACCGATGCTGGGAATGAATTTTTTTGGGACCCTAACGTTAGAGAGGAGAATGGCGGTAATTTTGGAGCTTTAGGTATAGGATTAGACGGTGGAGTAATGTCTACTAAAGTAAAAGTTCATGTTGCGGAACAATTAAACGGAAAACTTACCTTTCCCATAG
>ENA-ORXM01005288-ORXM01005288.1-marine-metagenome-genome-assembly--contig:-NODE-5288-length-10361-cov-9.836737_pt1 | contig 10361 bp, 4 predicted proteins | sample MGYA00237867_ERZ511480 | MGnify/ENA primary metagenome ERZ511480 (study PRJEB26309, sample SAMN06266103) | marine metagenome | isolation source: Algal blade | place: United Kingdom:Sidmouth, United... | reverse complement strand
CTTGACTTTTTCTCCACCATCAATGTGCTGGACGCTAAGTGAATATTTAAAGGAATAATTTAATTTTAGCTTGGGAGTATATTGGGGAAGTCTACAAAAACATTTTTCTATATTTGACGGATTCTGTCAAGTCAAAATATAGACTATGAATAAATTTGGTCAAACAATTCGCGATGCAAGAGAAGCTAACAACTTGCTACTGAGACACCTAGCTTCCAATCTTGACATAGACACAGCTATTCTAAGTAAGATTGAACGAGGAGAAAGAATGCCTAAAAAGGAATTGGTTATCAAAATAGCAGCGACCTTATCGTTACGAAAGGAGGATCTAATTACTTTATGGTTGGCAGAAAAAATCTTTGATATTGTAGAAGATGAGCAACAAGCTTATGCCGCAATCAAAGTGGCAAGTAAGGAAATAAAAGATTTAAAAAAATAAGATGGAATTAACAACAGGAAATATTGTCAAAAATCTGATTCCATCTGAACCTGTGGAAATTAAATCTATTCAAGATTTTGGATCTGACGTAAGTATTGAATATACAGGTGTAATAACAAGGCAAAATGGAGATGTGATAAAGCCAAAATCTGAATTAGAAAATTTAGAATTAATCTCTCAAAAAGGTTCATTCGATTTTACAGGTGATCCAGAGAAATTTACATTATATACAGAGGCAGAAAGGATCAAATCCGCATTTCAATTTGATCCGCTATTTGCTGTTAATTGCAGCATAGTAGATCCACTACCTCACCAAGTCGAAGCTGTTTATAATTATATGCTTCCATTACCTAGGATGAGATTTTTGTTAGCTGATGATACTGGGGCAGGTAAGACTATTATGACAGGGCTATTGATAAAAGAGCTTTTGCTCAGAGGTCTTATAGAACGGATTTTGATTATTACGCCAGGCGGTCTGACTAAACAATGGGCAGAAGATGAAATGGGAATAAAATTTAACTTCAACTTTAAGTTAGTTAACCGAGCCGTTTTTAATTCTGACCCTAATATTTTTAATAACTCAGATAAGTTGGTTACTTCTATAGATTTCATACGAGGAGAGGATGTAATGAACGTCGTAAAAGATACCACTTGGGATTTAATAGTCGTAGATGAAGCACATAAGTTATCCGCATTTGATTATGGATCTAAACGATATGTAACTAAAAGGTATGAAGCCATTAGTATTCTTGCTCCACAAACTGAACACCTATTACTGCTGACTGCGACACCACATAGAGGTAGACAAGACACATTTAGAAATTTACTTCAACTGTTAGACCAAGATATTTTCTCAACAAATGATTTAGTTACAGAACGAATCAAAAATGAAGATGAGGACGTGACAAATAAATTCTTTATCAGAAGGTTGAAGGAAGATATGACCGATTGGAACGGTGATCCATTATTTAAAGCAAGGCATACAAAAACGGTTGAATATAAACTTACTAAACAAGAGAAAAAACTATATGATAATGTCACTAAATATTTAACTGTACGGAAACAAGAAGCTGCGGAGCAACAAAATATTCATGTAAAACTGGCATTGATGGTGATGCAACGTAGATTGACAAGTTCTATCTATGCCATCATGAGAACATTGACAAACAGGTATAAGGCCTTAAATGGTCTGATTGAGTTAATAAGAAAAAATCCTTCATTGTGGAAGCAACGGATGAAGTTTGAATTTGAGTTTGATGATTATGATGACTATTCAGAATTAACAGACGAAGAAAGAGAATCATTAGAGCATATTTTTGCAGATCCACGAAAGTTTAAACTATTCACAACTGCTAAAAGTATAAATCAAATACAAGATGAACTTGATCAAGTTTTGGGTCTAAAAGAAATGGCTGAGGAACTTTATCACAACAATACCGAAGAACAAAAATTAACGAGATTATGGCAATTCTTGAAAGATGAAAATGTATCGGATGGTCGCAAACTTGTGCTATTCACAGAGCATAAGGACACTTTGGATTATTTAGAAAAGAAACTGACGAATCAAGGATATAAAGTTCAAACAATATTTGGTCAAAAAACAGTAGATCAGAGACGCAAAGCACAAGATGAATTCGCTGGTGACAGTCAAATATTATTAGCCACTGATGCTGCTGGTGAAGGAATAAATCTCCAATTCTGTAATCTATTGATTAACTGGGATATTCCATGGAACCCCAATAGGCTCGAACAGAGAATGGGAAGAATTCATCGGTATGGACAAAAAGAAGAAGTTTATGTTTTTAATCTCGTTGCTCAAAATACAAGAGAAGGAAAAGTAATGCAGCGATTACTGCAGAAACTTGACATTATTAGAGATCAAATTGGAAGCGATCGAGTATATGATGTAATATCAGATATTTTTGATGGGGTCAACTTAGAGGACATTTTAAAATCTACTTTCGAAGGAGAGGTAAACGATTTCAATGAGACTATAGATTCAAAGTTTACAGCGGAGAATGTTAAAGAAAAAATTAAAGATCAACGTGAAAAATTAACTTGTAAGCCCATAGATTTTAAAAGAGCTAAGCAATTAATGGATGACTCTTTAGAAAAGAGACTGATTCCAATTTATCTAGAAAGATTTTTTAAAAGAGCCTACTCAGTACTAGGAGGAGAAATTACGACAGAAGAAGATTTTGTAAGACTTAAGTTTCTACCTGACAAGATCTCTTTATTACTTAAAGAAAAATTCAATATAAGATATGATATCACTAAAATGATATTCACATTTAAAAAGGATGTTTTCCTTGACAAAAGAAAAACTGGAAAGTACGAGATGCTGTACTACTTGAATCCCGGGAATCCGATTTTTGATGCAACAGTAGATATCGCTTTAGCGGAATTCAAAGAGGAAGTGCTGAAAGGAACGATACTAGTTTCACCTGAAGAAAATGATCCTTACTTCGCCTACTTTGTGAGGTCTCAAATAACTGACAACACTAGAAAAGAGAATATTGCTGACGAAAAATTAGCATTGGTGTATGGAAACAAAGAAGATTTGAAAATTACATCTCCAGCTAAGCTCATTGACTTAATCCCACCTAAGGAATTTACTAAGAAAATTATTCCTCCTGAAAAGGTGAATGAAGATCAAATCGTAAAATGGAGCTTTGTAAACATCACAAATCCCCAATTTAAAGAAGCTCAATTAAAAGTCAGAGAAGATATTGAGCTGCGAAAACAATATATGAATGAAGGATTTTCCTCCCTTATCCTAAATTACACATTGGACTTATCAGAATTAAGAAATAAACTATTACTTGGCAATGATAAGGTAGAAGAAAAAGTAGAAAAGCTTGAAAATAAAATCAAAGAATTAGAGGATCGTAAAAGATTCAGGCTGGAAGAAATGGATAAGCGAATGGATCTAAACAGAAAATCTCCTAAAATTTTAGGCTCAGCCTATGTGGTTCCCCTCTCTCAAGTAGAATATAAATCACATTATGGCATGAGCCGCGATGATGAGGTAGAAAAGATAGCGATTGATGTTGCCATGAAATACGAAAAGGATCATGGTTGGGTATGCGAAGATGTTGGCAATCAAAACTTAGGCTTCGATCTTAAATCACATGATGCTGAGTTAATTAAACGATACATTGAAGTAAAAGGGCGATCTGGAGAAGGTCCAGTAATGATATCCGAAAATGAGATGAATAGGTTAAGACAATTAGGTGAAACTGCTTGGTTATATGTTGTGAGTAATTGTAAAAGTAATCCTACTCTATATCGTATTCAAGATCCGGGTAATTATCTGAATTGCAAAGAGCTATCAAAAGGTATTCAATATTTAGTTCCATTAGAGGAATGGAAATCAAAATCAAAAGGATCGTAAATGACCAAACCAAAAAAACTCATAGAGGTAGCAATGCCCGTAAAAGAAATATCGGCCGAAAGCGTAAGAGATAAATCTATCAGGCATGGTCATATATCGACTTTACACTTATGGTGGGCAAGGCGTCCATTACCTGTATGTAGAGCAGTAGTATTTGCTAGCTTAGTACCGGATCCCTTAGATAATAATTGCCCTCCACAGTTCCAAGAAGCCATTGAGATTCTTTTAGGAAAAAACAATGACCTTCCTGGTGATCCATACAAACCCTATGATGATATTCCGCATACTTCCATAGTCGACAAAATGGAGGACAACCTGAGAACCAGACTCATGATGTTTATAGGGAAATTCTCAGACAAATATGTGGTAAATGAAAAACAAGGAAATAAAACTGCAGCAAAAGAAAAACTGCATCAACACTCATTGATCAAATGGGACAATAAGAATGATGACAAAATAATTGGAAGAGCCAGAAAACTAATTTTTGTAAATCATAATGCCGAAAGTGGCAAGCCCACGGAAGAATTATTTGAAGAATATGAAAAATTAAATCAAATAATTAAAACGGCAGAAGAAAATCTATATAGTTTCCCAGATAGACATATTGGATCTGATAGAGTATCCATATTAGAAAAACTTAAAGACGAAGCTATCGCAGCTTTTCTAGCTAAGATGCCTAAAATATTTGATCCTTTTGCAGGAGGAGGAGCTATACCTCTAGAAGCAGCAAGATTAGGGTGTAATAGTTTCGGAAATGACATCAATCCTGTTGCACATATCATCCAAAAAGGAAGTTGTGAGTTTCCTCAGAAATATGGAAAGCCTATAACCTATTCTAAAGAAGAGTTTTTAAAGATATATGGCAATGACGAAATGCACAAACAACAAGCACATGGAAATGTTTTTGGTGATAAAGTTAATATTCTAAATAGACTTGCATATGACGTAGAGTTTTATGCACTTAAACTTTTAAAAAAAATAGAGAATGAGATTGGACATCTTTATCCAATCGACAATGACGGTAATAAACCAGTTGCCTATTACTGGTCAAGAGTGGGTGTTTGTGAGAATCCTACATGCGGTGCCAGAGTGCCACTTTTGAAAGGCTTTAATCTTGTAAATACTCCTGCAAAAAAGGTACATATTGAACCTGAAATTGAAGGAACAAAAATCTCATTTGGAATTCTTAAAGGAATATCTAAAAGAGAAGGTTGGGTTAAAAGAGGCAATCTTTCTTGTCCTTGCTGTAATCAAGTTACTGCAGTAAACCAAATCAAAGAACAAAGTGTTTCGGGTAAATTTTCCTTTAGAATGATTGCTGTAATTTTTGATGGAAAGAATGGAAAGGATTATAGATTACCTAATGAGGTTGAACTAAATTTGGAGCATAGCAACTTGAAAGATATAGAATCTTTTAGACCTACAGAGCTTATGTATCGAAATTCCGCAGGAGGAGATACTTTTTCATGGGGGATAAATTCATGGGGCCAAATGTTTACGGAAAGACAACTCTTGGTCATAAAGTCCTTTATAGATGGCTTAGATAGTATTAAACATTTAACAGGTGCATATAGCAATAATTATGGTAAAGCCATTATAACCTATATAGGACTTTGGATAGATAGGATCTCAATTGTTAATACCTCTTTAGGAAGGTTTAATAATAAGAGAGAAACATTGGAGCACCCTTTTTCAAGACAAGCTATTGCAATGATATTTGACTTTCCTGAATCCAACCCATTTTGTGGAAAAACTGGTAGTGCCGAAAATCAATTGAACTGGATTATAAGATATATTAACTCTGAAAGCTTTGATATATCTTGTACAATGAAGAATGCTTCAAGCGGTGAAAAAAACCAGTTTGAAGCTAACGAAATTGATGCTGTAATTACTGATCCGCCCTATTATGATGCTATAGCATATGCAGATTTATCAGATTTCTTTTATGTTTGGATGAAGAGAAGTATAGCTGATTTATATCAATTGAATTTTGCAACTCCGCAGACTCCTAAATCAGAAGAATGCACTGCTTTAAAACATCATCATAATAATAATTTAAATGAGGCGTATCAACACTTTGAAGATAAATTATCTGAAATTTTTGATGCTATAGAGTATCAGACCAAAGATATAGTTTCTATTATGTTTGCACATCAAAGCACAAAGGCATGGACTACTTTGTGTAACTCTATTTTAGGTGCAAGAATGAATATAAAAAGTAGTTGGTCAATGGACACTGAAATGCAAGCTAGAACTTTGGCTTTGGCAGGTGATACTTTAACATCTTCAGTTACCGTAGCATGTAAACCGTCATTTAAGTCTGGAATCGGGGACTATAAAGAAGTACAAAAAGAAATTTTACAAGTAATAAAAAAAGAAGTAAAGCAATTGTATTCTTTAGGCTTTAGAGGAGCCGATTTATTAACTGCTTGTTTCGGAAAGGCGGTATCTGTATTTGGACGTTTTGAATCCGTAGAAAAAGCAGATGGCTCAGCCGTGACTGTAGCAGAATTGTTGGAAATGGCAAGAGAGGCAGCCTTTAATGCAATTATAAGTGACATTGATACTGATGATTTGACTAAGTTTTATATTGGGTGGTTAAATTTATTTGGTTTTGCAGAAGCTGTACATGATGATGTAAGACGCATCTCTCAAATTGGTTTAAGTGTAGATATTTCTGATATATATGGACAAAATATATTGGTAAAGAAAGGTGATAAAGGAATCTTAGGATCACTTAAAGCAAGAATTAATGCTGATAATAAATTAGGGCTAAGGCCTAAAATAAATAATCACATAGATATTGCTCATCGCTTGATGTACTTATTTGATCCATCAAATGGTTCAAGAGCAGAATTATTAGATTATATCGCTGTCAGAGCACCAAATGCAGAATCCCCAATCTGGCGAGTACTGAATTCATTGGCTGAATTGTTACCAAAATCAAAAGATTTAAAAGATCAAGAATTGGTCATGGGTTTATTGAATAATCAAGAGAACTTAATAAGAGAGGCTAAGAATAGAGAAGCAGCAGGTGGGGTACAAACAAAATTAGGATTTGAATAAATCATAAAATAATGAGTGACAACAAAAGAAATAACCTGGATAAAGCCTTAGGCCTTTTTATAGAAGCCTTGCGTTTATTTATTCCTTCCGAAATGAAGAATGAATATGGAAAACTCTGGGATCAAGAATATTATGAATGCTTATCAGATAAGCAAAAGAAAGATTGGGACAATCAAATAAATTCTGGTAAAAGTCCAGAGCAAATGGTCGATTTCCATAATTTAGGCATATTTGCTATCAAGCAAAAGAACTTTCTAAAAAAGTTTTTTGGAAGAGAAGCTTCAAATTTGACAACTAAGTTTAATGAGATAGCAGATGCAAGAAATATGTTTGCTCATTATGGCGAATGGGACAATGACAAAGCAGATTTAGCTTTTGCACATATGATAGGAATTGCCAAGTCATTGTCAATGACCGAACTTGAAGAAGAAATTCGAAATCTAAAAGAAGATAAATCAGTAGAAGACCAAATTGCTGAAGTCCAGAAAAACACAAGTCAAGTTGAGCTATCACTCATAGCTTGGTTTAATAATGCAAAACCACATTTAGATATAAGACAAGGCAATCTAGATGAATCTGTATTCGCAGCAGATTTATCCGAAGTTTCATTAGGGACAGGACGGGAAGTGTATAACAATCAATCCATTTTTTTTGATAAAACTTTTTTTACAGAAGGGCTGACTAATATTGCCAATCGAGTCATCAAAGGGCTAAATGGAAATGAAGATGGAGAGAATCGCATTATTTCCTTGCAGACAGGATTTGGTGGAGGTAAAACCCACACATTGATTTCATTATTCCATCTTGCCACAGCAGGCAAAAACATTTCTTTAAACTCAAAAGTAAGTAGTAAATTAACTGAGCAACCTTCATTTGAAAAAGCAAATATTGCTGTATTTACCAATACTACTAATGACCCAACCCAAGGAAGAACAATAGATGGCATTCATATTAAAACTTTATGGGGAGAAATCGCCTACCAACTTGGCGGATTAGAATTGTATGAAAAAATACGACCTAATGATGAGGCACGTACAGCACCCAAAGGTTTGTTCTTAGATGTATTGAAAGCAGGCTCACCATCATTGATATTAATCGATGAATTGGCAGATTATTGTGTAGCAGCTTCAGGTGTTGTAGTTGGAGGATCAACCTTGTCAGATCAAACTATTTCATTTATCCAAGAATTCACAGAAGCTGTATCAAAGGTCAAGGATAGCGTTGCTGTGATTACCTTACCTGCAAGTGTAACTGAAGTAGCCAACTCTCCACAAGCTTCTGCGATATTGCAAAGCCTGCAAAGCAGAGTTGCACGTGTTGGTGCCGATACCAAACCCGTAGCTGAAGAAGAAATATTTGAAGTAATTAGATATCGTCTATTTGAAGGATTTGGTGATCAGAAAGTTACAGATCAAGTATTAGATTCTTATAGTAGCATGTATCAGAATTTATGGTCAGAGCTGCCAGGAAGATCGAATACAGCTGAGTATGCACATATGATGAAAAGAGCTTATCCTTTTCATCCCGAATTGATCAATATATTTAGGAATAAATGGGCAAGCAATCCACAATTTCAAAGAACCAGAGGTGTTCTTCGGTTGCTTGCTTCGATTGTTTCTGACTTATGGAAAAGACGAAATAATCTAACTGGCAATCATGCATTGATCCATCCTTCGCATTTACAGTTGGATAACTTAGATACATTGACAGGTGAAATTAAAAAACTCTATGGTATGGGTTATGATGCTGTCATCAGTTCCGATGTTTGTGGCATCAACTCTAATGCCTATCAAATTGATCAAGACAAACCTTCTTTTGGAGAGCACAATTTGACGCAAGGGATATCAACCGCAGTGTATTTGAATTCATTCGGTAGTACAGGAGTAAATCAAGGAATTACTGTTAAAGAACTGAAATTGCATTTGTTAGTGCCCGGTGGCTTCAATCACAATAGCATCAATAGCAGCTTGGATGAACTACAGAATAAAGCATATTATTTATACTATTCTCAAACAGGTGCCTCCGAGCAACGCTTTTGGTATCACACAAAACCCAATTTAAATATACTTGTCAATAATGCACTTTCAGATATTAAAGATGAGAGAATAGAGAGCCATATTGTAAAAATGCTAGAGGATAAAGCAGCAAAAGTTTCTAAGTTCAAAACAATAGTAAACCCTAAGAGTGATATTCCTGAACTTAAAAGCCCATCCTTAATTGTACTTCATCCGTCATTATATCATAATGGCAATAAATATTTTGAATCATCTATAAAAGAAATTGCACTTAAGAAAGGAAATTCTGATCGGATTTACAGGAATACCATATTGTTTTTATCGATTTCGAATCAAGGAAAGACCTCGCTATATGTTGCTATAAGAGAATATTTAGCGTGCCTAAAAATTAAAGATGAATACAATACAACCCTAGAAAAAGATCAAAAATCAGAACTTAGTTCAAGGACAGAAGAAGCAAATAAAAAAGTGCAAAAAGAAGTAGTGACAGCGTATAATCAGGTACACAAATTTTCAGCATCGAAGGGCATTGATACTATAGAGTTAAAACAATTTTCTGAATCTTTAGATAGACAAATTTCTAACAATTTATATGAAGCATTAAAAGAGGAAGAGTGGTTATTGGAATCTATAGGTCACAATACTTTAGTGAAGAATAATCTTGTTCCTAGTGATGGCAATCCCATCCAAGCGAATCAAGTACTAGAGGCATTTTTAAGGTACGATGACAAACCAATGATTACTGATAGGAGTGCAATTCAAAATAGTTTGACAAAGTATTCTTACAATAAGCAATTTGCACTCGCATCCAAATCTAATGAAGGATGGACAAAGATGTATTTTGGAGAAACTGTTCCAATGTTTGATGTGGAAGATGATACATTTTGGATTATATCTGCAGAGGACTATCGCAATTGGGAAGAAACACAAAAGAAGTCTGAAGTTGGTTCGAATCAATCAGAAACATACCAAGTCACTTCAACTACATCTATTCCTGTTCTTCCTATACATGGGACAAGTGAAGTAATAGAAAAGAAATTTAATAAGATTTCAATAATTGGGAAAGCTAATGCAATTGCGTTTAATCAACTGTTTCAATCTTTTATAATGCCACTTAAAGAAAATGATGTCGAAATAGAATTTAAAATAACTGCAAAGTCAAAAACAAATTATCCGCTTACTGAAAATAGTCAACAATATAAGATAGTGAAAGAATCGGCAAGTCAATTGGGGTTTGAGCTAGATGAAGAATAGCACAGCGTTTGCAGCACACTGCCGTCCTCGTGCCTGCGGGCGACAGAGAGCTGCAAGCCATCCCGCAAAAGAAACCGAAGAATGAAAAATATATTGATAAATGAAAAGGAGTGCCAGTAGGTAATCGAGTAGACGGCCGTGAACAATAAAGTCCACGGTGCGCCTCTCACACCACCGTACGTACGGGTCTCGT
>ENA-ORXM01005287-ORXM01005287.1-marine-metagenome-genome-assembly--contig:-NODE-5287-length-10370-cov-2.528903_pt1 | contig 10370 bp, 11 predicted proteins | sample MGYA00237867_ERZ511480 | MGnify/ENA primary metagenome ERZ511480 (study PRJEB26309, sample SAMN06266103) | marine metagenome | isolation source: Algal blade | place: United Kingdom:Sidmouth, United... | reverse complement strand
ACCGACCACAAATGCCAAAAATCAAAGGAAAGTTAGGAATTGAGGAGTTTTACAGTGTAATCTTTGATGGCGAACCTATTTCGGTCGACGATGAGATTATTAATAGGGCGCAGAAAAGCTTCGATTTTCTAAAGGAATTCTCCAAAAATAAGGTCATCTATGGCGTAAATACCGGTTTCGGCCCGATGGCGCAATACAAAATCAAGGATTCGGAAACCGTTCAACTACAGTACAACCTAATTCGAAGCCATGCCTCGGGTACAGGAAACCCAATCTCCTCGAAATATGTAAAGGCAGCAATGCTAGCCCGTTTGAATACATTGAGTTTAGGAAATTCAGGAGTACATATTTCGGTCATAGAGACAATGACCGCTTTGATCAATAAGGATATCACTCCCCTTATCTATGAGCATGGTGGTGTAGGTGCCAGCGGTGATCTGGTGCAATTGGCCCACTTGGCATTGGTATTAATTGGCGAAGGCGAAGTATTTTATAAAGGGGAGCGAAAATCTACCAAAGAAGTTTTCGAACAGGAGAATATAAAACCTATAAATGTTGAGCTAAGGGAAGGTTTGGGCCTTATCAACGGCACCTCGGTAATGACTGGCATTGGTGTGGTAAACACCATCTACACAAGACGTCTATTGGAATGGATGATCGCCTGCTCGTCTGCCATCAATGAAATTATGGAGGCCTATGACGACCACCTATCGGAAGCCCTCAACCAGACAAAAAAACATAAAGGGCAACGCGAAATAGCCCGTTCGATGCGCAGCCATTTAAAAGATAGCTCCCTTACCCGAAAACGGGAACATCATCTGTACACCGACACCAATGGCGGAGTTCACGTTTTTGAGGAAAAGGTACAGGAATACTATTCCATTAGATGCGTCCCCCAAATTCTAGGCCCGATTTTGGATACCCTGAACGATGTTGAGCGTATTCTTATCGAAGAGGTTAATTCGGCAAACGATAACCCTATCGTTGACGTTGCAAAAAAGAATGTTTATCACGGTGGTAATTTCCATGGTGACTATGTTTCCCTAGAAATGGACAAGCTGAAGATAGTCGTGACCAAAATGAGCATGTTGGCCGAACGGCAACTGAATTATCTTTTGAATTCGAAGCTGAACGACATCCTTCCTCCCTTTGTAAATCTAGGCACATTAGGATTGAATTTTGGTATGCAGGGTGTGCAGTTCACAGCTACCTCGACCACGGCAGAGAACCAAATGCTCAGCAACCCCATGTATGTACACAGCATTCCCAACAATAATGACAATCAAGATATTGTAAGTATGGGTACCAATGCTGCCCTGATTACCAAAAAAGTTATTGAAAACGCCTTTGAAGTCATGGCCATCGAAATGATAACCGTTGTTCAGGCCATTGAATATCTGCAAGTTCAGGATAAGGTCTCGTCGAAGACCAGAAACATGTACGACGCGGTTCGTAAAATAGTTCCCCCGTTCAAAGAGGACCTTATCATGTATCCCTTTGTAAATGAAGTCAAGAACTATATTATTAACCATCAAAATAAAAAATGATATGAAAACTATTAGTATTTCTTTAGTGATGCTCTGTTTTGTTTTATTTCAGACTTCGGCCCAAGAATTAGCCTTGGTCATAGAGGATGGCAAAGTGGGCTACATAGATACCTCAGGGAAATATGCCATAGAGACCGATTTCAAGAAAGCAGCGAGTTTTTCAAACGGATTGGCCGCAGCCCAAGAGGGTAAAAAATGGGGATTTATAGATCCATCAGGTAAATGGGCCATCGAGCCACAGTATGACAAGGTCAAAGCCTTTGATTCGGGTTTGGCTTTGGTTTTTAAAGATGACCAGTGGAACTACATCAAAACCTCGGGAGAGGTATTGGAAGTTGACCCGCCTGACAAATACCTTGATTTTAATGATGGAGTCGCCATTTATAGAAAAGGGGAACAAATAGGACTTCTCGGCACCAACGGAAAGCTTATTGTTGAACCCACATACGACGAAATCAAAAAATTCTGGGACGGGCATGCAAAATTTCGAAAAGGGGAAGACTCTTGGGGATTGATCGATTCAAAAGGGGAGGTTGTTATACCCGCTGAATACGAAAAAATCGGTACGTTCAGTAAAAATGGACTCTGGGGTCAAAAGGGAAGCGACATTGGTGTTTTCACCGATGGAAAATTTACCCCCGTACCGAATGCAGAAAGAATTTGGGATTTCAAGGCAGGTTCGAATTTGACCTATGCCAAAAGTGGTGACAAAATAGGTTACATAAACAACAAAGGCGAATGGGTAATCGAACCTTCTTTCGACAAGGCCCGTGCTTTTTCCAATGGACTAGCACCTGTAATGAAGGATAAAAAGTGGGGATATATCAACGAAAAAGGTGAACAAGTAGTTGACTTTCAATTCAAAGACGCCGAGATTTTTTCTGCGGACGGCCTTGCGCCAGTCAAAGAAAAGTTATGGGGTTTTATCGATTCTTCGGGCAAGTTGGTCATACCCATGGAGTATGATATTTCGGCCGGATTTTCCTTCCTCAAAAAAAATAATCAAAAAGGGTTTATCAACGGCCTTGCCCGTGTTAAGACAAAAAAAGGTTGGGGCTTCATTAATAAAAATGGAGAGCTTCTAGGTGACAAGTGGTACAAGAATGCCGAGCCTTTTGTGAAAGTTGATTAGTTCTTGGAACTTAAATTAATATGGAGGACAAAAAAGTCGAAAAACAAAAATATGCCTTGGTAACCGGAGGCTCTCGCGGAATTGGAAGGGCTATTTGCGTGCAATTGGCAAAAGACCTTGACTACCATATCATAATAAATTATAATGGCAACAAAAAAGCCGCCGAGGAAACCTTGAAACTGGTGGAAGAAGCGGGTGGCAATGGCGAAATCCTTCAATTTAATGTTGCCGATGCCGAAGGAGTCAAATCAATACTTGAGGCGTGGCATGAAGATCATAAAGAAGCGGTCATTGAAGTGGTCATAAATAATGCCGGAATCACCAAAGACGGTCTTTTTATGTGGATGTCACCCGAAGATTGGTCTTCAGTTATTGATACCAGTCTTAACGGCTTCTACAATGTGACAAATGCCTTGATCCAAAAATTATTGGTCAACAAGTACGGCCGCATCATCAATATGGTCTCAGTATCAGGCCTCAAAGGCACTCCGGGCCAGACCAACTATTCGGCAGCCAAAGGTGCGGTCATCGGCGCGACCAAAGCCCTTGCACAAGAAGTTGCCAAAAGAAACGTTACTGTAAACGCAGTAGCCCCAGGATTTATCAAGACCGACATGACCAAAGAGTTGAATGAACAAGAACTAAGAAAAATGATTCCGGCCAACCGTTTTGGCACTGCCGAAGAAGTGGCCCATACGGTATCATTCTTGGCATCATCAAAATCTTCATATATTACCGGTGAGATCATCAATATCAATGGTGGAATTTATTCTTGAAACTTTAGTATCTTAGGTACACCTGTTAAACCCACAGCACAATAATGAAGCGAGTAGTAATCACGGGCATGGGCATCTATTCATGCATCGGCAAGAATCTTGACGAGGTCAAAACTTCGCTTTATGAAGGAAAATCTGGTATTGTCTTTGATCAGGCGCGCGCCGATTTCGGCTTTCGTTCCCCGCTGACGGGAATGGTCGAAGAACCCGACCTTAAATCACTTTTATCAAGAAGACAACGAATTAGTCTCAGTCAAGAAGGCGGATATGCCTATGCTGCCACCTTAGAAGCCCTAAGTAGCGCAAAAATAGACCAAGACTTTTTAGACACGCATGAGGTCGGTATTCTCTATGGCAACGATAGTACGGCCAAATCTACAGTAGAGGCGGTTGACACTATGAAAGAAAAGGGTGATACGACCTTGGTGGGCTCAGGTGCCATTTTCAAGGCAATGAATTCGACCGTCACGATGAACCTTTCGACTATTTTCAAATTGAAAGGGGTCAACCTGACCATAAGTGCGGCATGTGCCAGCGGATCACATTCTATCGGCCTGGCCTATCATCTGATCAAAAGTGGACTTCAAGATTGCATTGTGGCCGGTGGTGCCCAAGAGATAAATCCTGAAGCCATGGGAAGTTTCGATGGCCTGGGGGTGTTTGCGACGAATACCGAAAATCCTCAAAAAGCTTCGCGCCCCTTCGACAAAGACCGAAATGGACTTGTTCCGAGCGGAGGCGCAGCTACATTGATAGTCGAAAGTTATGATTCAGCAATACAGCGTGGAGCACCTATATTGGCGGAGGTAATCGGTTATGGATTTTCATCGAATGGCGATCATATCTCAACACCCAATGTAGAAGGGCCTTCAAGGGCTATGAGAAGAGCTTTGGAAGATGCGAACATTGAGGCCTCGTTGGTCGATTATGTTAACGCGCATGCGACCTCAACCCCCGTTGGTGATGCCAACGAGGCCAAGGCCATTTTTGAAATTTTTGGCAAGCACCGACCGTGTGTAAGTTCCACCAAATCGATGACAGGTCATGAGTGTTGGATGGCCGGTGCCAGTGAAGTGATTTATTCGATTTTGATGATGCAAAACTCTTTTATTGCACCCAATATCAATCTAGAAAACCCTGATGAAGACTCCTCTAAATTAAACCTTGTCAACAAAACCTTAAATAAAAAAATTGACGTATTTTTGTCCAATTCATTCGGGTTTGGAGGAACAAATTCCGCTTTGATCTTAAAAAATGCTAGCGAAAAATAGGATGATGACGAAAGAAGTTATTATTGAGAAGGTAGATGCCTTCCTTATCGACGAGTTCGAGGTGGAAGAAGAAGCATTGGTCCCTGATGCCGATCTTAAAGATGCCCTAGACCTTGATAGTCTTGATTTTGTTGATTTGGTCGTTGCCGTCGAAAGCAGTTTTGGTGTAAAATTGGTAGGCGAAGATTTCGTAAATGTCACTACACTTCAAAACTTTTACGATCTTATCGAAAGAAAAGTCAACTGATCAATCACCATGACCACGTATAAATAATGGAGACCGAGTGGAAAGGCAGGTCCAAAGGAACCCTTTTGGGTTATAAAATTTACATTTTTGTACTCAAAAACTTTGGTCTCAGCGCTGCCTATCTATTACTTCGCGTCATTGTATTCTACTATTTTATTTTTTCTTACAGGAGCTCGAAGGCCATCTACCCCTATTTTCGCAAGAGGCTTGGCTACTCAAGATTTCGAAGTATCGCCAGTATTTACAAGAACTATTATTTGCTGGGGCAAACCTTGTCAGATAGGGTTACCGTTTCGACCGGTTATCGCGAGGTTTTTAACTATACCCATGACGGAATCGAAAAAATCGATGCCCTCTTGCAGAAAAGACAGGGTGGAATCTTGATAAGCGGTCATTTGGGCAATTTTGAAATTTCACATTATTTTCTTGAAAATAGATATTCGATTTCAAAAATAAGTATGGTCACGACCGAGGCCGAGCAACAGAACATTCAAGAATATCTGAGCCATATGAGTATGGCTACAAGTCTTGAAATGATTTTGGTAAAGGATGATATGTCGCATATTTTTGAGATTCATGCGGCTTTGGACAAAGGTGGTTTGGTAGTGATAACCGGTGATCGGTTTATGGCCGGCAGCAAATATCTGACCGAAAATTTGTTGGACGCACCCGCGAAATTTCCGCTGGGCCCCTTCAGGTTGGCCTCACGGTTAAAAGTACCCGTTCTTTTCGTATATGTGATGAAGGGCAAAAAAAGAAATTACCGTCTGTATGCAAGAACGGCCGATACCAGTGCAAACACGCCGCAGTTGTTGTTAAAGGAATACACAAAAAGTATGGAATGGATGTTGCAAAAATATCCGTTGCAATGGTTCAACTACTTTGATTTTTGGGAGGATTATATCAAGAAATGAAAGAAGTACTCTTCATACACTATTCGCAAACTGGCCAACTTACAACGATTCTGGAGAACATTGTAGGCGAGTTGGGCGATGAAAGAATCAATGTTTCCCATTACGAGATTGTCCCTGATCCAGTTTATGAATTTCCGTGGAAGCCAGAAAACTTCTACGATTCCTTTCCAGAGTCTTTTTTACAGATTCCTTCTAATTTCCATCCTCCTAAAAGCGAAATACTTGAAAAAAAATACGATTTGATAGTTTTAGGGTATCAGGTTTGGTTCTTGACCCCATCAATCCCCATTAATTCTTTTTTAAAATCGGATTATGGCAAAAAATTATTGAACGATACGCCCGTGGTAACAGTGGTCGCATGCCGTAATATGTGGATCCAGGCACAGGAAAAAATGAAACGTCTTTTGGTAGCGGCGAATGCAAGGCTGGTAGGCCATATTGCCTTGGTCGACCGCAACATCAATCACATTAGCGTCATCACGATTCACTATTGGATGATGTCAGGAAAAAAAGATAGATATCTAGGTATTTTTCCAAAGCCCGGTGTTTCAGATACCGACATTGCCAACGCTTCGAAATTTGGTATTCCCATCCAAGAGGCCCTAATGACCAATGACTTTTCGAAACTTCAGGAAAACCTATTGAAATTGGATGCCGTGCGTGTAAATCCGTTTTTGGTACGCACCGATGAGCGCGGCAACGTTATCTTCTCGAAATGGGCCAACCATATTATAAAAAAAGGTGGCCCTGAAAGTCCGGAGCGCATAAAATGGATTGGTTTCTTCAAATATTATTTGCAATTTGCCATTTGGGTCATAGCACCAATAGTTTTTGTCGTATTTTTGCTGACTTATTTGCCCATGACCCAAAAACGGAATAGGGAGCGAAAGTACTATTCCTCGGTGTCTTTAAAGGAGAATTGATGAAGGACGTTTACATAACCAGAATAGCCAAATTTCTTCCCAATGCCCCCGTTGAGAATGAAGAGATGGAAGAAAAATTGGGCATTATCAATGGTAAGGCTTCCAAGGCAAGGCGGGTAGTACTTCGCAATAACCGCATTCAAAAAAGGTATTATGCCATTGACGATAATGGCCAGGTTACGCATAACAATGCCCAACTCACGGCAGAAGCTGTACAAGAATTATGTGATGGCGATTTTACCGTTCAAGATATTGAACTATTATCGTGCGGTACATCAAGCCCAGATCAAATATTACCCTCGCATACATCTATGGTGCATGGTTTTTTAAAGAACCGAACCATGGAAATAAACTCGGCCTCAGGGGCATGTTGTTCGGGCATGAACGCATTGAAGTATGGCTATATGTCGGTCAAGACCGGGCAAGTGGGAAACGCAGTTTGTGCAGGATCAGAGCGCACCTCTTCTTGGATGAAATCAGAAGTTTTCGAAAACGAAGTCGAACATTTGCAGCAACTGGAAGACAGCCCGATTCTGGCCTTTAACAAGGAATTTTTACGATGGATGCTTTCCGATGGTGCCGGGGCCTTCTTATTGGAAAATGAACCCAACGGCAAAAACCCGCTAAAAATCGAATGGATACAGGGGTTCTCTTACGCACATGAAATGGAGACCTGCATGTATGCCGGAGGGGAAAAATTGGAAAGTGGGCAATTAAAACCATGGAGCGAATATCCTGCTAAAAAATGGGGGAAGATGTCGCTTTTCGCTATGAAACAAGATACGCGACTTCTCGGTGAGAACATCCTTAAAAAAGGGGTCGCTAGTTTGAAAATGGCCTATGAAAATCATGGTATAGGCCCTGATGATGTTGATTACTACCTCCCTCACATTTCCTCATATTACCTCAAACAAGGGCTTTATGATGAAATGAAAGAACAGGGCATCGAAATGCCTTGGGATAAATGGTTCTTGAACTTAGACCATGTTGGAAATATAGGTGCAGCTTCTATATATGTAATGTTGGACGAACTCGTATCTTCCGGAAAATTAAAGAAAGGTGATAAAATCTTGTTTCATGTTCCCGAAAGTGCGCGCTTCTCATATATGTATGCCTATTTGACCGTTTGCTAATGGCCGAATCGCGAAACATAATCGCTGACGGAGCGTTCCTGCAAACCTTGATTCCGCAAAAACGACCCTTTGTAATGGTCGATACGTTGACCAACTACACAGAAAACAGGATCATATCTGAATTCACGATTACCGACAAGAATATCTTGGTGGATGAAAAACGCTTTTCAGAACCTGGTCTTATCGAAAATATGGCGCAGACCATTGCTTTACATACAGGGTACAAGTACTATTTAAAAAAAATGCCCGCCCCTGTTGGGTACATCGGGGCCATTAAAAAAGCTGAGGTATTGGAGCTTCCCGAAGTAAGTCAAAAATTGGTTACCACGGTAGAAATACTACATGATATTATGGATGTAACCTTGGTACAGGCTAGGGTAGAATGCAACGGGAAGTTGATAGCCTCAAGTGAAATGAAAACCATCTTGGCAAGTTGATGAAACAACCGCGGTACGATATCAATATCAAGAACTTTCTTCCCCACCGGGAACCAATGCTCTTGGCTACGGTAACACCCTATCTTGACCAAGAATCGGTCATTACCCATTTCAATATTCCAGAAGATTGCATTTTTTTAGATGAAGAGGGCCAACTTTCCGAAGCTGGATTGATAGAAAATGCAGCGCAGGCCTCTTCGTCAATTGTGGGTCAAAGCTATTTTGACGACGATGATGTTGAGGGTACGGGCAACAAATTGGTCGGTTATATCAGTGCCATAAAAAAGGCCGAAGTATATGAATTGCCGAAAATCGGCGAATTGTTGGTCACCAAGGCAAAATTAGTCTCAAGATTCGACACGGGTACCATGAGCATTTGTACCATCACCTCCTCCACTTTTAGAAATGATGATTTAATCGTAGATTGTAACTTCAATTTTTTAATACACGAAGTGTAATGAAAAAAAAAGAAGTGCCCCAAGACCATAGTAATCTGGGTTCGGCCAATATCAAGGATATGGTCTACGCCGTAGATGAAAATGGCGAGTACACCACCCAGCTAAGTACCGGCTGGGAACCAAAGACAATTGCTCTTGATAATGCCATTAAGGTCATCGAAGAGCGGGTCGAAGATGCGAAGCAGCGGGTGCTAGAAAACGAGACTAGCCCTATCGAATATTATATGGAAGTTCACAAGATGGACTTACCCATTTTGGCAAGTTATGTAGGCCTTTGGAAATGGAGGGTGAAAAGGCATTTTAAACCATCGGTCTTTAAAAAGCTTAATAATAAAACACTTCAAAAATATGCCGATGTATTCGAGGTAACCATCGAGGAGCTAAAGCATATTGAAAAATAATCCATGCAAATAGATTTTACCCATAAACAATCTGCCCACTGCGAGAACGGTGTGGTTTCGAACTTGATGCGCCACAATGGCTTTGAAGTTAGCGAGCCCATGGTTTTTGGTATTGGATCAGGGCTGTTGTTCAGTTACCTCCCCTTTTTAAAAGTTAACTATGCTCCGGTATTTACTTACCGAGCCATGCCGGGCCTCATTTTCAAGCGTTTCGCAAAAAGAGTCGGCATCAAAGTTAAAAGGGAAAAATTTAAAAGTCCGAAAGAGGCAAAATCAAGATTGGATGTAAATTTGGAAAACGACAATCCGGTAGGTTTGCAAGTCGGTGTTTATAGCCTACCCTATTTTCCAGAGGAATATCGCTTTCATTTCAATGCCCATAACATGGTTGTTTACGGCAGGGAAGGCGAAAACTATCTTATTAGTGATCCCGTTATGGAAACGGTAACTACACTTACGGCTAAAGAACTGGAAAAAGTACGTTTTGCCAAAGGGGCCTTTGCTCCAAAAGGCCACATGTACTACCCTATCTCGTTTCCAGAAAAACTGTATCTGGAAAAAGCTATTGTCAAGGGAATCAAACAAACGTGTAATGATATGTTGGCCCCAGTACCTATTGTCGGGGTAAGGGCAATGCGTTGGGTCGCGAAGAATATTCGCAAGTGGCCCAAAAAACTAGGCACGAAAAAAGCAAATCACTACCTGGGCCAAATCGTTCGAATGCAAGAGGAAATAGGCACAGGCGGTGGCGGCTTCCGAAATATCTATGCCGCTTGTTTACAAGAAGCCAGTCGTGTTCTTGACAAGCCCAATCTCTCTGAACTATCCAAAGAAATGACCGAGATAGGTGACCTATGGCGTGATTTCGCCGTAGATGCTTCAAGAATTTACAAAAACAGAAGCTCACAAACCGATGGCTATAACAAAGTCGCCGACCAATTGCAGACAATCGCAAAGCGCGAAGAGGTTTTCTTTAAAAAACTAAAGAAGGCAATTTAACAAATCACTAAAATATAAAAGTCCCCCTTCGGGGGATTTAGGGGGCTCATGATCCAAATAACCCAACTCTCAAAAAAATATAAAGGCGCCGATAATTTTTCGGTAAACAGCTTGGATTTGACTGTAGAGGAA
>ENA-ORXM01005285-ORXM01005285.1-marine-metagenome-genome-assembly--contig:-NODE-5285-length-10373-cov-2.800019_pt1 | contig 10373 bp, 8 predicted proteins | sample MGYA00237867_ERZ511480 | MGnify/ENA primary metagenome ERZ511480 (study PRJEB26309, sample SAMN06266103) | marine metagenome | isolation source: Algal blade | place: United Kingdom:Sidmouth, United... | reverse complement strand
CCTAATCGTGCGAAGCTCAGGCAACGACGCCAATGATAATCCTACACCAGGTGGCTCTACAGTTAGACTCGCTGGGAATACTAACTGCTTCATATATAATTCATCTACGCATCCTCCAGGAGACGGCACAGGAATGGACAATATACCTAGCAATGCAGTCAGTAAGAATGTCCTAACAGTTGGTGCGACCAATTCTGCAGGTAATGGTATTGCACCATTTTCCAGTGTTGGGCCGGTAGATGATGGACGTGTCAAACCAGATGTTGTGGGGCGCGGGGTGAGTGTTTACAGCAGCGGAAGAAATGCACAGGACCATTACTATGTCTCACAAGGCACATCCATGTCAGCGCCAAATGTATCAGGCTCTGCTATTCTACTACAAGAATATCATGAAGATTTATTCGGATCTGGAAATTTCATGCGCAGCGCTACATTAAAAGCGCTGATCATACACACAGCGGAGGATTTAGGAAACCCTGGGCCGGACTATAGCTTTGGATGGGGGTTGATGAATACGGAAGCAGCAGCAGAAGTATTGCAAGATGCTAATAACAACGATGGAGCCGAAGTATTGGAGCGTGTGCACAATGGTAGCTTTACACAAATTGGTCTCACCTCATCATGTTCAGAAGATGTCCGCGTGACGATGGGATATACCGATTTGCCTGGGGATGTACAGACAACCTTGGACAACACAACACCAAACTTGGTTAACGATCTAGATATTCGATTGGTCAATTACCAGTCAACGGAGTTTCCCTGGCGATTGAATCCCGCGCAACCAAATAATAATGCGACAAGGGCAGATAATGACGTGGACAATATCGAACAAATAGAATCAGTGGGGAATAACAGTATTCAGTTTTTACAAATAATTAAAGATGGAACATTAACTGGCGGTCAACAACAATACTCCATGATCATGACAGGAATCAATGATGTTTGTCAGTTAATGATAGCACAAGGGACTTCAACATTACTAGACGATGTTAACTTTTGTTCTACAGGTGCCATGACCTCACGAGCAACTGTACCATCGGGTGTGACAACGTCCTACACGAACCACGGAAATATTAAATTTTTACCGGGATTTAATGGCGTAGCTGGCAGCAGTGTGCGAGCTTATATTTCTCCGATATGTAATTAAATTGTTTTCTCATAGACTTTTGTGATGGCGATTAATCTGTATTTGGTTAATCGCCATTTTTATAAAAAACATTTTGTTAGAGTCCTTGTTTTTGAGGTATGAATGCTAATCCAATCGTACGATCACTCGTTAAATTATTTACTTATTATCAATCGCTCGGGCAAAAAACAATTGACCAAGTGAGCGATGAAGGATTGTTTGATCGATTTAATGAAGAGTCCAATAATATATCCGTAATTGTCAAACACCTGCATGGAAATATGCGATCTCGATGGACAGATTTTCTAAATAGTGACGGCGAGAAAGAATGGCGAGATCGAGATGGCGAATTTGAAGATACATTTCAAAGCAGGGCTGAGATACAGCATGCATTTAGTGAAGGATGGACTTGCGTGCTAGATGCCATAAGTCCATTGACAGATGACGATCTCAGTCGTGTCGTTTACATCCGCAATGAAGGGCATACGGTCCTCGAAGCTATTCATCGACAACTGGGGCACTATGCATACCACACCGGACAGATTGTATTTCTTGGAAAGATGAGTTTAGGTGATCGATGGAATACACTTTCTATTGCCAAAAATGCTTCAAAAGATTACAATAAAAATAAATTTTCTGTGGACAAGAAAAGGCAACATTTTACGGATGAGGTTTGATGGGGCTATTTTGGCTACTCACGCCGCACCGCTTTAAACTCCTCCGGCGATAAAATATCTATGAGCTTTTGTTCCAATAATAAACTCTCAGTCACTTGTCGTCGTCGATAGACCAGACCGATATTTTCTGCATAATATTCTATCCCGCTTGTTTTCATTTCTATCGTGCCATCCTGGTCAGAAATAATACGTTCGTCTAGCTTAAAAGATGCGCAATTTTTTGAATCATCCAAAACCTTGTAAGATGACATCCCTACAAAACGCCTATTTCGGAGCAACTCGTAAGTCGTCGTCTTATTTTCCTCCGGCACCTGCCATTTAATATGATAAAATAAGACTTCCGAAGAATCGAGTTTTTCAAATGGAAATGTAAAACCGGACACAATTTCAGTTTCTTCCGACCCGAGAATGAGCTTTTCAAGATTTACACCATTGTCATAATATACTTCGGTACTCTTTTGACTTAATTGAAATAACCCGTTGTAGACATTAAATAAAAGTCCATCATCGGTTGGTATGACTTCCCAATATTCAGCACCGACGGAATCATTTGCAGTGTACACATATATTTTATGTTCGGACGGAAAATAAAATGATCTAAGCGTTGCATCGGGTTTCGAGCACGCGAATAAAAAAATCAAAAACAAAAATAAAACCAAGTTCCGGGTCATGTCATCATATCGGTTGAGTTGACTCAAATATGATCATTTTTATGTGATAGCACATCACCCGAATCAGAAATCATTCGCCTCGGGGTGCCTCTCGGCTATTTTAATTTGAAGCGGATCTCACTAGAGTTCATATCGCACACCAAAACCTAACTGAATCGGCACCAGCGATTGGTCGTATGTTGTTTGAGGAACATGGATGGTGCGACCTGAAGTTGCGCGAACAGATATACCAAGGTTGAACCGCGGAGCTATATTCTTTTCTACTCCAACTTGTCCTGTCAACATCCATTCATTCGAAGTTTCCGGAATAGTAATTGTTTGAGTCTCTACGAAGCCAGAGGAAGTGTTGTATCGATCAGCAATGAGGTAGAGGTTTCTTGCGACACCGACAGATGCGATAACGTCTAAGAAGTTGAACCGGAACCGCCGACCAACTTCGAGTGTCGCATCCACGAAATGGTAGTAATGTTCTTCTGCAGAGAGGTCCAAGACCTCGTTTCTCACGAATTGAGTACTTAAATCTGCTTCTACGCGATTATAAAATACATCTCGCTCGGTAAAATACAATCGCTGACCAGATTCTTGATAGGCAATTCCCAGTTGTGCGTACCAGTCTCCAAAATTACGGCGAACATCTAGACCTATTCCATGTGATAAAAGCGACTCACTTTCCACTTCAAGATTCGAGTATGATAAATCGACAGCGGACAATTGTGGAGTTCTGTTTTGATTGTCGATACTCCATATGTCAGTTCCAATTTTGGGAGTCAGTCCGATTGACCATTTCTTAGCTCGCACTTGTTTGTATGGTTTTATTTCAGTCTGAGCGACAAGTGGTAGATTGGCTTGATCATAAGAAGCAGTAATATTGCGATTCAAGTCAAGCATTGCAAGTGGTGACAATACGCTAAAGTTGGTTTTGTCACTAGTTGTATTTGATGTCGCGGTCGTTGACACAGCATTATTAAATTGCACTGCGTCATTAGAAGTTTTATTAATTGTTTTATCTTCAAATAACTGAATATTATTTTGTTCGGAATTATTCGTTTTGATTTGATCGCTGATTTGTTCTTTATTAATTTTAGTGTTTTTGTTTTTGTCAAGCGGTTCTAGTGCATACATTTTTACTTCTTTTCCATCGACCACTTTGTAGCTCACATCAGTAACGGGTTTTCCTTGTATGATTAGGCCAGTTGTCTCGTCCGTGCGATCGGTCGATTCTGATGCTTTACCTGTATTGTTTTCAGCGCTTTCTTCTGAATTAAATGCTGAACCACTTACCTCGTTGTTTTTATCTATTGCATTAAATGCCAGCTTATTTTCGTTATTATTGACTTCTTTTTTTATGCTGCTATTTAGATTTTTTCGACTATTGATCTCACCGCTTAATTGTTGATCACCAGATTGGGTTTCATGCTGCGCCTCCGTATGTTCTTTCATTTGGCTATAATAGACCAGAGATGCTCCGGCAGTAAATCCGAGAAATAAAAACAAGAATAGAAATAAATTCCTTCTATTAAATCTACGCTTCGTCGGAAAATCCGGACGACGAGACATTTCAGACCATAACTTTTCTGCATCGACAGGGGCCTTCATCCCTTCAAATAAATCGTGTCGGTTATGTTTATTCATGTATGGCATAATTCATATTCGTTAAATGTTCTCGGAACATAATTTTGGCACGCGTGAGATATGACCGCGACGTGCTCTCTGTGACCCCGAGTAAATTGCCTATCTCTTTGTGACTATATCCGTCAATTTCATACATGCTGAATACGCTTCTATGCGTTTCCGGCAAGCATGTCAAAGTGGCTAAGACGTCTTCTGCTTGTAAGTTTTCAAGCGGAGACGCTTCTTTTTCCACTAAATTCGGACTGTCTTCAAGGGCATTAAATTCAAATTTCTTTTTTCTTAAGTGGTTGATCGATTCCCGAATGGCGATAGAGGTAATCCAGGTTTCAAATTTTGCTATTTTATGATCATAGCGATCGATATTTTTATAAACCTTTATAAAAGTATCTTGAATAATATTTTCGATAAAAAATTCATCCGATACATATCTTCGTATCGTATAATAAACGCGATCAAGACACTGCGTGTACAATGCTTTTTGTGCGCGTAAATCTTGCACTAAACAACCGTCAACCATTTCTTTTGTGACAGCCATTTATATTATTTCTTGAAGTTTTTTATTCACTGGAAATAATAAAATTATTATCTGTATCAATTTCGTTTTCGTCAAGTGAAACAAATATCAAACCATTAACTCCTGACTCTGCATCGTCACCGTCTGGTGAATCATCCATAGCCGATAATATTTCATGTTCTGTTTGGATACCTATGGCCCAATTTTGCACCGGAGGCAATTCCAGAAACTCATAGAACCCGTTCGAATCCGTCATAGTCATCAGGAAGGTTTGTGAATTTCCAAAATCTGATCCATTCGCCACGGCAAGATTGACACGTCCTTCAATACCCAATAATACCGTGATACCTGCTGCAGGACCATTGTCAAGGGTACTTATCTCTGCATGACTTGTTACATATCCCGATATACCGGATGAGGCAGGCTCAGTCAGTCGATCATTCATTAATACGAAGTCATCTGAAGAACAGCTAGATATTAGTGTGACCGCTATAAGAAAGCAAATGGCATTTCTTAAGTGCGTGGCAAATGCCTGCAATTTAAGTTGATTTGATAATTGAATACTCATGATCAATACGTATATAAAATTTCAGTGTCATGGCCATCTAGGTGCAAGATGACGCTCGAAGTTTCTACTTGTAAGTCACGGATGTTAATTGTTATTTCCTTTTCGAAATAAGCCAGACAGGCACCTGTCTCGATTCCAAGCTTCATAAAGCGCTGTGGAGGAAGAGACTCAGCAATATCTCCTGCGTCAATCAAGGTCGCCACGATAGATGATGCATCGCAACCGCTAGCCCCGTAGTTGATTGTGAGGCAATCGTCTTCCAGCGAAACAGCTAAGATCGTTGCAGATAAAGCGTTGTCAAACTGTGCTTTGTTGATGACTACATCGTCACCACAAGGCGCAAGGTCTTTCAAATCTCTTGACATTTCATCGTCTGATTGACAAGCACATAGCACCAAAAGTATCAATGTTAAAATCGGTATGTATTTCATAATCTTCATTTAAACAGTTATACGTACAAGGTGATCTTTCCGCTGCATGATTTCTCTATTTTTTGAATCAATGATAGCCATATCACGTTGGCCATCGAAGAACTTGAAATAATCCCGTTGTAGCTTCACCCATTCCTGCGTTTCATCTATTACTTTTGTGACGTACACATCTATGAATCAGTCATTTTGTCTGATTCTTCCTTTTGGAACAATATGTGTTCATTGTATCACAGCACTCGATACAGGCACGTAATTGTGTCAATCGGGCGTTTTGTCATTTCATAGTTAGCATAAAAAGAAAATCATGTTCGATAAATTAACGAAATCCCTTCAGAAAGTTTTTGGAAACAAACACGAGAAGGAATTCAAGGCCTTTAAACCCAAAGTCGATGAAATCAACGAGCACTTCAGCAGTTATGAACGACTTTCCAATGACGACCTCAGAAACAAAACGCTCGAGTTTCGTTCGCGCATCGCTGAATACCTAAAAGAAATCGACGCCGATATCGAACGTGTGCGCCAAGAAGCAGATGAAGAGCTGGACATGCGCACCAAAGAGCAGATGTACGATCAGCTGGACAAGATTATCAAAGAACGTGATGAACACTTAGAAGAAGTCCTGAATGAAATACTTCCGGAAGCTTTCGCGGTCGTGAAAGAAACGGCTCGTCGTTTTATGAATAATGAAACCTTGGAGGTGACGGCCTCTCAACACGATCGAGACTTGGCGGCTAGCAACGCATATGTGGAAATCCAGGGTGATAAAGCGATCTGGCAAAATAGTTGGACAGCGGCAGGTGGAGAAGTGACATGGAATATGTTGCACTACGATGTGCAGCTGATTGGTGGTATGGTGCTTCACTCTGGTAAAATCGCTGAGATGGCGACTGGAGAGGGAAAAACATTGGTGGCGACGCTGCCGGCATATCTCAATGGTCTGTCTGGTCAAGGTGTGCACGTGATCACCGTGAACAACTATCTCGCTCGACGTGATGCCGAATGGGTCGGCCCGATATTCGAGTTCCTGTTCTTGACGATCGATTGCATCGATAAGTATAAACCACATTCAGATGGTCGCAAAAAGGCTTATGCATGCGATATCGTATATGGTACCAACAATGAATTTGGGTTTGACTATCTCCGTGACAATATGGTGCGTAGCAAGGATGAAATGGTCCAGCGCAAACATCACTACACGATGATCGATGAGGTCGACTCAGTGCTCATCGACGAGGCACGAACACCACTTATTATCTCGGGCCCCGTGCCAGAGGGTGAAGAAGAGCAAGAATACAATGAGCTCAAGCCGAAGGTCGAACGACTCATCAATGCACAGAAAAAACTAGCGACTAAATATCTCGCCGAGGCTAAAAAATTAATTGCAGAAGGCAACACAGGAAACCAAGAAGGCGAAGGTGGATTGGCGTTGTTACGAGCGCATCGAGCGATGCCAAAATATCGACCTTTAATTAAGTTTTTAAGTGAGGATGGCGTCAAAGTGATTCTTCAAAAAACAGAAAACTTTTACATGCAGGAGCAGAGCAAAAATATGTTCCTCGCAGATAAGCCACTGTATTTTACCATCGATGAAAAGAACAGAAATGTTGAGTTGATTGAAAATGGAAATGAATTTTTATCGAAGGGAGAAGAAGATGCGAATTTTTTCATCATGCCGGATATCGCTTATGAAATGAACGAGTTGGAGGAGACGCCATATGATGATGAGGAAAAAAGACAAGAGGATAAACAAAATTTAATTCATGACTACGCGATAAAATCAAAGCGCCTTCATGCCATTCAACAATTGCTAAAAGCATACACGCTGTTCGAACGAGATGATGAATATGTCGTCATGGAAAACCAGGTCAAAATCGTCGATGAACAAACCGGTCGCATGATGGAAGGACGTCGGTACAGTGATGGATTGCACCAAGCACTAGAGGCGAAAGAAAATGTAAAAGTTGGAGACCTGACTCAAACATATGCGACCGTAACGTTGCAGAACTACTTCAGAATGTATCACAAGCTTGCCGGGATGACGGGTACGGCTGAGACTGAAGCGAGTGAGTTATGGGATATCTATAAGCTCGATGTCAGTGTGATTCCAACCAATCGGCCTATCGTACGCGATGACCGACAGGACCTGGTATTCAAGACGGCGAGAGAGAAATACAATGCGGTCATCGATGAAATAGTCAAGATGTCAGAAGCCGGTCGACCGGTACTGGTCGGTACTACTTCGGTAGATGTATCAGAGAAACTCAGTAGGATGCTCAATCTGCGCAACATACCACACAATGTTTTGAACGCCAAGCAACACCAGCGTGAGGCTGAGATTGTAACCGCAGCTGGTCAGCCAGGAGCTGTTACCATTGCCACCAACATGGCCGGTCGGGGTACGGATATCAAACTCGGAGATGGTGTAAAAGCTGCCGGAGGTCTTGCGATCATCGGTACTGAGCGACATGATTCGAGACGGGTAGACAGACAGTTGCGTGGTCGGGCCGGACGTCAGGGAGATCCAGGATCGTCACAGTTTTATGTGTCACTGGAAGACAACTTGATGCGCCTCTTTCACAGCGAGCGTATCGCCAAAGTCATGGACAAGCTTGGACACCAAGACGGTGAAGTCATTCAGCACTCGATGGTAACAAAGTCGATCGAACGTGCACAGAAAAAAATAGAGGAGAACAACTTCGGAAGTCGAAAGCGATTGCTTGAGTACGATGACGTCATGAATATTCAACGTGAGGCCATCTATCGCCGACGTAAAAATGCATTGAGTGGAGAGCGACTGAGTTTGGATTTGAATACCATGTTCATGTCTCTCACCGAATCATTAGTGGAAGTGCATAAAGCAAATAGCGATTTTGAAAACTTCGAATTAGATTCGTTACGTGTGCTCGGATTCGAGCCACCATTTCAGGCAGCCGATTTTGTAGAGGGTCGTCAAAATGAAATAGTCGAGCAATATCAACAAGCGGCACTTGAGCACTATAATAGAAAAGCCGAAAAGATTTCGGAGATATTACTTCCGCTAATTAAAAATATTTATGAAAATGAAGGCCATCGCTACACGCGCATAGCGGTTCCATTTGTCAGCAATACGGTCAAGCCATTGCAGATCGCTGCGGATTTAAAAGAGGCCGTAGAATCGGATGGGAAATCGATTATGCGCGATATCGAAAAAACCGTGACACTCGCTTTAATTGATGAAAACTGGAAAGAGCATTTGCGGAATATGGATGAATTAAAAGATTCGGTTCAGGCCGCTTCTTTTGAGCAAAAAGATCCACTCGTGATTTATAAAATGCAAGCGTACGAATTATTTGAAAACCTGGTTTATAAAATTAACTATGATGTAACGTCATATTTATTCGAAGGAAAATTATTAATTAAAGATCAGAATCAAGAGCTCGAAGAGGCGCGTGTGCAAAAAACAGATTTTAGTAAAGCGAGCACCAACCGTGATGAAGAAGCACGACGACGTGCAGCTATGCAAGCCGGAGCAGCCGAGCGGCGTCAAGCAGTAGAAACCGTTAAACGTGAAGGTGATAAAATCGGCCGAAATGATCCATGTCCGTGCGGCAGCGGTAAAAAATATAAGCAGTGCCACGGTCGGAGATAAGCATGCTAGTATGACAGCGACACAAAGATTCTATGTAAAGTTGTTCCTTAACATGGGCGTACCTTATGCCTTGTTTATGACGCTTTTTGATCTGTTCGAGGGGTTAGATTTGAGTGTATGGAAGTTTCTCTTTTTGTTTGTATTCTTTGGAGGAACTATGTCGCTGACATTGGGCTCTATGCATATTTCACGTTTGAGAAAAAAGGGGATGACAACCATAAGAGCGAAAGATTTAAATGTTGTCCAACGTTTCAATTTACATACAATTCTTAGCATAAACCATATTCATGATATATTGTTATCGGATGCTCAATTTGGCAATATGAAAATGTCGATTCTACCCGATGAATTGCAACTAAGATCAAAAACATCCTGGTTTTCATGGGGTGAGAAAATAAAAATCGAGCTACTTCAAAACTCAGACAATCAATTTGAATATGCGATTCAAAGTCGTCCTATTATTTGGGGAACGTTGGTGGATGGTGGGAAGAATTTTGAAAATGTACGTCGGTTGGAGGAGTTGTTGGTGAGGTAGTGTGATCAATATTATTCTTTATTGATTTAGCGACATTATAGTATTTAGATTCTAAGACTTGAACACTTTGAGACTTACTTAATAGTCAATCTTTAGTATATTGGACTGTACATCTAAAGACTTGTTAAAATGAAGCACCTCAATACCTTTATCGTATATCTGCTATTTACACAACTGGCATCTGGCCAAATCAATATTAAAACGAGTCTATCGGAATTAACTTTTCACAGGGGAGTGGAGCTTAGTACAGAATTTAAAATCAGTAATCACATCACAATCGAACCGAGCTTGCTCTATTCGTGGCAACCGAAACAAACGCTTTTTTGCCAGCCGGGCCAAGTTTGTCCCGATCTTTTGACCTCCGTCTATCGAATGCGTACGCTTAAACCAGGCATTTATGTCAACGTGTATCCATTAAACAAAGCGCATAAGGGATTATTCTTTAGTCCATATGTTATTTCAAATATCGAATTGTTTCGCGATGAAGGATATAACGATTGGTATGAATACGTGATCGGGATCAGGCCAGAAACGGATAGGTTTTATCGAGTTGACCTATGGGTGCAGGCCGGATCTAAATTTGTGTTTGGT
>ENA-ORXM01005284-ORXM01005284.1-marine-metagenome-genome-assembly--contig:-NODE-5284-length-10378-cov-3.953500_pt1 | contig 10378 bp, 9 predicted proteins | sample MGYA00237867_ERZ511480 | MGnify/ENA primary metagenome ERZ511480 (study PRJEB26309, sample SAMN06266103) | marine metagenome | isolation source: Algal blade | place: United Kingdom:Sidmouth, United... | reverse complement strand
TAAATGGAAACGATTGGAAATGGTTAAGCACCGCCTGGTATATCAGTTGTTGCCGTAGGGATTGTCCCTTGCCCAAAAAATAGGAACTATTGATGATGGCCTAGCTTTCGATTTTCTTTCGGAAGATAATCCCGATGGGGTATTGACGGGGCATGCCGATGGAGTCATAATTATTATTCCTTCAGAGGCCGATTCTGTACATCGGGAGCAAATGCGAAAGCAGTTGCCCGAACCCTGTTAGATCATTTTCGTCATGAAATCGGACATTACTGTTGGTCGATTTTGGTTATCGAAAAAATCGGAATGCTTATCGGGACTTTTTTGGCGATGAGTGAAAGGATTATGGCGAGGCATTAAAAAAATACTAGGATAGGAGCGCAATCAAAATATGACAAAACGAGTTTATCAGTAAATATGCCAGTGCGCATTCTTGGGAAAAATGGGTGGAAACTTGGGTACATTATCTACATTTTATGGACACCTTGGAACCGGCCCATGCAAACAAAATCGCCATTGGGAAACACTCTTGACCGATGATGAACTTTAAATATGTCCTGATCCTTATAGCCTAGAGAACTTTCAACAGATTTATGAGTATAGCATAATTTTGACTTGTGCGGCGAACAGCTTAAACCGGTCGATGTGGTTGCCCGATATGTATCCGTTTATTATTCCAAAGCTGGTTTTGAAGAAATTAGGTTTTGTGCATGAAGTGCTGCTCGATTTTAGGGAACTGGATTAAGGCTTTCATAGGATTCCTTGACCAGATGCGGAAACTATATTAGTGCAGTACAAAACCAAAGTATTTGCTTTTTTATCATCGTTTGACATTTCTTTCGCACCACTTGCCACTGGTAGATAAGATTAGAGTATCGATTCCGACAAAGCAGCAACGGATAATAATTCTACTCCAATTAGGGCAACTCCCAACGCCAGATTTTATAATACGCGGACCGGGATGTAAACCGCCACCACTTTTTGAACTCCATTTTTCCTTTTTCAAATAATCCAAAACTGTAAATGTAATCGTTAAAAGGTAAACAATTGACAGCCCAATATTAATTAAGTCTGTCTCAACTGCTGCGGACAGAATAATAACAAAATAATCGTCATCATATTTGTTTCATTTTTTCTGGTATTTGCATTTATGCAAAATCTGTAAAAAATTCTATTCATATCTTAAAGTTCCAACTCAACAAAAATCGGAAAATGGTCTGATTCAATGTGTTGCAAGCGTTCCAGTTTTTTCAGTTTGAATTCTTCGGTTACAAAAACATGGTCTAATGGCCATCTCATAAATAGATTCTCTGCATTATAACTGTTAAAAAGACCTCTACCAACTCTAACATCATAGAGAATATTTTCCGTGCCTGTCAATTCGTCAACGTGGGACCAAACTACATCGTTTAAATCTCCAGCTACTAAGGTTGGAAATTTTCTATCCTCAATCAGTCTGCCTAATTTCTTTAAGGCGGATTCCTGTTGCCCCTCGTTATCCGGTAAATCTTTAAAATATGTTGGAGGAACTGGGTGGACCGAATGAAAAGTAAAAGTCCTGCCATTAGGTATTGAAATAGTGCTGACAAAAGATGGCACATTTTCATTGTTTAAATAGTTGACCTGTATATCTTTTATGGGAAACTTACTGTATAAAGTCATACCATATGCCACTTCGTTGAGTGTCTGTTGAGAATAGGGATATTCCTTATCCAAAACAACTAATTGCTCGCCCCACCAATTATTTACCTCCATTGCCAATACCAAATCAGGTTCTCTTTTTTTAACCAAATCAATCAAGGGTTGTGCATTTTTATTGGACATTTTAACATTGGTAATCAATAGACTGAATGTGTTACTGATAACTATTGAATCATTCGCCCGAGGGACTTCTTCGGGTACTAATGTTGTATAGTTTATCAAGTAATAACTATTTATAATTAGTCCAATAAATAAACCAATCAACAATATAGCATCATACCATTTCCATTTTTTCATAACTATCCATAGTACTATAATGCTTAGTATTGTAGCAATAAAAAATTGAATGCGAGGAAAATCCACCATTTTTAAATAACGACTTTCCGTATCTCTAAACACAGACAGCATCGTGCAAACTGATAAGATAACCGCAATCACATAGAGGACTATGTATAATACTTTTTTCAATATTTTTAAAATTTTATATTGCCCACAACCATTTACAACCGCATATTTTCGCTCATGCCCAGCTAATTTATTTTGCTATGCATTAGTTTCCTTACAAGTCAAATATACCATATCCTATTTAATAGAATTCTACACATAATACAATAAATGCCACTAAAAAGTCGGCCCAAAGCCGACTTTTATACTAGTTAATCTAATTCAGTTCTTACTGATCAACTTCGTCCATTGGGGTATAGGTAAATTTCTGTCCACCAATGGATACATCAGCCATTAGTCCGGCTTTTGGCATTGCTATGACCAACACACCGTCGTCATAGTTTAAGTTTTCGGAAACACCTTGTTCTACGGCAGTAGCCGAAACTTCCCCGGAAAAGGTATGCTCATTGCTCTTGAACTCATTGAGCATGTCTTCGGTCTCGAAGAAAATCACTTCGGTAATCGCTTGGCCTCCGATTTGGAAACCTACATCTATCTTTTTTAAATCAGCCATCCCCACGGGGACACCGTTTTCATAAAGTACGCCATTGCCGGCAGCAGCTCCGATGATGAATCCCCCTTCGCCTACATTCGGAAAAATTACATATCCCTCGGCGGAGCCGAAGAATTTATCGAGTCCGTTGTCTTTGGCGAGTATTGTCTCTTTTGCATCTTCGGCATCGGCCATAATCCGTGTTTCATCTGTGTTTTGGGCAAATGCACCTACGGTCAACATAAATGTCAATGCCATTGTAATCAATTTTAATTTTTTCATATTTCGTGTTTTATATTAATAAAATGTTTAAGGAAGCTGCTTAACTACAATAAGTTAGCCATAAATTCCAGTTTAAAAGTATGGGTAAAGTCACAATTACCTTAGCCCAAAAAATAGATTTTTTTGTTGTATTCCTAAAGCGGAAATTTAAGAAAATACTGAAACTGAAATTTGCACCAAATACAGCGTATTTTAGGGCAAAGGAGTTTAATCTTTAGCTGTGATAGGCATATTTTTAAGGATGAACTTCTAAAAATGACAATTATGAGCGATATTAAAAAGACTAGAATGCCAGAACAAGACGATGCCCTTGCAGGTCAATCGGTAACAAAAGAATCTGCCTACCCCGAAAATATTATTAGCCGATCGTATGAAATTGAGGATGCGTATCGCGAACGGTATTATGATTTGACGGATGGCGATGTAAAAGTGGACAAAAATACATTTGGAAAAACCATTGAACGAATTGCGCAACAATGGGGAAAAAGATCCGAAGAAGTTCGTAACGAAATTGAGAACTGATAAATTTCCATCAGCCAGCAATCGTAAGGCCGTTGCCCAGTTGGGTACCGGCTTTTTATGTAAGGGCGATATTTGACCAAGCTATTTGTTAAGTGCAATCTTTAAAATCAACATTCGGATTTTTACAATTAATACTGTTACGTCTCACAAAGTAATTTCATAATTAATAAGTAATTTTGGTTTACGCCCATTGTTAGTGGCGTAGGTACAGAACTTATAGAGAGGGAGTGTGGGGACGCTCCCTTTATCTTTTAAGTACGAAATCTTTAAAATATAGAACACATAATAAGATGAAAATAGCTGTGTATAGCCAATATAAATTTGAAGAGCAATTTATCAAATAAGCGAACTTCGAAGCATATGAACTCTTATTTACGGAGAAGAAACTCTCGGCCAATACTACGGATTTTGCGAAAGGCTGTTATGCCGTACTTCTTTTTTCTACAAATGATGCTTCGAAAAAGGTTCTTGAAAAGTTGAACGATTTAGGCGTATCCTTAAGTTGCGACACGTTTGGTTGTAAGCGAAGATATCGATTTGGAAGCTGTCGAAGAATTGGACATGAATGTAGTCAATGTGCCGAGAGATTCCCCAAATGTTATAGTCTAACAATGCGTAGTTCTGACATTGGCATGATTGTGGAAATTGAGGACCTTTTTGAAAGGTTAGGTAATTATAATTTTAGTTTAGAAGGCCAGTTAGGCACCGGGAATTAACCGAAAGATTTTCGGCATCTGCGGAGTGGGGAATATCTGGAAAGCACTTGCAATTATTGCCAACGGCTATGGGGCCGAAATACGGTTGTTTGATGCCGAGGAAAATCCGAACCAAAACGACAAATCGTTGGCGTATTACACCATAAAGAAAATCTGTTGAAAAAATCGGATATCCTATACTTAAACCTTCCTTAGAATGAAGAGACCGATGGTTTTATTAGCGATAATGAAGTGGCCATCATAAAAAATTCTCATTTCTTATCAACACAGGTCTTGGTGACCTTTTAGATATTAAGGCCGTGCAAAATGCTTTAAAAGACAGAAGAACGGCCGGTTTTGGTATGGATGTCGATAAAAATGAAAGAGGTGTTTTCTGCAAACATATATCCGATGGCGATGACAAAAACGATATGCTAACTTCATTGATCGAAATGGAGAATGTGGGCGTAACCACACATTAAGCACTCTTGACCCATACCGCTTTGACTAATATGATGGAGTCGATATTTAAAAGTATCGCCGCTTTTGAAAAAGGTAAGCAATTGACAAATTTTGTTTTGGAATAGCCTTGACTTAGGTAAACCGAATTAATACCAATTGACAATTCAATTGCCCAAATGTGTTAGAATTTGGCGGTATTCTGTTATATGTTGTTCTATATCTCTTTTTAATTTTGCACCCGATTGGTTCGTCAAAAAGCTTCAATTCACTACCAACCATTTTAACGAAGTTTCCATTTATTAAGAATGTTCGATTCACTTTTAAGTAAGAGTGTACAAGGCCTATGAAAAAAGGAATTTCTCTTTTCTTTAGGGTAGGTGCGTCGGTCGGGTCTATTGTAGTGTTGAGCATGTAAACGGTTAGTGTTCTCCGGCCGATTCCCTATTCCGATTTCTTGAACGTCGGGTGGTTTTCGCAATTTTGATATCTAGTTCCCCATGTAGATTGATGAAGGCGCCCGACTTCTTTATTCCGGTATTACAAAATCTTGAACCCGTATAGGATGTATTTTTGATTTGGCTAAGGCCTTTAAGAGCAAGGTTTTTAATTGATTAAAAAATGAAGGCTTTTTCAAATATTGGGTCGCATTCATATTTAATAGTTTGCCAATATCCCGTTTATGAAATGAGTTAGCATAAATAATGACTGGAATTTTTTGAGATTCGGAGACATCCCGTATATCGGAAAGGCATTCTAAACCGTTCATCAAGTACATATTAAAATTCAAAAAAAAGAACTTTCGGCAAGGTATTATCGGAATGAAGTTCGGCCATCAGTCCAACTCCATTGTCAAATTCGGTCACTTGGGTAAATAAATCGAAAAGGTCGCACCCTCGCCTTGGATACTATCAGCAGTTACGGCCCCGTCGTGGTTGTACATAATTTTTTTCACGATGGCCAACCCAATTCCCGTACCCTCGTACTCCTGTTTGCCATGAAGCCTTTGGAAGACCTCAAAGATTTTATCCTCCATGCCTGACGCAAAACCGATACCATTGTCTTTTACAGATATTTTATGGTACTTATTGGTAGTGCTCAGTCCTAATTTTTTTAAAGATTTGGTCTTTGCATTTTCACTATGTAATGAGATATTCGGACTTTTATTCTCTGCAGAAAACTTAAGGGCGTTTCCAACGAGATTACTAAAGACTTGTCGCATTTGAAACGGAATGGCATCTACCGTGGGCAAATCCGAAGTACTGATATTAGCCCCTGTACGCTCTATTTGCGAAGACAGATTATCCAAGACTTGTTCCACAATATGGTTCAAGTCGGTAGCTTCTAGCTTTGAACGGTCATCTTCAGTTCTCGAAAATGCCAAAAGGTCATCGATAAGCACGCGCATTCTGCGGGCAGAATCACTTATTTTTTTAAAATACTGTTTGCCCGAATCGGTCAAATCGTCGCTTTCTTCTTCTTCGAACCGTGAGATGAACATCTGTATTTTGCGTAATGGTTCCTGTAGGTCGTGGCTCGAAACGTAGGCAAATGACTCTAGTTCGGCATTGGCCTCTTCCAGTTTCTTGACGGAATGTTTTAATTTATCGTTAGCATTGCGGTGCATTTCAGTACGTTCCTGTACCTGTTTTTCCAATTCCTTTGAAAAGTTAACAAGTTTTTCTTTGGATAAATACTGTTTTGTAACATCAGTAGCCGAAATAAATACGCCCGAGACCGTATCATCGAGTTCAGTCAGTGGTAGATAATCGTAATTTACATAGAACTCACGCTTTTCATGATTATGAAAAACAATGGATTTCGAGTGCTGGTTTCGTATGGGCTTTCCGGTTAGCATAACGCTCTTTATCTCATCGAAATGTAATTGTTCCGCAATTTCAGGAAATACGTCTATTAGTTTTTTTCCCACCACTTCTTCCAGAGATTTTTTCCAAAAGTGATTTAAAATTTTATCGTTTGCCATTTCGATATACAGGTCTTCTCCCCTAAGAATAGCCATTGCTACAGGAGATTGCATTATGAGGTGTCTAAACCGGTTTTCATTTTGGGCCAGTATATTCCGTGCTATAACGTAATCGGTTACCTCATTGGCGACCACCATAACGTCGAGTACGGATTCATCCACATTTTGTAAAGGATGGAAAATCAGGTTGAAATAGGCATCCCGAATTTTGCCTTTTCTATTTAAGGGAACCTTGAACTCATTGTCATAAACAGCTTTTCCCTTCTTTCTTACTTTTTCAAACCAAGGCGCGACGACCTCCTTGACTTCGGGAAGTACATCAAAAAGTGGTTTGCCGATTAAAACTTCGGTCGGTCGTTGTAAGATTTCAGAATAGGCAACATTCGCCATTTCAAAGCGATATTCTTTCCCCGTGAATACGGCAATACCAACGGGGGCATTATGAACAACATTTCGAAAGCGTTGTTCCTCTTTTCGAATTCGGGAGTTGGCTAGACGTAATTTCCGCTCCGAAGCTACCTGCTCTGTTACATCTTGGGTCGTGCCGTTGAAACGATAGCCCACCCCGTTCTCATCGAACGAAGCCTTACCTAGTGAGCGAACTATCCTGACCTGTTCGGACTTTAGATTTTTTAAGGAATAGGTTACATCATACTTACCGTTGTTTGCACCCAGCAATACATTTTTAATGGATTCGGCTACTCGATCGCGGTCTTGCACTATTATAGCTTCGAGAGCTTTGGGAAGTTTAACTTCCTTTCCCGCATCAACGCCCAACCAATCTTTCAAGCGTTCATTTGCCAAAAATTTATTGGTCTTCGGATTATAATCCCAAGTACCTAGCTCTGCGGCGTCAATTGCAAATCTCAATTGTTCTTCACTTTCTTCAAGACGTTGTAAGTTGAGCACGGCATCGGTCGTTTCCGTGCAGGTGGTCAGAATGCCAGCTATTTTTTCGTCCTCGCCCATCAAGGCACTATAACTGAAGGTCCAATAAATATTTTCAATCTGACCGTTACGGTAGAAAGGTATTAACTGATTTTCGCTCCAAGTAGCTTCGCCCGTCTTCCACACGTGACGCAGTAACGGCTCGATGGTGGCCCATATTTCGGGCCACGCCTCGTCCGCTTTTTGACCCAAAATAAAGGGGTGCTTACCTTCTTTGCCCAAACTAGGGCGATAGGCATCGTTGTAAAAACATCTAAAATCTTTTCCCCAAAAAATAAAGTTTGGAAAAGCGGTCTTCAACATGCTACTGATGGAGAACTTTAAGGAGAGCGGCCAATTTTCCGGTTGCCCCAATGGATGGGTATGCCAGTTTTTATCGTTAAGGATTCTGCCCATTTCGCCCCCATTTTGAAGAAACTTGGGAACACTTTTTTCACTCTTCGTAATCATGGGCTTTCTTTTTGGATAAAATCGATTTCCGAACCGATTTCCCCCTGATTTGTGGTTACAGCGGAAATACTGCGCTCTAATATCGATTTTAATAATGAAAAAGAAGAGGGTTTTTGAATAAAAAGAGTTGTCCCGATTTCCCTGAGTGTTTCAGCGGTGTTCGTTGCAAAGGAAGTGGAGTAGACCACAATCGGGATGTCTTCGAACCTTTTATTTTGTCTGATTTTCTGAACGCATTCCACCCCACTTAAAATCGGCATATTCAAATCTATGAAAATGGCATCCGGAATTTTATTGGTATCATTTCCAAGGGATTCCAATAATGCTGAACCACTTGAAAATGCAACGACTTCGACATTGGTATCGACTTCGAACATGGCATCGATAAAAAAATCAAGGTCGTCTTTGTCATCATCGGCAATAAAAATGGTCATGTTGTCGGTGCTGTTAAGTGGGACAATCAGAAGGCACTATAGTGAATTACTAGGCTTTGTTTTCTGAGGTCTGCATTGCTGTTTGAAAATATAGTATGTTGGCCTTGGTCTGTCGCTGGTTTTTGTCCAAACGGTTTCGGGTTTCCCTGTCTATATCGTCGTGTGCGAAGATGGCCGAATAATCATCTTCTTTTTTTCGCTCCGCTTCGATGAGGCAGGCTAAAACGGATTGCATATTATTGGTATCGGGTAGGGGGCTGGTAATCCAGCATATCGCTTCTTGATCTGTTTGGCGGTCACTACTTTCAACGTCGCCGCCCAAATCCGATATAGCTTTTATCAATCGATTTCCTTCTTTTTCAGCTATCTCGGAGAACTCCTTTAATTTCTCTTGAGTAGCATTGTGAGATATAGTGCTTGCCAATTTTCTTAGCACTTCGCGATAGTCCAAGGTGTTCGTCAAAACCTTATTTAATTCGTCAATAATAGTGTTTTTCATCTCTAAAAGTTTTATTTGTTCCCAAATCCAATATATAAATTTTGTTAATCAAGCTACTATTACCCATTAAAGAATCTTAATCCGTTCACTATAAATTGTAACTTCAAACATCGATTGGATAAATGAAGTTATAGAACTATGCTAAGGGTCGGGCGTAACGGCATCCAATATCTCTTGTTCCATGCCATAGTACTTTAGGGCAAATGCAAAGGCAATTACGGATAAAATAATACCAATCATAAAAACGGTATATGTCCACCGTAGCAATTGATATTTTGTTTTAAGCACTTTTCCCAAGTAGTATAAGTCCAAGCTAAGCGAATCATAGATAGTTTGCTTACTTTCGATAATTTCCCGCATTTTTTCTTTAAAGGCCTGTGGCTGCATAGAGTGGAAATTCCCGAAGAACAGATAGTTTTTGTTTTTCTCTTCAATATCGACATCCACGACCTTAGTGTTCTCAATCTTAGGACGGGTCGCCAGAACGGACATTATCATCGAGGCAATACTAAATACCACAAAAATTACGGTAGGATAAATCAAATATGAATTGTTAGGCGACCCTAATTTCGGAATCAGATTGGCTAACAATAGCGATATGATAATTGCATTTACCGATAATAGTATATTCGCCTTCGTATCCGCTATGTCGCTCAACTTGATATGATTGCGAAGTTGTGTACGATAAAGCGATTGTATTGCCCTTTCGGGACTTTCATTTTTCAGTTTTACCTTTAATTTTTCTTTTTGCTTTGTTTTGGCAGCCTTGGCAACCTTACCGATAAGGTCCATGACGTTCTCTTCCTTTTGAGATTGCCAATTTTCCTTGGCGTAATCGGTATAAAAGCGATGTTTGGTTCTAAGGATTTCAATATACTCCTTACGCCAATCTTGAAGTGGCGGAGGGTTTAAGCCAATATTTTGGCGCTCCATTCGGTCGAGTTCCAACAGTTCCAAAAAATCTTCCGATCCGTAGTAAGATGTTCTAATATCTTTGATTATACCCTCACTTTCGTTTTTTGGTTCCGTTGGGCTCCATGCCGCTCCAATTAACGTAATGATTCTTTCGACCGATTTTTCATCTGAATCAATGGACTTCAAAAATTGCTCAGCAAAACTTTTACTCTGTTCGATATGATTCTCATACCCTTCGGTAAAACCTGCATTCAGGAACCAAACAGCAATTAAGATTTCTTCTCGCTCGGTTTCATTTTTTTCTTCAAGAATTTCGTTCGCGCGCGCGAACGTGTTTTTGCTCAGACTGAAGTTATGAAACAGATAATTTTTGCCCATTTGCTCGGATAACAATTGTGCAATGTGCGTTTTGGACTTTTCAAGAATGGTTTTGGTCGTTTTCATTTTCGTATTTTTTTCCAAATGATTTTTGTGCTATTGACAATAGCGAGGGTTACTGCTCCGGCGATGAGTCCGACAACGAACTCCTTCAATATCATAGGAAGATTAGGAATA
>ENA-ORXM01005283-ORXM01005283.1-marine-metagenome-genome-assembly--contig:-NODE-5283-length-10383-cov-4.879003_pt1 | contig 10383 bp, 2 predicted proteins | sample MGYA00237867_ERZ511480 | MGnify/ENA primary metagenome ERZ511480 (study PRJEB26309, sample SAMN06266103) | marine metagenome | isolation source: Algal blade | place: United Kingdom:Sidmouth, United... | reverse complement strand
TTTAGATACCGATGGCGACGGTACTCCGAATCATTTGGATATCGATTCTGATAACGATGGTATTCCCGATAATGTAGAGGCCCAGACTACTGACGACTATATTGCGCCAAACGATGACGATGAAGCCACTTCTGTTTCCAATGACGGTCTTAATTCGGCCTATCCTGATGGAATCACCCCAGTGAATACTGATGAAGAGGATGTCGAAGACTATCTAGATGATGATAGCGATAATGATGGCGTGCCGGATAATAACGAGGGCAATGATTTTAACTTTGACGGAGTACCGGATCAGACCCCGACCGGAACCGATGCAGATGGAGATGGGCTCGATGATGGCTACGAAGGTAGCGACATCAACGATGGTTTTGATGTAAACGATGAAATCAACGACCCTGCCAACGACTTGCCTGATACCGATGGTACCGAAGACGTAAACTATCGCGATTTGGATGACGACGGCGACGGTATCGATACACCAGATGAGGATGGCGATAGTGACGGCGACCCTACCAATGACGATTCCGATGGTGACGGTACACCCGATTACCTTGATCCTACCGAAGGATTGGATACCGATGGTGATGGTGTGCCGGACTCTGTAGATTTAGACGATGATAATGATGGGATATTGGATATGACCGAAGACCCTGATATCGATGGAGACAATGATCCATTAACCGACCCATATGATTTAGATGAAGATGGTATACCGAACCATTTGGATATTGATTCCGATAACGATGGTATTCCCGATAACGTAGAGGCGCAGACCACTGATGGTTACATTGCTCCAAACGATGACGACGAAGCTACGTCTATCTCGAACGACGGTCTGAACACGGCCTATCCTAATGGCATTGATCCTGTCAATACAGATGAGATGGATGTCGAAGACTATTTAGACGCTGATAGCGACAATGATGAAGTGCCCGATAATAACGAGGGCAATGATTTTAACTTTGACGGAGTACCGGATCAGACCCCGACCGGAACCGACGCAGATGGAGACGGTCTTGACGATGGCTATGAAGGAAGCGATATCAACGACGGCTTTGACGTAAATGACGAAATCGATGACCCGGCCAACGATCTGCCCGATACCGATGGTACCGAGGACGTAAACTATCGCGACTTGGATGACGACGGCGACGGTATCGATACACCAGACGAGGATGTCGATGATGATGGCAATCCTACAAATGATGATTCCGATGATGACGGTACGCCCGATTATCTTGACCCAACTGAAGGGCTCGATACAGATGGTGACGGAGTACCCGACACTGTTGACCTTGATGATGATAACGATGGTATCTTGGATACCGTTGAAGATCCAAATCTAGACGAAGATAATAATCCCCTTACTGAGCCATTAGATACCGACGGCGACGGCTATCCGAATCATTTGGATATTGATTCCGATAACGATGGCATACCTGACAATGTAGAGGCACAGACGACTGATGGTTATATCGCGCCCAATGATGACGATGCAGCGACTTTGGCAGATAATGACGGTGTCAATTCAGCGTACCCAGAAGGTATTACACCAGTAAATACTGACGGTATGGGCATCCATAATGAAGATTATTTGGATACGGATAGTGATAATGACCTAGTGCCCGATAACAACGAGGGCAATGATTTTAACTTTGACGGTATACCGGATCAAATGCCAACAGGAACCGATGCAGATGGAGACGGTCTCGATGACGGTTATGAGGGAAGCGATATCAATGACGGTTTTGATGTGAATGACGAAATAGACGACCCGGCCAGCGACCTGCCCGATACCGATGGTACCGAAGACGTTAACTATCGTGATGTCGACGATGACGGTGATGGAATAGAAACCATTGATGAAGATGCCAGCGACGATGGCGATCCCACAAACGATGATACCGACAATGACGGTACGCCCGATTATTTGGATCCCGATAGCGACTCGATGCCCGATACTGACGGAGATGGTGTTCCCGATATGGTGGATCTTGATGATGATAACGACGGTATATTGGATAGTGTAGAGGATCCCAACCTTGATGATGACAATAATCCTTTGACAGATCCTTTGGATACCGATAATGACGGCTACCCCAACCATTTGGATATCGATTCGGATAATGATGGTATTCCAGATAACGTAGAGGCACAGACCACCGATGGTTACATTGCGCCCAATGATGACGATGAATCAGCTTACACCGAGAATAATGGTCTAAATACAGCTTATCCCGAGGGATTAAATCCGATTAATACCGATGGGGAAGATACTGAAGACTATATCGATTCGGATAGTGATAATGATTTGGTACCCGATAACAACGAGGGCAATGATTTCGATTTCGATGGATCTCCGGATCAGATGTTTACAGGTGTGGATTCTGATGGCGATGGATTGGACGATGGTTATGAGGGTAGCGAAATAAATGATGGTTTTGATGTGAACGACGAAATCGATGACCCGGCCAACGACCTGCCCGATACCGATGGCACCGAAGATGTCAACTATCGTGATGTCGACGATGATGGCGATGGTATAGACACGCCAAACGAAGATGGTAACGCCGATGGCAATCCGACCAATGATGATGCAGATGACGACGGCATTCCTTCTTATTTAGATCCAGAGGAAACTACCGAAATTGTAGTAATGCAAATGGTAACGCCCAATGGAGATGGCAAAAACGAATTTTTATGGATAGAGAATGTAAATAAAGCACTGAACAATTCCCTCAAAATCTATAACAGATGGGGTATTGCGGTTTATGAAGGTGATGATTATAATAATCAGAACAATGTTTTCGATGGTAGGTCAAGAGGGAGGTCTACCGTAAGTGCCGGGGAGTATTTACCTGCGGGGGTATATTTTTATATATTTGAGTACAATACGGAGGAAGCACAAAGTATAACGGATAGTGGATATATTTACATTAGCGAATAATCTATAAAGCACCATATGATAATAAAAAAGAGCCTTCTAGCGTCCCTATTTTTATTGTTGATTTTTTGGAATACAGCCATTGGCCAGCAAGATGCACAATATACCCAGTATATGTTCAATACGATGAGCGTAAATCCCGCGTATGCAGGTTCTAGGGGGCAATTAAGTGTCGCCGCTTTATATCGGTCGCAATGGGTCGGCTTAGATGGTGCTCCTGAAACTTGGACATTAAACCTTCATTCTCCCGTAAGAAATAGCAAGATCGGTTATGGCATTTCAATAGTAAATGACAAAATCGGTGAAGGTACTATTCAAGAAACCTATCTCGATGCACTTATATCGTATACTATAGATGTGTCTCTAAAAGGCAAATTGTCGTTTGGCCTTAAACTTGGGGGAAATTTATTAAACCTTGATTTTAATCAACTTAGACAAAGACCGGGTTTTGAGGAGGCGACAAATACCGATAACATAGAAAACCGTTTTTCACCAAATTTCGGTTTGGGCATGTACTATCATACCGATAAGTTTTATGCTGGTCTATCGGCACCGAACCTTTTGGAAACGGAACATTTTGATAGTGCTGATACTGATGCGAACCAGATAGATTTCCTTTCCCAAGACCGCATTAACTTTTATTTGATTACCGGCTATGTTTTCGATTTGAACGATAACCTTAAACTAAAACCGGCATTACTGACCAAAGTGGTGGGTGGTGCTCCACTTCAAGTTGATATTTCTGCAAGTTTTCTATTTGCGGAGAAATTCTCTCTCGGTGCCGCTTATCGTTGGGATGCGGCAGTGAGCGGTCTTGCTGGCTTTCAGATTACCGACCAATTGATGCTGGGGTTGGCCTATGACACGGAAACAACAGCTTTGGGAGAGACTCAATTCAATAATGGTTCTTTTGAAGTTTTTCTGAGATGGGAATTGGTCAAGTCTTTTGAAAAATTGGTTTCACCACGATTCTTCTAGAACCTTTTAAATAAGGGTTATGTACTAAATTTGGGGCAAATGATTAAAAAGTTACAGGTACTTATTGTTTTGGTTATACTTTGGGGTAGTGGTTATGCCCAAGATAAACTGGTGACCAAGGCTAATGAAAAATATGAGGAATATTCTTTTAGCCCGGCAATCGATATCTACAAAAAGGTGCTTGACCGGGGATATACTTCGGCCGATTTACTTAAAAAACTTGGCAACTCCTATTATTTTAATGCCGATTACGAAGATGCTGCGAACACCTTTAAAAGGCTGGTCGATGAATATCCTGAAGACACAGGCCCAGAATATTTTTTTCGATACGCGCAGACGTTAAAGACGCTTGAAGATTACGAGGCATCGAATACCGTTATGGCCAAATTTCTGGAACAGACATCCGATGATCGTAGGGCTTCGGTTTTTAAAGGTGAAAGGGATTATTTAAAGGAAATTAAAAAAAATTCGGGGCGATACAACGTCGCTCCCTTTCGATATAACTCGCCTTATTCTGATTTTGCGCCCACTTTTTATAAAGAGGGACTTCTTTTTTCATCGGATCGCGATACGGGAAACTTTGCCCGATACCGACACACTTGGAACTCTAAAGATTTTTTAGACCTGTACAAGGTCAATGCAGATAGTGTCTCCAAAGGTTTAGTGACCAAACTTGGTGATGATTTGAACACGAGGTTACATGAATCTACATCGGCTACGAACAAAGACGGAAGCATACTATATTTCACTAGAAATAATTTCAAGGAAGGAAAGTATGTAAAGGATGAAAAGGGTGTTATACGGCTTAAGGTTTTTAGAGCTACTATGACCGATGCGGGTACGTGGGGCAACATTGAGGCCTTACCCTTCAATAGTGATGATTATTCCGTTGCGCATCCCACTTTGAGCCCAGATGAGAAAACCTTGTATTTTGCTTCCGATATGCCGGGCACATTGGGCGAATCTGATATTTTTGGTGCCGCTATCAATGAAGATGGAAGTTTCGGAACTCCTGAAAACCTAGGTCCTGTCATTAATACGGAGGCAAGGGAAACGTTTCCTTTCGTCACCAGTGAGCAGGTTATGTATTTTTCTTCCGATGGCCATCCAGGTTTGGGGGGGCTCGATGTCTTCGCTACCGAAATAGCTGATGGCAAACGAGACGGTACCGTGGTGAATGTAGGGGAGCCTATAAACGGTCGTATGGATGATTTTACCTTTATTTTTAACGAAACTACACGAGAAGGATATTTTGCATCCAATCGTTCAGAAGGTATGGGGGCTGATGATATTTATAGCTTCTTGGAAACAAAAGCCCTGATACTCGATTGTAAACAAGAAGTTTCGGGTACGGTAAGTGATAAGATTTCCAAAGAGGTATTGGTAGGTGCCACCGTAAAGGTCATCGACGAAAACAATGAAGAAATTATGTCGGCGATAACTGATGACGAAGGTAAATATACTTTGATGTTAGACTGTAACCAAGGTAATTTTGTACGTGCGATGACAGATGGCTATATTCCCTCTGAAGAATATTTAGGAAAATCCGATGGGGAAGCGAAACGTATAGATTTTTATCTGGAGCGTAATACCATTAGTGCAGGCTTTGGCGACGATTTGTCAAAGTTACTCCAATTGAGTACCATTTATTTTGATTTTAATAAGTACAATATCCGAAAAGATTCGCAAATCGAAGTAGAAAAAGTAATTGCCGCGATGGAGAAATATCCAAGTTTGAAAATACAGGTGAACTCCCATACAGACAGCAGGGGAAAAGACTCTTACAATCTGTGGCTGTCGCAAAAAAGGGCACAATCTACTATCGATTATATGATAAAAAAGGGTATTGCAAAAGAACGGGTCAGTAGTAAGGGCTTTGGTGAAACAAAATTAATCAACCAATGTGCCAACGGGGTGAAATGTTCAGATGCTGACCATGAACTCAACAGGAGGTCTGAATTCATTATTCTGGAATAGGAATCACGAAAGCTCTAAATTTTATCAAGCGGTCTTCAAGACCGCTTTTTTTGTACTTTATTGTTTGGTATTTCAAAGTATTCTGGCCATAAAATCCTGATAATTGATACTTTATATACGTATTTGACGTATTCACAACAATATTTAGGTCTATGAGGGCAATGAGCGTAATTTTGGAAAATAGTTTGACCTACTTATGTTCCATTCTAAATTTTTAGTTGTTGGTATTTTCGTTTTATGCGTTTCTGTGGCACAAAGTCAGGAGACTTTTCGCGATAATTTTACGGCCATTTCCTATTCTAATAATGATGGAAGTCAGAACTGGGCTACCGATTGGATTGAAAATGGTGATACGGATTCAGGTCCGAACAATCAATACATTTATATAAGTGGAGGGAGATTGACCTTTTATTATCTTTTCAATGAGAACATAAGAAGAACTGCGAACCTGAATGGAGCTAACACGGCCACACTCTCTTTTAATTGGCAAACTAGCGGACTTAATGGGGGGAAAGGGCTTATTGTTCAAGCATCAAACAACGGAGGAGCTAGCTATACAACAATAGCGACCATGAGCGGAAACAATAATTCCGGAACTGTAAGCCAGTCGATTACAGGGTTCATCTCGGCAAATACGACCATCCGTTTTGTGAATAATGGCACTGATTGGGACAATAACGATTTTGCGTTCATTGACAATGTCCAAATACAGGTCGATCAACTGAACCCTGAAATTATTGTATCCGATGTATCTGTTAATGAGGGTGATGGAACGATAAACTTTGCTGCAGTTCATAGCGGGCCTAATGTCACGGGCCCTTTTACAGTTAATTATAGTACCTCCGACGGTACTGCTATAACTGGGAGTGACTACACCACTACCACTGGAACACTAAATTTCAATGGAACTAGTGGGGATATTGAAACATTTTCGGTAGCAATTCTAGATGATACCGACTTGGAAAATACAGAAACTTTTCTTGTTGAAATGCTAAGTTCTTCTAATCCGAATCTTAATATATCCGATACGGCCACAGCAACTATAGTTGATGATGATAGGATTTTAATGACCGACGGAACTACATCCAATGAATGTAACATCGCATTTTTGGATCCGGGAGGGCTCGGAAATTACTCCAATAATCTAGACGTTACACACACGTTATGTCCCGAGGTAGGCACCGATTACGTTCTAGTAGATTTCACTAGTTTTGATATTGCCAATTTTGATTTCTTGTCAGTTTATGACGGTAATAGCACTGGGGCGCCCCTTATAGGTCAGTTTAACAATAGTAATATTCCTACATCAATAGCCGCCTCTCCCGGTGGAAGCGGATGTTTAACTTTTAGGTTTACATCCAATGGAAGTAACACTGGCGCTGGTTTTCAAGCTCAAATAAATTGCGCTGTAGAAGGCCCGCGCTTAGAAATCGATGATATATCTGTTGACGAAGACGCGGGTACGGCGGTTTTCACGGTCACCTCGACCCGTGCCCCGCATGGCAGAACATTTCCGTTTTTTGGTTTTATAAATACTCAGTTTACGGTAAATTATACCACAACCAATGGTTCTGCACTGGCCGGGAGTGATTATTCAAATACCTCAGGCACTTTAACCTTTAGCGGAGCAGTCGGCAATCAGCGCACCATTTCTGTACCTATTACCAACGATGGTGTACCCGAATTTGACGAAGATTTCTTTGTGGAATTTACAAGCGCCAATGCCCCAGACGCAACAGTAAATTTTGATGATGTAGGTACGGGAACCATTAAATCACAAATTTTAGCGAACGTTCCCTTAACCTTGTTTAAGCAATTTGATGGCGATTTTGACTATACTACAACTGGCGGAAGTTTACGAACACAGAGTAATTCTGTTGATGCATGTGCCATCCAAACCAGTTCTACCAATAGGTTGGTATCACCAATTTCCAATGCCGGAAGGGTTGAAGCGGCCTATCTTTACTGGGCGCATTCTAGTTATACACGTGATGAGCAGGTTACTTTCGAAGGCCAAACGGTAGATGCAGGTTTTGTTTATCAGACCACTTTTAACGCTTCTGGTACCAATCTAAGTTTTTTTGGGTATGTAAGTGACGTTACTACGTTGGTTCAAGGTATCACCGATATTAATACCAATGACTTTGATTTTTCTAATTTGACCATTGATACTTCCAATAACTTTTGTGGAACCGCAACCGTACTTGGAGGTTGGTCATTGATAGTTTTTTATGAGGATCCCAATTTACCGGCCGTAAACATCAACTTGTATCAGGGTTTTGATGGCTTACAAAATGAGGGTACGTCTTTCACATTGGATTCTTTTTTTGCTATAGCTGGTGCTGGTGCCAAGTCGACCTTTCTATCTTGGGAGGGTGACGCAACTTTAGACGGTAATACAGGAACCAATCCCGAGGCACTTTCAATTACCAATCAAGGAGGAACGACCTTTAATTTAACAGGAGACGGAGGTAATCCAGGAAACAATTCATATAATTCCACGATATATGACAATACTACCGCTCCAATATACAATACTACTGGTATCTACGGAGTCGATTTAGATACCTATGACATATCAAGTTTCATTATACCTGGAGACAGTGAGGTAACCGCCAATGTGGATGTGGGCCAAGATTACGTCATCAACAATGCCGTAGTAATTAAAGTACCATCGAACCTTATAACGGGAACAGTGTTTGAAGACGTCAATTATCCTGGCGGCAACGGACGGAATCAAGCAACTTCTTCCGGCGTACCCATCTCGGGAGCCATTGTGGAACTATTTGAATCCAATGGTACTTTTTTAGAGCGAAAAACCACCAACGTGAATGGCGATTATACCTTTGCTGGTATGCAAGATGGTGACTATTTGGTTAAAGTGGTGAATTCAACAGTACGTTCTACTAGAGGAGGAGGATTAAATTGTACCGAGTGTTTTGCTGTACAGACATACAGGAATTTTGGCGATGCAAACCTGCTAACGGATGTGACTACCGAAATAGGAGGGGCTGACCCCTCCGCTATGCAGGATGCAGGTTTGGGTATTTTGACCGATGCGCAGTCCGTATCGGCCGTAACCGTGGCTAGTAATGGAGTAGCGGGTGTAGACTTTGGTTTCAACTTCAATACCATAGTGAATACAAATGAAGATGGCCAAGGTTCTTTGGAACAGTTTATCGTTAATTCCAATAATTTGGATGAGACCGGACTGGACATTGAATCCAATAGTATTTTCGACCCTGCTGCAGGTGAAGATACTTCGATATTTATGATTCCATCTACGGGAGATCCTTTAGGAAGAACGGCCGACGCCAATTTTATCAGCGGATACTTCGGTATAGAAGTGTCCAATGGAAATCCATTAAGCAACATAACTGCAGACAACACTTATATTGATGGTAGAACCCAAACTGCATATTCAGGAAATACGAATACGGGCTCGATTGGATCTGGGGGTGCGCCGGTCGGTATATCGGCAAATGTTTTACCAGATTTCGACCGACCTGAAATTCAAGTGTATCGACCAGGTGGCGATGTTCTCAAAATCCAAGGTGATAATACTATCGTAAGAAACCTAGCAGTTTATGCAAATAATAACGCGGGTATACGAATTCAAAGTGGTTCCGCTACAGTATCAAATAATCTTCTAGGGGTAAATGCCTTGGGAATTGCTGCGGGAAATATAGATTCTGGAGTAGAAATTACGGGAGGGACCGCAATAATTGATGGAAACCATATTAGCGACAATACAGACCAGGGAATATGGGTGAATGGCGGTACATCTACCTTGATTCAAAATAATGAAATAACGATTAACGGCAATGGTGCTTGTAATGATAACATCAGAATCGAAGATGGTTCTGGAGTTGTGATAACACAAAATTTAATAAGTAATGCAGCTTCATTCGGAATTGAACTGGAAGGTATTTCGGCGGGTATTGTAGTAAATGAGAATACCATAAGTAACTCGGGGCAGAATGGGGGAGACTGTGGAGGTTCACCAGCAAATGCAGGTATTAATATTGTTGGAGATAACTCGTCGATTACAAATAATATTATTGCATCGAATGCAGGTGCGGGAATAATCTTGGCAGGCGGTAATACTTCCGGTAATTTAATATCACAGAACTCCATTTATGCCAACGGAACTGCTGCCGCCGCTTTGGGGATTGATATTTCGGGAGACGGTGTTACAATAAACGATAATGGAGATGCAGATGCCGGCCCGAACGGATCAATCAACTTTCCGATGATAACATCATCGTTGATCGGTGGTAGTGTGCTGACTGTTAGGGGTTGGGCTAGACCCGGTGCTACAATTGAATGGTTCCTTACAGATATAAATGAAGGTACGGCAACGGCTGGCGATAATCAATTGGGTTTATCAACTGATTATGGCGAAGGCCAAATCTATATCGGTACCTCTGTGGAGGGTGGCGCATCAGATCTAGATGGTTTATCATCATCTTATACTGACGCCG
>ENA-ORXM01005281-ORXM01005281.1-marine-metagenome-genome-assembly--contig:-NODE-5281-length-10383-cov-31.718125_pt1 | contig 10383 bp, 6 predicted proteins | sample MGYA00237867_ERZ511480 | MGnify/ENA primary metagenome ERZ511480 (study PRJEB26309, sample SAMN06266103) | marine metagenome | isolation source: Algal blade | place: United Kingdom:Sidmouth, United... | reverse complement strand
TTTAGATCGTGCATATCAGTATTTTTTGATGAAGTAGGATTTTTCTTAATATACTGAAAATCAATAATATGTACGATCTTTTTTATTTCCATTCTAACCGCTCAACGCGTATCATTTAAGCACCCCGTAGTAGAAAGGGCGTTTTCTTTTTCCAAAGAAAAGAAGGACGGTTATTATCCTATTCATAGAGCTGAATTACCAAAGTCTATTTGGGAAGAATATGAAGATGATTTGCAGGACATAAAGTACCTGTACTCTAATTTTCAAGATGAAGAAAATGCTGACTTTTCAGCTTCTGTAAATTTCAAAAGTAGTTCAAGATTTGCCAAGCACTATTATACAACTCTAATCCACGAATATTTCAGTACAAGAGCCGATGCTATCAAGAAAAACTATGTAGGCGACATACAGCTCTGGTTTAAGAATGAATCATTGTCTAATGAGAAAATTAACGCTTATGAGAAATATACGATCAAAGTAGAGTTCTCCAGCTTATGCCATAGCCCGGCCGTATTGCTCACTTATGATGGCGTTTCTAAAGTATCAGTCAAAAGCATTGCAGAGATCAACATTCCTACTGAAAACTTCAAAACCATTCTGTTTAGAAATCAGGTAACCAAGTTCAAATACTTATCAGAAGAAGCAAAACAAAATCTCACTGAAGCCTATCCATTATGATCCACTACACTAAAAGACATTCTTAGAATCCCACAGAACAGACCGAGCAGAGCAAACAAATACAAACCATATTTCAAAAATATTAATGAGTTCTACGCGACCTATCTCAACAATGATGATTTCAGAGCCATAGTGCCCCTGCACAAAAAGGGATTTTACAACATTCACGATAATAATGTATTTCGGATCAACTACAATTCTAATTATCTCAAATTCTACAACGGCACGGAGATAGACCCACAAAAAGGGATGAAGAATTTAGGTCCATATAAGACCGCACAGAACCCAAATAATATTAGCTTCTTCTTTATCTATCACAAACCGGATAGAACCAAAGCAGTGGCTAAGCTGTACAATTACTTTAATAATGGTTATCAGAAAAACGGTTACACCGTTTTCAAACCGTTAAAGGAATATATCAAGCAGCCATTTCATATTGATAAAGAAGATAGCATTGCATTTGAAAGCCCGGAAACGGCAATCAAAGAAATAAAGCAACATTTAATAGATTTTACCCCAAAGCCGAATACCCAGTATGTTGCTATCTACGTAAGTCCGGTTCACAAGAACGAAACGGATTCAGAAAGAATTAAGCTCTATTATCGAGTAAAAGAAGAATTGCTAAAACACAGTATTACTTCTCAGGTCATTTATAAGGACAATATTTACAGTGATTATTTCAACTATTTCTTGCCTAATATCGCTATCGCTCTATTGGCAAAGATTGGTGGTATCCCCTGGCGATTGGATAGAGAGCCGTCACAGGAATTAATTGTAGGTGTAGGAGCTTTCAATTCACTTACCACGAAAAGCCGATATGTGGGAAGTGCCATTTGTTTCAACAACGAAGGAGAATTTAAAGGCTTTGACTGTTTCCGTAACAATGAAATGGATTTATTGGTAGGTGCTATTAGAAAGCAAATATTGACCTACTTAGTGACCAATGGAGAAAATGCAAAGCGACTTATAATTCATTACTACAAGCTATTCAGCAAAGACGAACTCGATCCGGTACAAAAGATGTTGGGCAAATTAGGTTTAGACATTCCCGTAATTGTAGTTACTATAAATAAGACAGAGAGTAGAGATTATGTGGCGTTTGATACCAATTCCGATAATCTAATGCCTTTGAGTGGAACAATTATAGACATAGCACCTACCAAACATTTATTGTTCAACAATACCCGTTATAACGAAAATGGATATGCTCCAAAGGACAATCCATTTCCTGTAAAGTTGAATTTGTTTTGTTCAGAAGAAGGGTACTTTGACAATCCAGCAACTAAGAAAGAAATTATAGACCAGGTTTATCAGTTCAGCAGAATGTATTGGAAATCTGTCAAGCAGCAAAATCTACCAGTAACCATTAAATACCCTGAAATGGTGGCACAAGTATTCCCATTCTTTGAAGCCGATAAATTAGAAGATTTTGCTAAAAATAATTTGTGGTTTTTATGATACTCCAAATAAAAAATATGGTTTGTCCTCGATGCTTGAGCAGTGTCCGTACTATTCTCAATGATATGCAGATCGAATACAATCATATAGAATTGGGCATAGTAGAATTAGATAGAGAGATGAGCGAAGAACAAAAGGAGAAACTTTCCAATAAACTTCAAGCACAGGGATTCGAATTACTAAACAGTGAAGAATCTAAAGTCATTAACGCAATAAAGTCTTTTGTCATTAACAAAATACATTATACAGATACCAGTCAACATTCAAATCACAACCTCTCTGATGAACTCAGTAAGGAATTGCATACAAGCTATTCAAAAATGAGTAAAACGTTCTCTCGTGTTGAAGGCATTACTATAGAGCAATATCTGCTACAACAACGGATAGAAAAAGTAAAGGAATTGTTGAGCTATGAAGAAAAAACCATTTCTGAAATAGCTTTTGACCTGGGTTACAGTAGTACCGCTCACCTTTCAGCTCAATTCAAAAAGATTACCGGAATGCCACCTTCGGCAGTTAAGAAAATCACGAAGAACCGGAGAAAATCGCTGGATGACATTTAATATTTCCAAATAATATAAATATTCGCCAAAACGTTATAATTAATAGTCCTAATAGATTCTTACCTTTGTAATCAATGACAAGAAGTCTTTCACATAGAATTGCCGCCATTTCGATGGCTTTGTTGATGATGCTATCGTCAACGGGATTCTCTATGGATATTCACTATTGTCAAGATCAGTTAAAGGGTATCAGCCTATTTGGAAAAGCTAAATCCTGTCACGAAAAGCAAGAAACGCCACCTTGCCACCAGACAAAAAAGTCTTGTCACCATAAGGAAGATGGCATAAGCAAGGCAGATAAAGATAACTGTTGTCATAATGAAACGGTTGTCATTGAGAAATCAGATTTGGATGCCACAGCTACGCAAATAGCAACCGTTCAAGATATTCAGTTAGACTTTGTAGCTGCTTTTATAGCGGTATATGTATTTAACTATAGTGTGCAAGCTGACTATCTGCCTTATGCACAGTACAAACCACCCTTACCCGATAGAGACGTTCAGGTACTCTATCAGACCTTCCTTATTTGATTCATTCATTTTCATTGATGCTTCATACCGCTAAGTAGCAGTGTGGACCTATTCCTATTTGTAAAATTCTAAGAATGAAAATGAATAATGTTAAATCAAATAATCAAATTTTTTATAGGCAATAAGCTTGTCGCTTGGTTGCTACTGCTACTATTTATTGGATGGGGCGTTGTTACCGCACCCTTTGACCTTGGTGTCAACAGCTTACCCCGAGACCCTGTAGCAGTTGATGCAATACCCGATATTGGAGAGAACCAACAGATCGTTTTCACCAAGTGGATGGGAAGGTCGCCACAAGATGTAGAAGACCAGATCACCTATCCACTAACCACTTCCTTATTGGGTATTCCTGGAGTAAAGAGCATACGGAGTAATTCAATGTTTGGCTTTTCGAGTATCTATGTCATTTTCGATGAAGGTGTTGAATTTTATTGGAGTAGAAGTAGGATACTTGAAAAACTAAACTCTTTACCTGCCAATCTCCTGCCCAACGATGTACAGCCAACCTTAGGTCCAGATGCAACCGCATTAGGACAAATCTACTGGTACACTTTAGAAGGCAGAGACGAACAAGGCAATCCTACTGGTGGTTGGGATTTACACGAATTGCGTTCTATTCAGGACTTCTATGTACGCTTCGGCTTGTCCTCTGCTTCGGGTGTTTCAGAAGTAGCTTCCATCGGTGGATTTGTTAAGGAATATCAAGTGGATGTGATACCTGACAAGATGAGAGTATATGGTATTACACTGAACCAGGTAATGAAAGCCATAAAAGAAAGCAACTTAGATATTGGTGCTCAAACACTTGAAATCAATCTTGCCGAATATTTTGTCAGGGGCTTAGGATATGTAAAATCAGTAGAAGATATTGAAAATGCAGTTGTTACAGCAACCGATAACGTACCAATCCGCATTAAGGACATTGCCGTAGTAAATATTGGACCAGCCACTCGCAGGGGAGTTTTAGATAAATCAGGTGCAGAAGCGGTTGGTGGCGTAGTAGTAGCACGGTATGGAGCAAATCCATTAGAAGTAATCAATAATGTAAAGGTCAAAATTGATGAAATAGCTCCTGGATTACCTACCAAGACATTAGCAGATGGCACAACTTCACAGGTAACGGTTGTCCCATTCTATGATAGAACAGATTTGATCAATGAGACCTTAGGTACTTTAGAGGAAGCATTGGGTTTAGAGATACTTATTACTATAATTGTGGTGATTTTAATGCTACTCAATTTAAGGTCTTCATTATTGGTAGCAGGGTCGCTACCCGTAGCTGTTTTAATGTGCTTTATTGCTATGCGATATTTTGGTGTCGATGCTAATATAGTGGCATTGTCAGGTATCGCTATCGCAGTTGGCACAATGGTAGATATGGGCATTGTTCTTACGGAGAGTATGGTCACCCATATGAAATTAGCACCTCCCAATCAAAATATAAACACTACCATATATAATGCGACTACGGAAGTCGCTTCAGCAGTTATTACGGCAGTAGCCACTACGGTTGTCAGTTTCTTGCCTGTATTTACAATGATAGCGGCAGAAGGAAAATTATTCAGACCATTGGCATTTACTAAAACCTTTGCCCTAATAGCATCGATAATTGTAGCCATTACCATTATACCGCCATTAGCAACGCAATTGTTTGGAATTAAATCAAAGTCAAAATGGCTGTCTATTGGCTATAATGTTGCCTTGGTTGCAATAAGCATTTTTCTGCTTTTTGGCCAGTTCTATTATTTTGGTATTATAGGGCTTGTAGTCGGGCTAACGGGCATAATCAGTTATGGTTTAAAATCACTTAAAGACGGAAAATTCCATTCCTATTTTGAAATAGGAAGAAACATTGTCTATGCCCTGCTGGTTGCCTGGCTTCTCGCCAAAATATGGATGCCATTAGGTGTTACAAAAACCGTGCTTACCAATTTTCTATTTGTTTCATTTATTTCAGGCATATTAATCGGGAGCTTTTATATAGTTATTCATTTCTACGAAAGAATCGTACGTTTTTTACTAAGAGTGAAATTGTTATTCCTGTTGCTCGTTGGCAGCCTAATTTTCTTTGGCATTCAAATCGCAAAAAATACGGGTCAGGAATTTATGCCTGCCTTAGATGAAGGGTCATTTTTACTAATGCCTACTTCTATGCCTCATTCAGGAATGCAAATGAATGTAGCCAATTTAAGAGCATTGGATATGGCAGTTACGGCAATACCCGAAGTAGAAACAGTAGTTGGTAAAGCAGGACGAGTAGAAAGTGCTTTAGATCCTGCACCAATGTCAATGTATGAAAATGTAATACGCTATAAGTCGGAATATATGACTGATGCCGATGGTCACCGAATGCGATTTAAACAAGACAACAACGGAAAATTTGTACTGGCAAAAGGTGGAGCAATAGAATACAAAAAAGCATTATCGAGTGGTGTTCAAATCAGCGATTTAGTACAAGATGATAAAGGTTCGTATTTCCGTCAATGGAGAGAACACATACATTCTCCAGATGATATTTGGAATGAAATTGTAAAAGCCACTAATATTCCTGGTGTTACGTCAGCACCCAAACTACAACCTATAGAAACCCGATTGGTAATGCTCCAAACAGGTATGCGAGCACCAATGGGCATAAAAGTAAAAGGTTCAGATTTAGAGACCATAGAAGCATTTGGCTTAGAATTAGAAAAGCATTTGAAAAAAGTAGATGGAGTAAAAGCACCTGCGGTATTTGCAGAGCGAATTGTAGGTAAGCCCTATATGCTGTTTGATATTGACCGTGAAAAAATAAGTAGATATGGATTATCAATAATGGATGTTCAAAAACAACTACAAGCTACTGTTGGTGGTATGGTAATGACTTCTACTGTTGAAGGTAGAGAGCGATACAGCATTCGTTTACGCTATCCAAGAGAGTTACGAGATAACCCGTATAGTCTGAACAACATTTTACTGGCTTCACCAAACGGACTGCAAATCCCACTCGGAGATTTGGTAGAAATAAAATATGAGCAAGGACCTCAAGCCATAAAAAGTGAAGATGGCTTTTTAGTTGGATATGTATTGTTTGATAAAGAAGCAGGCTTTGCAGAAGTGGAAGTAGTCAACAATGCACAAAATTACTTACAGGATAAAATAGAAAATGGAGAATTAACATTGCCGGCAGGAATCAATTACAAGTTCGCAGGAAATTATGAACAGCAAGTCAGAGCAAACAAAAGGCTATCCATTGTAATTCCCATTGCACTGGCTTTAATTTTTCTAATTCTTTATTTCCAATTCAATTCCGTTACTACTTCCTTGATGGTATTCTCTGGAGTGTTTGTAGCCTTCTCAGGGGGCTTAATAATGATATGGTTATATGGTCAGCCCTGGTTTATGGATTTTGATGTTTTAGGTACCAATATGCGAGACCTGTTTCAAATGAAATCCATTAATCTCAGTGTGGCTGTATGGGTCGGTTTTTTAGCCTTGTTTGGTATTGCTACGGACGATGGAGTTTTAGTCGCTACGTTCTTAAAAGATAGTTTCAAACGAAATACACCAGCTACAGTTTCACAGATAAGAGATGCAGTAGTTGAAGGTGGTTTACGCAGGGTAAAACCAGCAATGATGACCACTGCTACGACCATATTGGCCTTATTGCCAGTGCTTACCTCCACAGGTCGTGGGGCAGATATAATGTTACCAATGGCCATTCCTTCTTTTGGTGGAATGACTTTACAAGTGATTACGATGTTCACTGTTCCCGTGCTGTATTCTTTGTGGAAAGAAGCACAATTAAAATTTTCAAAGAATACTCAAAAAATAAAAGATGAAAACTAAATATATAGTATTACTACTTGCTTTGATGGCTTCGACCTTTGCCGTCAAAGCACAGACTTTGGATAGTCTGTTAAAAAAGGCGTATGATAATAACCCTGAATTAAAGGCATTACAATTAGAATACGAAGCGGCTCTACAAAAAGGACCACAAGTAAGCCAATTGCCCGACCCAACGGTGGGTGTTGGCGTTCCTGTACTACGTCCAGAAACTCGATTAGGTGGCCAGGTATTCAGTGTATCCGCAAGTCAGATGTTCCCTTGGTTTGGCACACTAAAGGCCAAAGAAAATGTGGTGCTAACAATGGCAAAATCAAAGTACGAACGAATAGCAGCAGAAAGATTGAACATAGATTATCAAATCAAAACGGCTTATTATAATCTGTATTTACTTCAGGCAAAGCAAAATATTCTTCGTAAAAACATACGCATTTTCGAAACTCTTGAAAAAGTGGCATTGGCAAAAGTAGAAAGCGGAAAGTCCATTGCTTCTGATGTTCTCACGGTTCGGATTAAAATAGAAGAACTTAACCAACAAATTCAAGTACTCGAAGAACAGAAACTGGCTAATACAGCAACTATAAATGAAGCCATAAATAACCCCTTCAACTCAGCTATCCAAATTGACACAACACAAATTAGCATTGCAGAAATAGAATATAACATAGAACAATTCAGGAAAAATATTCAAGCCAATCACCCATTGATCAAACAACTCAATTGGAATATAGAAACATCCAACAAAGCACTTGTATTAAATGCTTTGGACGGTAAGCCTTCATTTGGTGTTGGCTTAGATTATAGTTTGGTCAATGGTAGAACAGATGCTTTTCCTGTTAATAATGGGCGAGATATCCTTATACCAAAAGCTATGGTATCCATTCCAATATATCGCAAGAAATACGCAGCCAAGAAAGAAGAAGAAAGTCTCAAGCAACAGGCATTCGAGTTTCACAAGGAAAGTTTGACCAATAGAATGATAAGCAGTATTCAGGGCTATAAATCTGAATATGAAAGTGCAAAATTGATGTTTGAATTAGCCTATAAACAGATTGAAATCTCAAATAGTGCTTACGACATATTGTTAGCCGATTACAGCAGCAAAGGAAAACGTTTTGACGAACTGATGATGCTACAAAGCGACATAAATCGATATGAAATAGAGATCATTAAATCAATCGTTCAATCGCATTTATCCAAATTTAAAATTGATCGTTTAACAGACTTTTAAAAAGAATAGAAATGAAAAAGTATAAAATATATATCGTTGCCATTTTCGCATTAGCCATTGGTTTATTATTAGGATGGTTAATGTTTAACAATAGCACTCAGCCAGTACAGAAACAAAGCGAGCACATCTCAAATCAAGCAAAATCTGAGATATGGACTTGTTCAATGCACCCACAAATTCGTCAAAATGAGCCTGGAGATTGTCCAATATGCGGAATGGATTTAATTCCCGCAAGTCAGGCAATAAGTGATAATGAAATAGGCTTTCAAATGACTGCGGATGCAATCAAATTGGCGAATATTCAAACTTCCATAATTGGAAACAATGGTGCAACCGAAGGGTCTACTTTAAAACTCAATGGTAGAATTCAAGCCAATGAAACAAAATCAGCGAGTTTGGTTACACATATATCAGGCAGAATTGAAAAGCTGGATGTAAGCTATACAGGTGAGCAAGTCAATAAAGGACAAAAGATTGCGACTATTTATTCACCTGAATTAATTACCGCTCAAAAAGAGCTATTAGAAGCACAAAAAATACAGGATATAAGCCCCGGTCTATTAACAGCAGCTAAGAACAAGTTGAAGTATTGGAATATAGGAGAGCAAGTAATACAAGACATTTTGACTTCAGGTGCTATCCGAGAGACCTTTAATATTTATGCAGACCATTCAGGCGTAGTAAAACAAAAGAGAGTTTCCGTTGGAGATTACTTATCATCTGGTGAAGTCCTTTTTGATGTACAGAACTTATATAGCCTTTGGGCTTTATTTGATGTTTATGAAAATGACTTATCACAAGTTAAGATTGGTCGTACCATTTTTTTTACAACTCCATCTGCTCCAAACAGAAGGTTTAAAGCAAAAATCACTTTTGTGAATCCAGTAATTGACCCTAACACCCGAGTAGCAACAATCAGAGCAGAAGTAAGCAACACTACAGGAAAATTGAAACCTGAAATGTTTGTCACTGGAGAACTTCAAACCTCTCAAAAGTCAGACAATCTAACTGTACCGAAATCAGCAGTATTATGGACGGGGCAAAGGTCAGTGATATATGTAAAAATTCCTAATACAGACATTCCTTCATTTGAGTATAGAGAAATTGAAATTGCGGATGCTACGGCTTCTGGCTATGCAGTTGTAAGTGGCTTACAGTATGGTGAAGAAGTGGTGACTAATGGAGCATTTGTAATTGATGCTTCCTCACAATTAAACAATCAAGTCAGTATGATGAATAAAAATGTGATGGTAAAAAATGCTATTCATTCCAACCATTTACCGGATTACACAAACACAACTCCGCAACTATTTAAGGAGCAGCTTACAGAATTAGCAGATACTTATCTTTTATTGAAAGATGCACTCGTTGAAAGCGATCAACAAAAAGCAGTAAAAGATGCAAATGATATTCTTATCAAAGCTGAAAAAGTAGATATGTCTTTGGTGAAAGACAAGGCACATATCTTTTGGATGGAGCAATTAAAAGCAATTCAATCTAACGGTAAGAAAATCGGTGAATCAGAATATATCGAAGAACAGCGTAAACAATTCGATTTTCTATCGCAAGCACTCATTAAGTCACTAAAGGTTTTTGGTGTAGAAGGTGACACATTCTATGTACAACACTGCCCAATGGCAAATGACAATACTGGAGCTGATTGGTTAAGTAAACACGAAAATATACTCAATCCATATTTCGGAGAAAAAATGCTTACTTGTGGAACAGTGCAAGACACTATAGATATAAACTTCAAAATTCCACCAATGCAAGAGCAATCCAGTGTTCAAGTCAATTTACATAATCATTAATTATTCACTCATTAAAATATTTAAACAATGATAAATTCAAAACTCAAATTCGTAATCATAGCATTATTTGCTATCGGGCTAACACTCACTTCGTGTGGCAACAAGTCAAACAACAACAGCAAGACAGAACAAACCGCAAAACAAGGAAAGGAGTACACCTCCGCCTACGTGTGTCCAATGCACTGCGAAGGAAGCGGAAGTGACAAAGCAGGCAAATGTCCCGTTTGCAATATGGACTATGTAAAAAATAGCACCTATGCCTGTTCTATGCATCCTGAAATTACAGGTAT
>ENA-ORXM01005280-ORXM01005280.1-marine-metagenome-genome-assembly--contig:-NODE-5280-length-10390-cov-2.232619_pt1 | contig 10390 bp, 6 predicted proteins | sample MGYA00237867_ERZ511480 | MGnify/ENA primary metagenome ERZ511480 (study PRJEB26309, sample SAMN06266103) | marine metagenome | isolation source: Algal blade | place: United Kingdom:Sidmouth, United... | reverse complement strand
AAGCTGTTTCTGCCCGTTGAAAACATCGAGCTGCTCTCACGTTATGGCAGCGCGCCGGACACGGTCATGCTTGATACGCTGGGCAGCGCCTCCTGGCAGGCCCGTAAGTCCAAAGCCAAGCAGCGCCTGCGCGATATGGCCGAGCAGCTTATCAAGGTCGCGGCCAAACGCGCCCTGCGCACCGCCGAGGCCGTCCGACCGCCCGAAGGGGCCTATGATGAATTTTGCGCGCGCTTTCCCTATTCAGAAACTGATGACCAATTAAACGCCATCGAAGACGTGATTGGCGATCTGCAAAGCGGGCGTCCGATGGATCGCCTGATTTGCGGTGATGTGGGATTTGGTAAAACCGAAGTCGCCCTGCGCGCGGCCTTTATTATGGCGATGTCAGGCAAACAGGTCGCCGTGGTCGCGCCGACAACTGTTCTGGCGCGCCAGCATTTCAAAACCTTTGAAGACCGTTTCAGAGGCTGGCCTATTAAAGTGCGGCAGCTCTCGCGTCTGGTCTCGACGAAACAAGCCAACTCGACTCGCGAAGAAATGAGAAACGGGCAGTGCGATGTCGTTATCGGGACACATGCCTTGCTGGCAAAGACAGTCGGTTTTCGCGATTTGGGCTTGCTGATTGTGGACGAAGAGCAGCGCTTTGGTGTGCAGCATAAAGAGCGCCTGAAAGCCTTGCGCGCAGATGTGCATGTCCTGACGCTGACCGCGACGCCCATCCCGCGCACGCTGCAAATGGCGCTGTCGGGCATTCGCGACTTGTCGCTTATTGCAACGCCGCCCGTCGACCGCCTCGCTGTGCGCACATATATCACGCCGTGGGACCCTGTCTCATTGCGCGAAGCGATACTTCGTGAGCGTTATCGGGGCGGGCAGAGCTTTTTCGTTGTGCCGCGTATCAGCGATTTAAAACGCACCGAGGAATTTCTGGAAATGCATGTGCCTGAGGTGAAATATGTCATCGCCCATGGCCAGATGCCGGGTAGCGCGCTCGAGGACGTCATGACGGCCTTTTATGACGGGCAATATGATGTGCTGCTCTCGACCTCGATCATTGAGAGCGGGATTGATATTCCAACGGCCAATACGATGATAATTTATCGCGCCGACCGATTTGGCCTCGCGCAGCTCTATCAAATGCGCGGACGGGTCGGGCGCTCTAAAACCCGCGCCTATGCCTATATGACTTTGCCCGAAGCGCGCAAAGTCACCGCCGGCGCGCAGCAGCGCCTAAAGGTCTTGCAGTCACTTGATACACTCGGCAGCGGGTTCTCGCTAGCCAGTCATGATCTGGCTATGCGCGGGGGCGGTAACCCGCTGGGACAGGAGCAATCAGGTCACATCAAGGATCTCGGCGTGGAGCTTTATCAGCATATGCTCGAAGAAGCCGTCGCCAGCCTGCGCGATGATATGGTGGTCTCCGATCAAAGCTGGACGCCGCAGGTCAATCTGGGCATCTCTGTGCTTATCCCCGAGAGCTATGTTCAGGACCTAAATGTGCGTCTGTCGCTTTATCGCCGCGCCAGCGAGATTGAAAATGACGCGGAAAGCGAGAGCTTTGCCGCCGAGATGATTGACAGATTTGGCCCCTTGCGCCGCGATGTCGAAAATCTGTTAAAAGTCATGCAAATCAAACGTTTATGCCGCATGGCTCACGTTGAAAAAATTGACGCAGGGCCAAAGGGCGCCGTGCTGACCGTGCGTCACGGCGATGTCACACAGCCCGAAGTCATTATCAATGCTCTGCAAAATAATATGAATTGGAAACTACGCCCCGACCAGACCATCTTTGTACGCGCCAATATGGATGATGAGCGGTTGCGGATTTCAGGCGTGATCCGCGCGCTAAAAACTCTCGTCCCGCCCGCGCAGGATTAGGCGCTAACGGCGCGAATATCGTCTTCAAATTCGGTAACGCTGCTGGGGGTGAGCTGCATACGGAACTGTTTATCTGCGTCCACAAATATCGTTTCGCCAATAAGCTCTGACAAGCGGCCCATGATCATCTCGACGTCATCATTTAAGGTATCGGGGAAAATGACCCCCACGCGATTAGACGACAGACGCGCCGCAAAATCTTGAACGCGAATAACGCTTCCGATCATGCTCTCAACTTCGATTTTTGCCGTGATAAAAGCTTCCGTGCAAACCGAACCGTCTTCGGGGTGCACGCTCATATTCATGACGCCGACGGAAAGCGGACGATTGCGGCGCGCCGCGTCAATTATATTGCGCTCCAGATGGGCGTTAAAAGCCTTTTCGGTATATAGCCCTGCTTGGCCGTGACGGGCAGATTTGGTGTCCAGCGCTTCAAATGATTTGCGAATATATTCATGCGCGCGCTGTCCCCGCGCCAGCTCTAATACGCGGCCTGAAATTTCATCTAGCGGCGAATCAGCCGCAATTATATCGGTGATCCCGCGCTCTAAAGCGGAGGCCGAAAGGGATGTCTTTGTATCCGGCATCAGCAAAAGCGCCGGGACATTAAAGAGGCGAGAATTGCGCCGCATTGTGCTGGCAATTGTAAGTGCAGGTTCCTGACCGTTCAGGCCGCTAATGACCACAGCGTCAAATATTTCGCTATGCAGAAAGTCAAATGCGGTAAAGCTTGTAAAGGCCGCAGTAAGATTAGCCTCTGTGTCATCCAGCGCGTGGAGAACCGTCATAAATTCCGGCGCAGGCTTGCCGACAAAAAGAACGCGAAGCTCCGGAAGTTGCGGCGTTTCGGTTTCAAATGGCACGTCGAAATGACTTGCCAAAGTGCGTTTGCGCAGCATCAATTCATGGGTCATGGTCTGCAGACGCAGCAAGGAGGAGAGCCGCGTGGCGAGCTGGGCGGGGTGGGCCGGCATGTGCAATACTGAGTCAAATTGCGCGATGTCGCTCTCTGAGACGTCTTTGGGCAGGAAAGCAATAAAGGCCGGCATGATTTTAGAGAGCTTCGAGCGCATTTTCTGCGCCAGCGCGGCCAGGCTGTCCGGCGCATTATGCGGAAAATAGAAGACGACGCTCAGCAATTGGCGCGCGGGAAGCGCCGGGAGCGTTTTACCGTCAAATGATGCGGGGAAGACCCGGCAATTTAAACGGCCTAAATGGTCTTTAATGAGGCCCAGCTCTTGCTCGGAACACGCAGCGTCATGGATCAGCCAAATCTTTGGCTCCCAATCCTTTATCATTAGATCTTGTGTATTTTGCATAACTGTCCGAATCTCTATTCGGGCAGATTACAAGATGAGCGTTAGTGAGGTGTTAAGGATATTACTCCTCGGGCATATCCCACCCACATTCACGGCCTTCATTTTGCTCTTCGAGCCAGACTTGAAGCGGCGCGAAATATTCCAGCAGGGCTGTGCCGTCCATTGTCCGCTGGCCCGTAAAGGCCTCTAAGGCATCCGGCCAAGGCTTGGACGCGCCCATTTTCATCATCGCGTCGAAGCGCTCGCCAACGTCTTTATTGCCATAAACCGAGCAGCGGTGCAGCGGGCCTTCAAAACCCGACATATCGCAGGCGGCCTTGTGGAACTGGAACTGCAAGATATGGGCAAGGAAATAGCGCATATATGGCGTATTGCCCGGAATGTGATATTTTGCGCCGGGATCAAAGGCGTCAGCAGGGCGATCTGCGGGGGCTTCAATGCCCTGATATTTTGTGCGGAGCTCCCACCAGCCTTCATTATACTGCTCAGGACTGATTTCGCCTGAAAAGACCTGCCAGCGCCATTGATCAACCACGAGGCTGAAGGGGAGGAAGGCGACCTTGTCCATGCCTTGGCGAAGCAAGATTGGAATATCGCCCTCTGCGCTTGGAATATCTTCTTCATCCATCAGTCCGATTTTAACCAGATATTCCGGTGTAATAGACAGGGCAATCATGTCGCCAATGGCTTCGTGGAAACCATCATTCGCGCCGGTTTTGTAAAATACTGGCTGATCCTGATAAGCGCGTTGATAGATATTATGGCCAAGTTCGTGGTGAACTGTTTGGAAGTCTTCGCCTGTAATCGTCGTGCACATTTTGATGCGAATGTCTTCTTTGTCGTCAATATCCCATGCCGAGGCATGGCATTGCACGTCACGATCAGCCGGTTTCGTGATCAAGGAACGTTTCCAAAATGTATCAGGTAATTCTTCAAAGCCCATTGATGTGAAAAACTCTTCACCCGTGCGCACCATTTTTTCTTGGTCATATTCATTTTCGATCAGCAAGGCGGTGATGTCGACGGATTTCGCATTAAATCCTTTTGGTTCAACCATGGGATAGACATTGCCCCATTGCTGCGCCCACATATTGCCCAGCAAATCGGCGCGGATCGGCTTATCCAGCGGAACGACCTCATCGCCATATTCTGAGTTCAACTCAAAGCGCACATAGCAATGAAGTTGGTTATAGAGCGGCTTGACCTGTCCCCAAAGGCGGTCGGCTTCTTTGGTGAAATCATCGGCGGGCATATCGTAGCCGCTGCGCCACAGCGCGCCTGTATCTTTAAAGCCAAGCTCCTCGGAGCCTTCATTCACAATACCCACCATCGTGTCATAATCTTTGGCCATGGGCGGAGAAATTGTGCGCCAGCCTTCCCATATCGTTTGCAAAAGCTCAGGGTCGCGCGACTCCGCCATAATTTTTGTGGCTTGGCCGAGATGGATGGTGCCCTTGGGGGCTTCTTCGCCAAGCTTGCCGAAGTCGTCGTCACCCTCTTCATTGGTATCCAGAATTTCAATTATGCGCTTATCCTCAACATCAACCGCAAAACGGCCCTTGCCATAGAGCCCGTCGAGTTTTGTCATAATACTGGCCAGACGCGCAGCCGAGCCTTCGGTCTCAGGCGCAGGGAAATTGCTCCCGCGTTTCAGCGTCCCCATTTTGCGTTCCATATCAGCAGGGAGTTTGATGTCGTTGAATTTCTTTGCGCCATTGGCCAGACGCGTTTGCATTTCGGCATATTCCGTCGAGGCCTTGGTGAGCAGCCAAGCTGTATCTTCGGTGATAAAATTGGCATTCACCCATGCGGCGCGCGAAGCATATTCGTTCATCGCTTCAATGTCTTTCGCGGCAGCTTCGAGAAATTCTTTGGCTTGCTGCGGCGTGGCGTCATCGCCCCCGCGTAGCATTTCAGCGGCCCGCGATTGGGTTGTGCTGGCGGGCGGCTCAGCTGTTTCTACAGGCTCGGCTTTCACTGTGGCCTCTGTTTGCGAGGCTTGATCCTCATAGCTTGACCCCGCTTCCGTTTGCCGCGTCGTCTGCTCACATCCCGCCACAGCGAGCAGAGCAAATGCGCTAACCCCCATCGCTGTCCATTTCAGGGTGGAACGTGTAAGAGCGGAGCGCAGTGGTCGAGTCATGGGGTCATCCTAATGCGATGTTATGTCTGTCGCGATTGCGAACAGATTCTGTTAGGCCCCTTTTGACAGAAAATGTGAGACAAAAAAAGACTTTTCCGTAACGTCTGCGCGTCAGTTTCGGACGTAGAATGACCATAAAGCGGCGAGTGGAGTGACGATGCAGGACAAATGCGGATTATTATTAGTCAATTTAGGCTCGCCTGATGCCCCTGATGCTAAGGCTGTGCGCAAATATCTGTTCCAGTTTTTGCATGATCACCGCGTCATCGAGCTGACGCGGTGGATATGGTGCTGGATATTGCACGGTATCATATTGCGCGTGCGTCCCGCGAAATCCGCCAAAGCCTATTCCAAAATCTGGGGCGAGCAAGGCCGCGAAGCCCCGCTCATTGAGATTACCCGCGCGCAGGCCGCGAAAGTTCAGGCGCATTTAGGCGGGGGAGTCGATGTGAAAGTTGCCATGCGTTACGGCAATCCGTCTATCCCCAAAGCGATGGATGAATTTGCGGCCGCCGGCATCACGCGCATCGCAGTTCTTCCGCTTTACCCGCAATATGCCGCCGCCACGACAGCGTCCGTTTATGATGGCGTGTTTTTCGCGCTTAAGAAAAAGCGCGACATGCCAGAGCTTAGGTTTTTGCGTAATTATTACGAAAACCCGGCTTATATTGATGCGCTGGTGAAATCGATTGAAGACCGGATTGCGGCGCTGGGATGGGAGCCTGATCGCATTATCGCCAGCTTTCACGGCCTGCCGCAGGAAATGGTGGAGAAGGGCGATCCCTACCGCGACGAGTGCGAGGCCACAGTTGAGCTTATGCGGGCTAAATTAGGACATCGCGCCGATAAATTCATGCTGACATTTCAGTCACGGTTCGGGCCCAAAGCGTGGCTGCAACCCTATACGGATAAGACTTTAGAAGCGCTGGCCGAAGAAGGACAAACCAAAATATTGTGCATTACGCCCGGCTTTGCTGCAGATTGTCTGGAAACGCTTGAGGAAATCGCGATTGAAGCCAAGCATGATTTCATGGAAGCAGGCGGAACGCATTTTGACATGGTGCCGTGCCTTAACGCGCAGGATGACCATTGCGCGATGCTGAGCGATATTGCGCGGCGTGAACTGTTAATCGGTTGGGAGAGATTGGCCGATTAAATTCGCCATAGCTTTGCCCGATAAGTTTCTGAATTTACTGGACTCAATACTCACATCGGACAGGTTTTTATAGGCGGATTGACGGCTTTTGAGGAGCCTTGGATAGCTCTCCCGCATCGCTGAATTTGCGTCTTGATCCTGTTGCTGCGTGAATTGATCATGCCAAATGAGGGGCTTGGGGTTATCAAAAAAGAGCTGTTCAAGACGCGTCAAATCCCCGTCCTGCGCTGCGATGTGAACGACCAAAGCCTGATGCTTTAGCTCGGCTAAAGCTGCCTTGTGGCAATAAATAACGCTTCCCGTCAGATCATAGATCCCGCCCGTATCGCGCGCCAGGGTCTGCGCCAAAATATCGTCTTCGTGTTTTATATAGGTCTTGGCGCGAGAGCCGTGATCAGCGTGATCAGGATAATGCATCCAATCGGCGAGCGCCTGCATATCCGACAGCCCAAGCGCACCGCCGATGAGCGCGTCATTATCGATGACGGGGAGGTCGTAAGCCGTGCCAATCGCTTGGCTGGCATAGCTTTTACCGATATTGGACATGCCCACAAAGGCGAGCTTCAATGTGCCGGCATCAAGTGCAGCATGATATGCGGCGCGGGTTAAAATCATACGTTTTCGGCGGCCAACACAGCTTTCAGCGCCGTTAGGTTCGGCTCCATTTCGGTGATGAGCTGATTTTTCTGCATCAGATTGGTCAGCGCTTCGGGCATTTTTATATCTTCGCGGATGATGCGCTCGACATCTGTTTTAAATTTGCCGGCATGCGCCGTGGCCACAGTGATCTGTGTGAAGTCGATATCGACATCTTCGCGAAACGCCTGAATGGCGAGATGGCCGACAGCCGTATGCGGGCACATGACATATCCGGTGGTATTGAAATAGCGGCGCATATGGCGGGCCGTATCTTCATCACTAAAGCTCGCGCCCCAGACCGATTTGCGGATTTCGTCAAGATTGCCGCCAAAAAGCTCCAAGATGCGCGGGAAATTATTCGGGCGGCCAATATCCATGGCGTTCGATAAGGTCGGAACGGATGGGCGCGGCGTATATTCGCCCGTTTTCAGATAATCAATGAACGGATCGTTGGCATTATGACCGACAACAAAGCGATCAATCGGCGCGCCCATTTTCTTGGCAATAAGCCCGCCGGTCAGGTTTCCCAGATTGCCCGAGGGGATCGAAAAGACCAGCGGACGGGTCGGATAGGCCGCTTTGGCCTGCAGACTCGCCCAGAAATAATAGAAGCTTTGCGGGACAACGCGGCCCACATTGATTGAATTAGCGCTCATTAATTTGTGCTTGGCGGTCATTTCTTGATCGGCAAAGGCGGCTTTAACGAGGGCTTGGCAGTCATCAAAACTGCCTGTGACGCGAAGGGCGCGGACATTACTGTTTTCGCCCATGGTTGTAAGCTGCTGCTCTTGAACGGCGGAGACGCCGCCCTCGGGATAGAGGATAAAAACCTTAGTCCCGCTCTGATTGAGGAAGCTATATCCAATCGCCCCGCCGGTATCGCCCGATGTCGCGACGAGTATTGTGCGGCTATCGCCCGAGTCCATCAGGCGAGAGACGCTGCGACCCATAAAGCGCGCGGCGAAATCTTTGAACGCCAATGTCGGGCCGTGAAAAAGCTCGAGGAAGAAATCATTCTTGGGCTCATTCATCGCCGGATCGAGATGATAGTCGTCAGCGGTGACCATCGGGACTTTGAAGTCGTAAGCATCCTCACAAATCTCGGTTAAATCCTCATCTGAAAACCGATCATCGACGAAGTAACGCGCGAGTTTTGCGGCGCAGGCCCAAAAGGGCAGCGCGCCCATTTCCGCCTGCTGGGCGGGCGTGAATTTCGGAATAGAGCTTGGCATATAAAGCCCGCCATCTGGCGCGAGGCTCGAGAGCAGGGCGTCGCCAAAGCGCGCGGTCAGTTTTGGGTCGGAATGTGAGTAATAATGCATGATTCAAGCCTGATAAGGGGCGCGTAATACGGGTTTTATCAATAATCTCAAGGGGTATGGCGTCTATCAGCGCATAAGGCGCGCCAATATATTGACCATAGTCGCATGGGCGTCGCTTTTGCCGATATTTGTAATTTTATGCGGGCGGTCCGCGCGGTAGCGCAGGGTTTCTCCGGCCTTGCCTTCGAAGCGCTCGCCATCGACTTCGACGGCGAGGTGCCCGGTAATGATAGAAAGGTTCTCAATTGATCCGTCAGGATGGGGGGAGCTTTCCAGAACGCCGCCGGGCAGGGCGGTGAAATCATACCACTGCACAACTTCAACCGTGTCGATACTGCCCAAGATTTGAAGCGTCACAAGGCCGTCATCACTGGTGAGTTTGGGAATGTCTTTGCCTCGCGCATGCTGAACAAGCGCGCTAAGGTCTTCGGGGGCGTCATTGGCGGCTGACAGAACCGCCTCGACAGTCGTGCCGAGCGCCACAGAGAGGCGAGTAATGGTCGCCAGCGTCGGATTGCTTTCATTTTTCTCGATTTTGGAAATCAGGCTCTTGGCCACGCCGGATTGCTCGGACAATTCGCCAAGGGACAGATCGCCCGCTTGGCGCAGGCGCGATATGGTCGAGCCGAATTGCGCGCCAATGGCGTCACAGGCCGCGTCATTTGTGCGTTTTAACTTTGTCATTTCCTCACTTCACGAAACTATGACTTAAAAACAGGAATTACCCCTTTAAAACCTATCATCGTTCTATATATAGAACACTCGTTTGATAACAAGTCCTCATTCTTGAGGCGATTGGAGCGCAAATGCGTTACTTACCGATACATGTCGACACACAAGGCGGCCTTATTGTCATTATTGGCGGCGAGGGCGCGGCAGAAGCGAAATTGCGTACGCTGATTAAAACAGACGCGCAGTTGGAAGTTATTGCGCCTACCATTGGCGATGAAATTGCGCGCTGGGCCGAGCAGGGCATCGTGACCCATTATGCCCGCGACTTTGCCGAGACGGATTTAGACGGCGCGCTGCTGGTCTATGCCGCTACCGAAGATGACGCCTTAAATGGCCGCATTGCCGATATGGCGCGGGCCAAGGGCCTGCTGGCCAATGCCGCCGATTATAAGGACGCCTGCACCTTCATTACGCCGGCTTTGGTGGACCGCTCTCCCGTGACAATATCTATCGGAACTTCGGGAACATCGCCGGGTCTGGCCCGCGCCATTAAAGCGGACTTAGAGACGCGTCTCCCCTCAACGCTGGGTAAATTAGCATTACATATCAATAAATTACGTGCCAAAGTTAAAACGGTTTATCCCGATCTTGCCGCGCGGCAACGTTTCTGGGCAGCTATATTCGGCGCGAAAGATCTGGACGCGCAGCTGCGTCTGTCAGAGTCAGCATTGACCGAAGCTGTTGAGGCTGCGCTGGACGGCGGTGAGGCCGCGAGAGGCGGGCAAATCAGTCTTGTCGGCGCAGGGCCGGGCAATCCCGATCTGCTAACCCATCAGGCGCGCCAAAAACTACACAGCGCAGATGTTATCATCTATGACCGCCTCGTCAGTCAGGGCGTGTTGGATTTTGGCCGCCGCGAAGCCGAATATATCTATGTCGGCAAAGAGGCCGGCGGGGTGTCGACTCCGCAAGAGCAAATCAACAGCCTTATTGTCGAGAAAGCCCAAGAAGGACTGGCCGTTGTGCGCCTTAAAGGCGGCGACCCATTGATATTTGGCCGCGCCGATGAAGAGATGATTGCCGCGCGCGACGCTGGAATCACCGTTGAGATATGCCCCGGTATTACCTCTGCCGCCGCCGCTGCCGCCGCAATCGGGCAATCTCTGACGTCTCGCGGGGTCAATAAATCCATCACCTATATGACGGGCCATGACGCCAAAGGCTTTGCCGAACAGGATTGGGTGCGCTTCGCCGCCCC
>ENA-ORXM01005279-ORXM01005279.1-marine-metagenome-genome-assembly--contig:-NODE-5279-length-10392-cov-2.526224_pt1 | contig 10392 bp, 13 predicted proteins | sample MGYA00237867_ERZ511480 | MGnify/ENA primary metagenome ERZ511480 (study PRJEB26309, sample SAMN06266103) | marine metagenome | isolation source: Algal blade | place: United Kingdom:Sidmouth, United... | reverse complement strand
AGAAGGATTAACCGAAATTTTGATGTTTGGTTTTGACGAACTTGATTTACATAGAATAGAAGCAGGATGCGCTGTTAGTAATATTGGATCAATTAAAGTTCTTGAAAAAGCAGGAATGTGTAAAGAAAGACATAAACGAAAAGTTTTGCCTCTCAAATCTGGATGGTCTGATAATTATGAATACGCCATTTTAGAGGAGGATTGGGGAGAACCAATCGCATGGAAACCTATTGTATATTTTGATATTAATATTAAAAAAATAATAAATATAGATATCAGCTAGTCGGTGCAGATGACAACTGGGTAGAAGCAGGCAAAAACAGATCAGCTACATTTCTCAACTTGCCCCCCGGTGCATACACTTTCCGAGTACAAGGGTCGAATAGTCAGGGCATTTGGTCGGAGCAGATAGCCGAATTGCAAATTACCATTTTACCGCCTTGGTGGAAAAGCTGGTGGGCTTATTTGATATACTTCGGAATTCTTGCCGCGGGCTTCTGGGCTTATTTCCGAATTTCTGTCAATAGAGCGAAGCTTCAGCAACAACTGGAATTTGAAAAACGAGAATCTGATCGCGTGAAAGATCTTGATGCACTCAAAACTCAGCTCTTCATGAATATGACGCATGAGTTTCGTACACCACTCACCATTATTATCGGAATGGCCAAACAGGTACAGGAAAACCCTAAAGAATATTTTAATAGCGGCATGAAAATGATTTCGCGAAACGGACAACACCTACTGAACCTCGTCAATAAAATGCTGGATTTGTCCAAATTGGAATCAGGGAAAATGACGTTAAATATAGCACAAGGAGATATCGTAAGTTTTCAAAGAACCATCGTTGAGTCATTTCGCTCCTATGCTGCGAACAAAGAAATACAGCTCCATTTTCTGCCAGAAATGGATGAACTTATGATGGATTTTGATAAAGAAAAATTGCAGCAAGTCGTATCCAATCTGATATCAAATGCATTTAAATTTACGCCAGATAATGGACATATTTATTTCGCAATAAAAAAATCCGGCCAACAGTTGTCTATTCACATAAAAGATACAGGTCGAGGCATTCCAGCTGCTGATCAAGCCAACGTCTTTGATCGATTCTACCAAGTGGATAATAGCACGACAAGGCAGTTTGACGGAACTGGTATTGGCTTGGCGTTATGTAAAGAATTGGTGCATTTAATGAAAGGAAAAATAAATGTACAAAGTCCACCCACTGGCGCCAATTTAGGCACAGAATTCATTGTCACACTCCCCATCAGTCAGGAAGCCGTATTGGAAGAATTGCCTGTGCCTTTAATTCCTGTTGCACAAAAAATAAATAAACCGATAGCATCGCCAGTCATAGAAAAGATAAAGTCTGCACCGCTAAAAGAAGATAATGTAAAGCATGCTTACCAAAATAAACTAACTGCGCTAGAGGATGAAGTACCTTTAATTTTACTCGTCGAAGACAATCCAGATGTGGTGGCCTATGTCGCATCATGTCTGAGCGACTATCGTTTGGCAATAGCTGAAAATGGCGAAGAAGGCTTCGATATTGCAACAGATATTATTCCAGATCTCATTATTAGCGATGTGATGATGCCGATCATGGATGGCTTCGTAATGTGTAAGAAAATAAAAACAGATGAGCGGACTAATCATATACCTGTGATCATGTTAACCGCCCGTGCTGACATGGATAGCAAAATCGAAGGATTGGAATTAGGTGCGAATGCCTATTTGCCTAAACCATATGAAAAACAAGAATTGTTGCTAAGTATAAAGAACCTTTTTGATCTGAGAAACACAATTCGAAAAAGATATCAGGCAAAAGTTGGAATTTCTGACGACCTTGAATTAACTAAAGATCAAGATGTTGATGCAGTGATAGAAGATGAATTTGTGACTAAGGTCCGAGTGCTAATCGAACGGCATATAGATGACTTTGATTTGACCGTGGAACACCTAGCCGACGCTGTACATCTTAGTCCATCACAACTCCGGAGAAAACTAGATGCCTTGATTGGGTATTCACCAAAACGATTTATTCGTTTCCTCCGATTAAAGCGCGCAAAAACCTTGCTGATTGATAAGAATAGAAGTGTGATCTCTGTTTCATATGATTGCGGATTCAGTGATGCGAGTTATTTCACGCGTGTGTTTAAAAAAGAGTTTGGAATGACGCCGGTGGAGTGGCGAGCGGAAGATATATTGTAATGTTCCGCTATGATTAAATTGATGTAAGTATTTGTGACGTAGAAATTGAGTCAAGATTTCTAAATATATGCAGCATTTAATTCTTTAATTGTTCCAGACTATTTTTATCCGATATAATGTAATTTCCAATGAAAAGTCTAGAAGAGTAACTTCCAAAATCAATATTTCAGCGAATCCATCGATCATACATTGTTAACTTAAAGCACATTGACAGTGTCGATGAAAACTCTGTAGATATTAATAGTCAAATCCTAAAAGTGAGTAAATCTTTTAAAAAAGAGTTTCACCAACGCATACACATGACTTGATTATTCTCGAAATATTAGGTATTCTTTCATCTATTGTCTAACACAATAATTACAATCTTCTATTACCTAAAATATAATAGGAATAACAGCATCATCCTCTTAATCGTTTTGGAGTCCAGATGTAATATGTCAACCCAAATGTAGTTTGATACACACCGAGGCCAGCGTCGAAATAATTTCCCTCTGCATTTTCATGTCTATATTCTACATGTTTCGAAGCAGTATATGCAGCACGAACACATAAATTAGGTCGTAAGGCATATTCCACGCCTAGACCCATTGTCCGAACACCGGTGTAGACTCCCTTAGAAAATGTAGGGTGCTCCGCGCCTTTGGATATTTTTGCATCATCCAAGTCATACATGGTCCCATTTGGCACTAAAGAATTCGTATTATTCCATCTCTGAGATAAAAAGCCGAATACATTTGCGTAAAAAGAAAGTTTGTTTTTTTGAATCCCGACAGTAATTGAGGGACCAAAACTATGATGTATAGTCGTTTGATAGTTTAAACTATCCAAATTTAATTGGATATTCATATTTTGTCGATTATATGAAAATTCCATGCCTGCCCAAAACCTTAGTTTTTCTGGATTCTTTCCAAAAATATGTTTGTAGCCAACATGCCCTCCAAGACCAACATTTGGAAACGCTTGAGGCAAGGTAGAGGTGCTATTCGAAAAACTGGCGGCCGCAGTAAAATTATACTGATTGTCTTTACTTGTGACTTCTTCTGATGCATTCAGGAAAAGCAAGCCACCTCCTGCGTAAAATCCTTCTTGAGCATGGCCTAGTGTTGAAAACCATACAAGAAGCGACAAACTCAATACGAACTTATTAATGAATCGATACATGATCTAGCATTTTGGTTAATAGGCACAAAACTATAGTGCCGATGTACCTCATACCTACCTAAAAACGTCAAACGACTACTCCTAAACGTCATTTGATCGCGCTTGGTAACGTGCCGAAGTGCTTTTGAAAAGCTTTTGTGAATTGGCTAGGATTGGAATATCCAACCAAAAATCCAACTTCCGAGACAGCATATGACTTAGACTCCAGCAGCTCCATTGCCTTTTCCATACGATTTGCTAAATAATATTGATAAGGTGTGGTGCCGAAAATTTGCCGAAATAATTGCTTAAATTTTGACAAACTCATCCCTGCTTGTTTAGCCAACTCATCAACGGAATCCATATCATCAACACTGTTATCGATCCTCTCACGTATTTTGATCATGGTCATGAATTCCGAATGAATAATATTTGAATATCCAACCTCAATTAAATTCCGTTTTGAAACTTGATTAAAAAAGTGTTCTAATAGTTGAAATGTTCCCGAAGCCACTGAAAGTTTATCCTGCTTTTGTAAGTCCGTCAGTTTTAATTTCTTTTTGTATAAATAGTTTATTGTCTCAAACAAATATATCGGATTATCACTGTGAAAAATCGAAAAAATATCCTTGGATCTCGATGCAAGAATATGTTCTTTCAGCCACTCGATAGTGAATCCAATATTAAAAATTTTGACAGGAACACCGGCGGGAATCGAAATGGTGGCCTCCGTGCGTGCCGATGCCAACAGAATGTTGATATTTTCAAACCCCAGCTTATATGCCTTTTCGCCTGACTGCTGCACTATCTCAGACCTTGACAAGTGAAAATTTAATATAAAGTAATCATTTACGTCGCTTGGTGTTCGCTGCAGTGTAACCGGAGTATTAATTTTCAAGTTAATCTGATTAACATACAGTCCGTCCTGTATTTTAATATAGCTCATGCCACCCTCACCAAACTGCTTATCAATGATGAGCCTATTACCCTCAATTCTTGAAGGTATTTTTTTTTGAAGTAACTTATAAAACTTATCTGGCGAAGTCAGCTTTATTTTAGCTATCATATTAGTTAAATATTTTTATCAGTTTTCCGTTTTATTACTTTTTCAGTAATCGGTACACCTGACACTTCGATAAATATTTCTATCGAACAATACACAAAGCATTCATTTAACAAACTCAAATTGTAAATATTCATTCTTTTTAGTTTTCAGTCATATCATAAACTTATTGACGCTCTATGTAGTCCTTCAACCGCTGCTTAATAAAATAATTCCAACCTTCTATACAACTCGATCGTTCAAATTCTGGAATGTTCGATGGAAAGTCTTCATAAATATTCATAGTCAATCGCAATTTAGAAAGGTCATCTTCTTCGCTCAAGTGAAATTTTACTGAAGCATCACCATCATGTTCTTCATAACGCCACTGCAATTCTATCAACTCCAACGGTCGAACTTCAAGGATCTTCCATTGATGCGTATATATTCGATCTTCAACTTTTACTACGAACTCAGTTTCAAAACCACTTTCAGGTCTAAACTCCCTTATTTGCTCAAAATACCATTGTATCATTTGCTCAGGTTCTGTCAATGCTGACCACAATTGATTTATGGAACAATCGAATGTTTCCGTTACAGTGATTGGTGGATCTGTCTTTTTCATGATTATACTCAATTAATTTGTTGAAGATAAATCTAATATTACATTTCCCAGTTTCCGCCCTGATAAAACATAATCATATGCATTGATAATATCTGATAATCCATAAGTTCTGTCGATGAGCGGTTTGAATTTCCTCTCCCTCAATAGGCAAATGACATAGGGTATCGTCTTTTCAATTTTATCTGGCACCGGAAAAATAACTTTTTTAGATAATATGATCGAATAAAATAGGTTCTGAGCGTATGGACCTAATTCAGAAGAGGTATATGTTCCTTTTTTCTTTAGAATAGGCTTACACAACCCATAGGTACTTTTGCCAACGGCATCGAAGATATGGTCATATTTTTTACCGCTTTTGGTAAAATCCTCGGCCGTGTAATCATATACTTTATCCGCTCCGAGAGATTTGATTAGTTCTATATTCTCGGTGGAGCAAGTAGCTGATATGTGGACATCATATTGCTTCACAAACTGCAAAAGAGCAGAGCCAATCGCTCCTGTTGCACCATTAATTAATATGTGTTGCCCTGATTCGATTTTAGTTTTATGAATAAAAGAATACGCATAGTGCGCACCTTCCAAACTTGCAACGGCTTGTTTATAGCCAATTGCTGCCGGAATCTGGTGGGCGTCTGTTTCTGAAATTGTTAGGTATTCTGCTTGGGATGATAGCCCTGTATCCTTAAAACTCAATACACGGTCACCAACAGAAAATGACTTCACATGCTTGCCAGTAGTCACTACCTCCCCTGCAAAGTCGGTCCCCAATATTATTTTCTTGGGTTTAAAAAAGCCTAAAACGAATCGCATCAGAAACGGTTTTGCCATCAGGTTAGCGCAGTCTGTACGGTTGACCGTCGTCGCATACACCTTTACCAATATTTCATTGTCTGATGGATTTGGCGTGTTCATATTTCTAATCTCAATTCCCGATGGTTGGCTATATTTTCGTCTTGTCGCGGCTTTCATTTTATAAGTTAGGTTTGATGATGAAGATAATTGATTTGACATTTATAGGAGTCTATTAGACTGATCGTAGACAATCAATTAAAAAAATCATTCCTATTGTCATATTATCCAATTTTACGGAACTAACTTAATAGAAGATCGGAATGATTGATAATAAAATATACTAGTTTTAGTAAAATTCAGATGAACGAGATAGATCAAAAACAATTCTTACAGATATTGGATGCGAATCAACATCGCATTCAAAAGTTGTGTGCGATGTACACGGCGCAGCATGAAGATCAAAAAGACTTGGAACAAGAAGTGGTCTTAAACATTTGGAAGTCATATCCAAATTTCAAAGGTGATGCTAAAGTCAGCACATGGATCTACCGCATCATCCTGAATGTATGTCTAAAGCATCGATATGCAACAACGAAAAATCAGAAAACTGTATCCTTAGAAATCGTAAAAGAAGTAACAGCATCGAAGACATCGAAAGATGAAAAGTTTCAAGATCTGCGTGAATGTATTCGAGCGTTGGAGTTTAGTGATAAATCAATCATCATTCTATACCTAGAAGACCTTCCCTATAAGTCCATTGCAGACATCATCGGTATCACCGAAAATCATGTCGCTGTAAAAATAAAACGGATTAAAGCAAAACTACTCACCTGTCTGAAAAACAAATAAAATGAACGACGATCAATTAAAAAAGAAATGGAATCAAATGGAAACTGATAAAAAAGTATTACATTACAATATTCCTATAACTACTTCAGCTATGAAAACTGAAATGAAAAGATTTGAACAACGCATTCAGTTTCGGGATTGTAGAGAAATACTTACTGCATCTGGATTAATCATATTTCTGATTGTACTAGCAATCACAAGCGATGGGTTTCAACGCATAGGAAGTCTTTTGTTGATCGCATATTTTATGTGGATTATTTTTTATCTCATCCGCACTAAAATGAAACGACCTATGTTCAGCATCTCCAAAAGCTTACGTGAGCAACTCATTGACTACAATGCATATGTTCAGCGACAGCAGCGCTTAGTTGACAGCGTGTTATTGTGGTACCTTCTTCCGATTATTCCAGGTGCCATCTTTATCCATTTGGGGTTTGAATCTACGGTACTAGCAATCATCTCAGGTTCTATTGTGGTACTTAGTTGCACCTATGTTTATTATACCAACAAAAGTGCGGCTCGGGTTAATTTTCCGCCGTTGTTAGAAGAGTTGGATGAGGCGATTGCGAGTTTGGAAGAGTGATTTTTAATTTATGGGAAAAAATATTGAAAATTTATCAAATAATTTATTGAACAATAAATGGCCATATTTTATTCGATTTCGCATGACATACAAAGTACTTTCCACAAGGCAAATTTGATGTTTTTAAATTAATTTGTCCGAGTGGACTTATTTCTATAAAATCTTCGATCTTATCTCCTTTACTGTTAGATATATAGAAAGACTCTGTAGAAGAATAAGATGAGCGCAATTCTATTATGTCACCTCTTCCTAACAAGTTTGGTCGTAATTCAATCTGGTCAATTTTATATGCTATTTCTGAAGTCGATACAAGCGATTCGAGTTCAAGATCGTCAATCAAAAGTGTAGCAGCATTTAAGTTTTCTGATAAAATACTACTAGAGAAAGTTATTCTCAGCATATCTAAGTCCTCGTCAAACGGCATTGCCAATTCTATTGGCAAAGTAAATAATTCATACTCATTTGTATGAGTTAGAGTTATTGTATTCTCAAAATTATTAACAAATGAGCCGTTGATATCTCTGAATACAGTGACAGTTATCGATCCAGAATCATAAGGATTATCACCACTATATTTATAAGCACCAGTAACTTTTGTTGGTTGAGCGGTAAGATTAATCCCGGGTTTTTGCCGATCGATCATATTGGTTAAATAATCAATTTTAGCACTATAGGTTGTCACAACTCCAGGTACGACCTCTCCCAAAACATTAACACTTCTTATTTCCATCGCATATTGACCTTCATATGCGTCTTCGCTTTTTAATATCGATAATTCAGCAAATTCTGTAAGGCCATTACTAGACAACCATTTGGTTGAATATTCATAATTAAACGGTTCATTATCATTGTGTTTTCTCCAAGTTTCAAAATCATCGAAAGTCTGAGCTTGAATTGCCATATTGCAAATCACAAAGATAAAAACAGGTATTTTTTATTGTCTTATTTATGTGCATATTTGTGGTAGTTTTCTCTCTTCACACAAGTTTCACATTCAAGTATAGACATTCAATACAGGAAAGATATACTTTGATTTCAAATAGTATGTCTCTTTCCAAAAGTACGCTATTTAATATTTTATAACTTTTTGTAGAATTATGAACAATTCTAACACTGTTCTTTCAAGAGTAGTTACTGTTGCTACAGTAGCAACTCTTGTATTCGCACTTAACATAAGTGGTGCACTCGCAGGTTTTTGGAGAACTTTTGACGGTATAACTGATAATAGTGTTCCAAATCCAATGGAATTCTTGTTTGGTCAAGGAACTGATGGTACTACTAATGGTCTATTTGGGTATGGATTTGGTTATGGTAATGGATCTTTTGGTTCAGGATCAGTTTTCGAGTCTACATCTAGTTCATCAGGAGGAAGTAGTTCATCAGTAGGAACAACATCTAGCTCATCAAGTTCATCATCGTCTGGAGGAGCAACAACTTCTTCTAGCTCTTCATCATGAGGATCAACAAGTTCAACAAGTTCATCATCTGGTGGAACAACGTCTAGCTCATCCGGAGGAACAACAAGTTCTACAAGTTCATCATCTGGAGGAACAACATCTAGTTCAAGTTCATCATCTGGAGGTAGTAGTTCATCAGGTGGTACAGGAAGTTCTACGAGTTCATCAGGGGGAAGTTCTTCTAGCTCTACAAGTTCATGATCGGAAGGTACTTCAAGTAATGGAACTTGAACCTCTTGATTAAATACTATTCCAAAAAAGATTCCTACAACTGGAGCATCTATGAGATAAATAGAAAGACTTTTAATTACTATTAATAAAAAATCATCCCCTCTATTTTATGATACAAATTCATGAATAAATCGGACAAAACTTTGAAAATCCTTACTCTTCTAGTAGGGGTTTTTGTCTTATGATATGCAGTCACAATCAATGATATACCTGAAAGGTTTTTAGAAGATTTTGAGAGTACTTCTGTATCTGCAATCCCAGAGGAATGAGAAAGTGATGTTCAAGAAGAACTTTCATGAATAGATATCCCTATACAGAATCCTCAAAAAGATGTTTCAATTATTGAGAGAGCAGGAATAATAAGAAATCCAAGTATAGAAACGAACCTTCCTCCATCTGAAGTATTTCGTTTAGCAGGAAGTATAGATAATGATATTCATTATTGGAAACAAGTTCTTGTTGAAGAAGATAGAAACAAAAACAAGTATATTGTAATTCCATCTAATGGACTGGTTGTTCCTATAAATGAGTTTGAAGAAGACTCACATGAATTTGATAAAATGATTAACGGTCGAGAAGTAGATATTAATGCTGTTCTCGAAACATGAGCTCTTGAATATCCAGGAACAAGTATAAATTGATATGGAGAAGAATGAAATAAAATGGTATTTGCTCACAGTTCTTTTTGGAAATGAGAAGAGGGGAGGTATAAAACCCACTTTCAAAAGATTATTGAACTCGATGCGTGAGAGGAAGTTTGGATTTATGAGAAAAATGCTTCATGATGATACACTCAATATAAATATGTAACCGAGGAGTCATATAATACTTCAGAATATGATACATCAATATTTATTCCATGAGCAGGAAAAACTCTTACTTTGTTTACTTGTACTCCTATTGGAGGGACAGAAGGACGATGGATTATCAAGGCAAAATATTTAGATAGTTCTTCCATTTTAGAAGGATAATAGTATTATATAATTTTACGTTATATAAAGACATGAAACAAAAAATTTTCGACATTCTAAATACTCTTGAAATAGAGTATACGAACTATGAACATGATGCAGTATTTACCTGTGATGAAGCAAAAGGAGTTGATATTCCAGGCTATAGAGTAAAGAGCTTACTTCTCAGGAATAAAAAAGCTACAAATTTTTATATGGTGGTCCTTCCTGATAATAAACAGCTTGATACAAATATTATTCGAAGTATTTTCAATGATTCAAAAATGAGTTTTGCAAGTCCAGAACGTATGATGGAAAAGATATGACTCAAGCCATGATCAGTCAGTCCATTTGCACTTATCAATAATACTGAAAAGGATATTCGAGTAGTATTTGATGGTCTTCTGCAAGAAGAACTTATAGGTTTTCACCCACTTCAAAATGATAATACGGTTGTACTAAATATGAAATCTGTAGAATACTTTTTAGAAAATACTGGAATAAGTTATGTGTAT
>ENA-ORXM01005277-ORXM01005277.1-marine-metagenome-genome-assembly--contig:-NODE-5277-length-10393-cov-4.001357_pt1 | contig 10393 bp, 9 predicted proteins | sample MGYA00237867_ERZ511480 | MGnify/ENA primary metagenome ERZ511480 (study PRJEB26309, sample SAMN06266103) | marine metagenome | isolation source: Algal blade | place: United Kingdom:Sidmouth, United... | reverse complement strand
GGTCGCCAAGGCCTATATGGCGCTGAAGACCGGCGACGCGCGCTGGGCCAATATGCGCCCGCCTCATGTCCGGGCTTCCGACGCCGCCGCGCATGATTTCAGAAAGAAGATCGACGCCGCCCGCTGACGTCGCCGCATATTGATCCGTATTGATACAATTTTCTTGCAGATTCCCGATTTTTCGGCAAACCTGACCCATAACGGTTCACACTGGACAGGGACAGGCCATGTATCGACCAGTATCGAATGAAGGTGACGGTCGCTTATGCCGAGCCGGCCATCGCAGCCTTTCGGCGAGGGTGTCGTGTGTCGCAACCGGTTGCGATCCGTTCGTCGGCGTGTCCGAGAAGACCGGAGAACGGGGCGGAAGCATTCCGTCAGGCGATGTCGCACGATACGAGCGGCGTGAACGCTGATGCTGCTCATCGCGGGAGGGGAGACGGACACCCAGTTGCAGCGAATGGTCTCGCGGGCGAAAGCGCGCGGCATTACCCTGACCACGCTCCTGCACAATGCCGAGAACGACCTGCCGCTCGTGTGGGATCTCGAAACCGGAGTGCTGCGCGTCGGAACGGCGGAAATCCGCGCAAAGGCAGCCTTCATTCGGCAGGACGTCTTCCGCTATCTCGCGACCAAGCGCGTGACGGATCAGACGGATGCCCGGAACTGGAAGGTGCTGTTCGACGGCTGGGTATGGTCGAACCCCGACATTCGCATCTTCAACCGCGATTTCGCGATGAAGGACGCGGTGAACAAGCCGCTCGCCCTCGTTCTGGCCCGCGATGCCGGGTTGCCCATTCCGCGCACGTCGATCCATGCCTCGAAGGACGAGGCGCGGGCTTCGCTGAAGCAGGCGCCGGTGGTCTACAAGCCCGTGGCCGGAGGCGATATGTGCCGGGAACTGGATGATCCGGCCCTCGACCGGGTGCTCAAGCCGCATCTTCCCCGCCCCTATATCTTTCAGGAACGGCTCGTCGCGCCCGACCTGCGCATCTTTCGCGTCGGGGAACGGTTCTATGCCTTCGAGATCGAAGCCGATGCGCTCGATTATCGCACGGTGGGCGGGGATGCGAAGATCAGGCGCGTGACCGTGCCCCTGCACCTGCTCGGGCCGTTGCGGAAGCTGACCAACCGGCTCGGCCTCACCTATGCGGCGGCGGATTTCAAGGCGAGCGCGGATTCGGACGCGCTGGTGTTTCTGGAGGTCAATTCCAACCCGATGTTCGCCGCGTTCGACCACGCTTCGGACGGGGCGTTGGTGGATGGGATGCTGGACTGGCTGACCGAGCAATGATGCCGGTGATCCCGGAGCAGCAGGTCACGGGCGAGGATCAATAGAAGTCGAAACCGCCCCAGACGTCGCCGGCAGTGGCGTTCTCGACGAGGATGCTGTCACCCGAAGTGCCGTATTCGATCAATGTATCGTCGCCCCGTTCCGTCGTGGTGATGTCGCGCCATGTGGTCGCGCCGTCGCTGAAGACGATGTGATCGATTCCGGCCTCGAAATCGGTGATCGTATCCGCGCCGTCGCCCTGACGGAACTTGAAGCTGTCGGCACCGAGGCCGCCGCCGATGAGATCGTCCCCTGCCCCGGCGGTGATGAGGTCGTCGCCGTCACCGCCGTCGAGGAGATCATCGCCGGCATCGCCGAACAGCATGTCGTTGCCCGCACCGCCGGAGATCACATCGTCGCCCATGCCGCCGGTCAGCATGTCGCTGCCATCGTTTCCGATCAGGGTATCGTCGCCTGCATAGCCGTAGAAGGTCGAGCCGCTGCCTGCCGCCCTCAGGATATCGTCGAAGGCTGACCCCTGAACGATTTCGATGGAGACGAGCGTATCGCCCTGCGCATGACCGCCGATGCCGGTGCCCGTCGCCAGATCGACGCTGACGCCTGCATCCGAGGACCAGTAGGTTGCGGTATCGGTGCCCGAGCCGCCATCGAGATGATCGCCGTCTTCCGCGCCGCGCAGGATGTCGTCGCCCGCCCCGCCATACATCGTGTCGTCGCCGCCGAGGCCGCAGAGAAAGTTGTCGTCATCGCTGCCGATCATGAGGTCGTCGTGATGGGAGCCGCGCGCGCTCTCGATGCTGAATATCGTGTCGCCTTCGGCATCGCCGCCGCCGACCGTCTGGGTGCCCAGGTCGATGGTCACGGCCACTGCCGATCCATGGTAGTTGATCTCGTCGATGCCTGCGCCACCCTCGAGAACATCGGCTCCTGCTCCGCCATCGAGAAAGTCGTTTCCGGCATCACCCCGTATCGTGTCATCCCCATCGCCACCGTGAAGAAAGTCACGGTCGTCACCACCGTGAATTTCATCGTTACCGCCGAGACCGAAAATCACCTCATCGATACCAGCGCCGATAAAGATATCGTTGAATTCAGAACCAATGACAGTAAAGGCGGATGATGCGGGTGCAGACATGATTTCAAATTCCCTGGTTCGCTGTGTTGATTGAACAATAGGGACAAAACTCCGGCGCGACAACTTGTGTATATTCGCAATTCATAGCGAGGTTGTTCGAAATTTATATCATTATCATTTCATTATCCGTGTTTTATAATTCTTTTATATCGTTTGGCGATAGTTTTCGGAAGTTCTCGATTTTCAGTCGTGCAAATTTAAGTATACCAATAGTCGTTATAGACGAAAATGAAGCAGTAACAACCTCTTGCACAAATCAAGCACTCATTCTCGATTGTCGTCCTTTCATCTTTCGGTAATCGATCACCGTGGCCAGACGGCGAGGACGTTAAGGTCGTTAACGCTGTTTATCGCAATTTTTCCGCACCTTGGGAGAACGGGTATCCTTTCGTCCCCTGTGAAGCATTGCACTGCCCCGGAAACCGGTCAAAAGTGATCCCGGCGCTCTCGTTTCAACAGGATTTCCCATGCCAGACACCGACACGATCTGCGCTGATCTCGCCCCCACCGGCATTCTGCGGGTCGGGATCAATATGGCCAATATGCTGCTGGTCACGGATCGGGAAGCGGATGGCACGCCCGTCGGGGTCGCGCCGGACATGGCGCGGGCCATCGCGGCGCGGCTCGACCTGCCGGTGACGCTGCACCCCTATCCGATGCCCGGCGCGACCGCCGATGCGCTGTCAGCCGGGCAGGTGGATATGGTCCTGATCGCCAACGAGGCCGAGCGGGCCAGGACCATCGCTTTCTCGCCAGCCTATTGCGAGATCGAGGCGACCTATCTGGTGCCGGACGGCTCGCCCATCGCCGATCTCGCCGATATGGACCGCCCCGGCATCCGGATCGCGGTAGCCGAACGCGCGGCCTACGACCTCTATCTCAAGCGCACCCTGAAGAACGCGGAGCTGGTGCGGGCTACGGGCTTGCCTGCTGCCGTGGACCTGTTCGTGGAGGAAAGGCTGGATGCCCTCGCGGGTCTGCGCCCTGCCCTCGTCGACAATGCGAAGACGATCCCCGGTTCGCGCCTGCTGGAAGGCAGCTATACGACGATCCTGCAATCCATCGGCACGGTGCCGGGACGCGAGGCGGGTATCGCGTTCGTGGCCGGGTTCTGCCGGGAAGTCTGTGCCTCGGGATTCGTCGCGGAATTGCTGGCGCGCCATGGGGTCGCCGATCGCCTGACGGTGCCGACGCATGACGCCTGAGGGACCGCGCGTCGTCATCACCGAATTCATGGACGAAGACGCATTGTCGGATTTCGCCCCCGGTACGGCGGTCACATACGATCCCGCTCTGGTCGATGACCGCCCGCGCCTCCTCGCATCGGTGACGGAGGCCGATGCCCTGATCGTGCGCAATCGTACGCAGGTCGATGCCGCCCTGCTGGATGCGGCACCGCGACTGCGCGCGATCGGTCGGTTGGGCGTGGGTCTCGACAATATCGACATGGCGGCCTGTACGGCGCGGGAGATCGGGGTCTTTCCTGCGACCGGGGCCAATACGCTGTCGGTGGCGGAATACGTCATCACGGCGGCACTGGCCCTGCGCCGGACGGCCTTTGCCGCCCATGACGCGATGATTGCGGGGGAGTGGCCGCGCAACACGCTGATGGGGGCGGAAGTATCCGGGGCGACGATGGGTCTGCTGGGCTATGGCCAGATCGCGCGCGCCGTCGCCCTGCGCGCCAATGCGCTGGGGATGGCGGTCGTCGCGCATGATCCGATGCTTCCGGCGGAGGATCCGGCATGGGACGGAGCGGAGCGCCTGGGCCTGTCCGACCTGCTGGCCCGTGCCGACGTGCTGAGCCTGCATGTGCCGCTGACGCCGGAGACGCGCGGGATGCTGGGGGCCGAAGCCCTCGCCACGATGAAACCCGGTGCGGTCCTCGTGAATACCGCACGGGGCGGCATCGTGGACGAGGCGGCGCTGGCCGAGGCCCTGCGCGCGGGGCGTCTCGGGGGCGCGGCCCTCGACGTCTTTGCCGTCGAGCCGCTGACGGCGGAGGCCGCGCAGGTCTTCGCAGGCATTCCCACCCTCATCCTCACACCCCATATCGCCGGGGTCACACTCGAAGCCAATACGCGGGTCAGCACCCTGACCGTCGCGCAAATCCGCAAGGCGCTGGAGCAAGCCCCATGACCGATCATCGCATCGACCCGTCCGCCCTCTCGACCACGATCGAACGCATCCTGCTGGCCGATGGCTGCACGGCGGATGAGGCGAAGACGGTCGCCGATCACCTCGTCCTCGCCTCGCTGTCGGGCCATGACAGCCACGGGGTCATCCGCACGATGCGGTATCACCTGTGGATCGGGGAAGGGACCATCCATCCTGCGACGGCGCTGACCACCGTGCTGGACAGCGGGCCGCTGCTGCAACTCGACGGCCATGACGGCATGGGCCAGTGGCTCGCGCGGGAGGCGACGGCGATGGGAATTTCAAAGGCAAAGGAACAGGGGATCGGACTGGTCGCCCTGCGCCGGGCCGGGCATATCGGGCGGATCGGAACCTATGCCGAGCAGGCCTGCGCCGCCGGGATGGCCTCGATACAGTTCTGCAACGTGAACGGCTCGCTGCTGGTCGCGCCCTTCGGCACCGCGCGCCGCTGTATCGGGACGGACCCGGTGGCGGTGGGCATCCCCAATGCGGGGGGCGAGGATTTCATCCTCGATTTCGCCACCTCGCTGGTGGCCGAGGGCAAGGCGCTGGTGGCGGGGACGGGGGGCAAGCCCCTGCCCGACGATGCGCTGGTCGATGCGCAGGGCCAGCCCACCGGCGACCCGCGCGCGCTCTACGGGGACAGTCTCGATACCGCGAACCCCGATCCGAGCTGCGGGCCGGGGGCCTTGCGCGCGATGGGCGACCACAAGGGGTCGGGGCTGGCGCTGGCCTGCGAGTTGCTGGCCGGGGCGCTGACGGGGAACGGGGCGAACAGGCCCGGCGAACGGCAGTTCGGCAATGGCCTGCTGTCGATCATCCTCGATCCGAAGACCTTCGACGATACGGGGTCGTTCGGGCGGGAGGTCGGCGATTATCTCGATTTCGTCCATGCCTCGCCCCCGGCGGTCGGGGTGGAGAAGGTGCTGGTCCCCGGCGACAAGGAGCGGATGCTGCGCGCGGAGCGCACGGCGAACGGGTTGCCGATGCCGGAGAAGGTACTGGCGGGGTTACTGGCGACGGCGGAGGAGGTGGGCGTGAAAGTCACGCGCGATGATCTGGTGATCTGAAGAACACCCGCATCATATAGCGCTCTGTATCAGTAAGCCACTTTCACATTGATCGAGGTTCACTTTGAGTAATCGTTAAAATATTTTCTTCCAAAATTCTGTCCTAGGCTTCGCTTTTGTTGAAATATTAACGTAATTTGCAAGCTCATTCAATTCGATCTGAAGTTGACTATCGTCAAGTTGTCCATCTCGCCAAGCTCGCCACAGATATTCAATTAATCCCTCAATACCATCAGGTGGATAGATTTTATCATTTTTCATTGTTCCAACAAGTGGCTCACCCTTCCATTCAGGGTCAGCAATATCACTCCAAACGGCGGAACATTATTCGCGCGTTATGGGCGATAGACAACCTATCCATACTAAACGTGAATTCGTAACGATCAGTGTGCCCCCAGCGGGGTGAATAAAAATCTGCAAAAACATCGACGATTTTCATGGAAAGCCCTTATGCAAAATATATTGCTTCACAAATAGTAAAACAAAAAATTTGCGCAAGTGCGGCACGTCAAACCGTAGCTATAAACGCATAATAACGCAATTTTAGAAACCTACCCCACATCAAGTGCGGGGCAGGGATGCTGTGGCCTTACGCCAGCGCTTCGCTCAAAGGCGTCGCCTCATACCCCAGATCATGCGCCACGGCTTCGTATGTCACCTTGCCGTTCCAGACGTTCAGGCCGTTGGCCAGGTGCCTGTCATCGGCCAGCGCCCGTTTCCAGCCCTTGTCGGCCAGTGCGAGGGCGTGGGGCAGAGTCACGTTGTTCAGCGCGTAGGTGCTGGTGCGGGCCACGCCGCCGGGCATGTTGGCCACGCAATAATGGACGATGTCGTCGACCACATAGGTCGGGTCGGCATGGGTGGTCGCCTTCGAGGTGGCGAAGCACCCGCCCTGGTCGATGGCCACGTCCACGAGGACGGCCCCCTTCTTCATGGTGCCGAGCATCTCGCGCGTCACCAGTTTGGGCGCTGCCGCACCGGGGATGAGCACCGCGCCGATGACCAGATCGGCCTCGGCGACGCTTTCCTCGAGGTTGGCCTTGTTCGAGAACCGCGTATTCGCGCTCGCCTCGAAATGCATGGCCAGTTTTTCCAGCATCGCCGGGTTGCGGTCGAGAATGGTGACGTCCGCGCCGAGACCCACGGCCATCTGCGCCGCGTTGAAGCCGACCACGCCGCCGCCGATGACGGCGACCTTGGCCGCCATCACGCCGGGAACGCCGCCCAGAAGGACGCCGCGTCCGCCCTGCGCTTTCTCGAGGCAATGCGCGCCCGCCTGAATGGACATGCGGCCCGCGACCTGGCTCATGGGTTTCAGGAGCGGCAGGCCGCCGACATTGTCCGTGACCGTTTCGTAGGCGATGCAGGTCGCGCCGGAGGCGACGAGATCCTTCGTCTGCTCGGGGTCGGGGGCGAGGTGGAGATAGGTATAGAGGATCTGGCCCTCGCGGAGCATCTTGCGCTCGTTGGCCTGCGGCTCCTTGACCTTGATGATCATGTCGGCGGCGGCGAAGATCGAGACGGCATCGCCGATGATCTCGGCTCCGGCAGCGATGTAATCCTCGTCTTCCGAGCCGATACCCAGCCCGGCCCCGGTCTCGACCATGACGGAATGACCGTGATGGATGGTCTCGGCCACGCTTTCGGGCGTCATGCCGACGCGGTATTCGTGGTTCTTGATTTCCTTGGGGACGCCGATGCGCATGGGACCGATCCTCGGGCTAAGCGATGAATGATGTGCCCGTATATCGCGCCCCTTGCGATCTTTCTTGCCGATCTTCCTGTGACGGAACAGGATGGCGTGGAAAATTTTGCGCGATTTGACATCATGGGAGGAAAAAATGGACAGAACCGATGCGGCCTTGCTGCGCGCCTTGCAGGAGGACGGACGGGCGACCGCTTCGGAACTGGGGGAACGGGTCGGGCTGTCGGTTTCCGCCGTGCACCGGCGCGTGCGCGCGCTGGAGGATGCCGGCACGATCCGCCGCTACACCGCCGTTCTGGACCCCAGGGCGCTGGGCTATACCCATGATTTCTACGTCGAGATCGCGCTGCAATCCCAGACCGAGACGACGATGGAAGCGTTCGAGGCCGCCGTGCGCCGGTCGCCCGTCATCGTGGAATGCCACCTGCTGACCGGCGCGTTCGACTACCTGCTGCGCATCGCGACCAAGGGACCGGAGGATTACGAGCGCGTCCATCGCCATGCGCTCTCGGCCCTGCCCGGCGTGATGCGGATGCAGTCGAGCCTCGTGCTGCGCACGGTGCGCCCCTGGGAAGGGTATGTGGTTTCGGGGTGAGGCGCTTTTATGGGGCGGGCGAATGCGCTATGGTTCGGGTATGACGAAGACCATCGACACCGTGACGATCACCGCCACCGAACAGGATCGCGTGACCCTTGAAGGGATCGCGGAATTCGAGCGGGGCGAGTTTATCGGGATCGAGGAGTGGCGGCGAGAACTGGATGAACTAAAAGCCGATCTGCGGACTGAACGTGGTAGATAAAAATCACTTCTGGACCTTAAGCCCTCCAACGCCTATACGTGAACAAAACGGGGGTGAATTTTATGTCAGAGAGCGGTTTCAGGTTTATCGACCTGTTTGCAGGGATCGGAGGCTTACGTATCGCGGCTGAAAGTATCGGAGGACGATGCGTCTTCACAAGTGAATGGGACAGCTACGCACAAAAGATATACGAAGCCAATTTTCATGACGACCGCCCTGTGGCCGGTGACATTCAACAGATAAACGCATCAGACATTCCTCAGCACGATTTTCTTGTAGCGGGGTTTCCCTGTCAGCCCTTTTCTATAGCAGGTGTGTCGAAAGCGAATGCGCTTGGCAGGAAGCACGGTTTCGATCATGCAACGCAAGGAACTTTGTTCCATGACGTGGCAAGGGTTATCGACTGTCACAGACCAGCAGGTTTTCTTCTGGAAAACGTCAAGAATCTGATCGGTCACGATAAGGGACGCACTTTCAGCACGATGAAAAGAGTGCTCGAAGACGAGCTTGGGTACGAGATCCACCATCGAGTGATCGAGGCACGGCATTTTCTGCCCCAGCGCCGCCCGAGAATCGTCATTGTCGGTTTCCGGGAATCGACATCGTTCGATTTCGATGATTTGATGCTTCCGGAAAAAGATCGGATTACGATGAGCAGTATTCTGCACCCGGAAGATGGTACTGAGGCTGCTGAAGGTCATTTCACCGTCAACAGCCTAGCAACTGTGAATGAGAAGTATACTCTGACTGACAATCTCTGGAAGTATCTGGTCAAGTACAAAGAAAAGCACAGTCGCGCCGGAAACGGGTTCGGATTCGGTCTCGTCGGACCCGATGACATTGCCAGAACGTTGAGCGCACGGTATTATAAAGACGGCTCGGAGATCCTAATCAGCCGGGGCAAAGGCATGACGCCGAGACGCCTGACACCGAGAGAATGCGCCCGATTGATGGGCTTCCCGGACGATTTCATCATTCCGGTGTCAGACATGCGTGCTTATAAAGCATTCGGAAACTCTGTTGCAGTTCCGGTATTTGAGGCGGTTGCAGCCCATCTCAGGCCACATCTCGAAGGATTGCTGACCGTCCAGCAGAATGCCATTGCCGCAGAGTAACGATACAATCCCGGTTTCTCCTGCACGAAGCCGGAATATGGCCGCGATCCGCAGCAGGGATACCAAACCTGAAATGTTGATCCGAAGCGGCCTGCATCGACAGGGCTTTCGGTTCCGCCTGCATGATCGCAGCATTCCCGGAACACCGGATATTGTGCTGAAGCGATACCGGGCTTTGATCGATATCCGAAGCTGCTTCTTTCACGGCCATGACTGTGATCTGTTCCGTTGGCCAAAAACCAGAACAGAATTCTGGCGCAGTAAGATTGACGGCAACAGACTGAGAGACACTCATACTCACAGCTTACAATCGGAACTGGGCTGGCGAGTGGCCATTATCTGGGAGTGCAGTCTCAAAGGCCGCAATCGGATCGGCATTGATGCCATTGTGGAAAGGCTGTCACTCTGGTTCATATCCAATGAACGCGGAATCGAAATAACCGGCGACGGTGCTGTGCCGGATGGTTCATATGATGCGGATCACCAATGATACTCGATACGGCTGTTTTCAAGAAACTTGCGCATAATGACACGGGCGTGGCTGCGGGTCATCAGGGCGGCATCGTCATTCCGAAAGATATCGCACAGTTTTTTCCGCCGCTGCCACTGTCCGCGAATGAGAGTAATCCGACGGTCGATACACGGCTTACAGCCGATCTTTTTATCGGAAATCTCCGCGTTGCATCAGTTCTGACTCGATATCAGCATCAGACCTGGGGCGGAACCCGGTCTCCCGAACGCCGGTTGACGGATAATCTCGGCCCTCTGCGTAATGTCGCAGAGGCTGACGATATTCTTATCTTCAGAAAAGACCTGAGCGATGACGGATATATTCGGCTTCATCTTCTGAAACGAGGAACTGCAGAATACGATCAGTTGGCAGCAGAAATCGGCTCGAAGCGATGGGGGCCGGTAGACCACAGTAATCCGCCCGTCTCTATCGACAAACTGAAGACAGCCGAACGATATGTGCAGGATGAAGCCGGTCTTCCCGGTCGCGCATTCTGCGAAGAACGCAGGCATGTCGAGACAACTACGATACGCCGTGCTCGCGACAGGGCTTTCCGAAGAAAGGTGCTCGAGCTCTACGACTTCAAATGTGCTTTCACAGGTCGCC
>ENA-ORXM01005274-ORXM01005274.1-marine-metagenome-genome-assembly--contig:-NODE-5274-length-10400-cov-4.446963_pt1 | contig 10400 bp, 3 predicted proteins | sample MGYA00237867_ERZ511480 | MGnify/ENA primary metagenome ERZ511480 (study PRJEB26309, sample SAMN06266103) | marine metagenome | isolation source: Algal blade | place: United Kingdom:Sidmouth, United... | reverse complement strand
TTCAAACACAGGGATGTCTATCTTATCGACATACTTTCTTAATATGTCGAAATTTTAAAGTTTTATCGACAGATGTAGAATTTAATTACAAACCACATCCTGTTAATAATGTCCCATAAAAGATCAATTAATGAAACTACTAAATGAGACCGCAAATGGGACACTCTGAGCAAACATATTGCATCACTAGTGTCCACTAAAAATATTAAAAAGTTCTTTTAAATTATTGATAATCTATAAGTTACGTCGGTTTTGAGAGCGTGACGATTTGAATTGGATAAGTTTGGCCAGCAGATAACTGGACAACTATGAACCAAGGTAAATTTGTTTTCTCGCAACTGACTGTTTTTCTTCCACGGCGTGTGTTTGACGGCAGTGTTCAAAAGTACAATGGAAACAGGTACGTCAAGCATTTCACCTGCTGGAACCAACTGCTATGCATGACCTTTGGGCAACTTGCCAACCGGGACAGTCTCCGAGATCTGGTCACCGCACTTGAAGCACATAGTAAAAAGTCCTACCATCTTGGACTTGGTAAAGGCGTGACAAGGAGTAATTTGGCCAAGGCCAACGAGAAGCGTGACCACAGGATATTCGAAGATTTTGCATACCAATTGATATCTCTGGCAAGCGAGATGGGATCGGAGAAAACCCAAGAGGCGGAACGGAAAACCTATGCTTTCGATTCCTCTACCATCGACCTATGCCTGAGCGTATTCTGGTGGGCCGGGTTCCGAAAGAACAAAGGCGGCATAAAACTCCATACGCTTTTCGACATCAACACACAGATACCTGTCTTTGTCCATATTACCGCTGCTAGCGTAAACGATATGAACATAATGGATTGGCTGGTCCACGAAACGGGAGCATGGTACATTTTCGACCGTGGATATCTCGACTATGAAAGGCTCTACCGTATTGAGCGGTGCTCCGCATACTTTGTTATCCGAGCAAAATCCAACCTCAAATTCAGGCGAATGTATTTGGCAAAGACCGACAGATCGCTGGGCGTGCTCTGCGACCAGATAGGAAAACTCACAGGTTTCTATACCATCAAGAGCTATCCCCAAAAGCTTCGCAGGGTCAAGTTCCATGATAGGGAGACCGATCGAACCTTTGTATTTTTGACCAACAACATGGAAGCTACGGCATTGGAAATAGCCCTGCTCTACAAGAATCGTTGGCAGATAGAGCTCTTTTTCAAATGGATCAAACAACATCTTAAGATAAAATCCTTCTGGGGAACATCCGAGAATGCCGTCAGGATCCAGATATATACCGCTATAATAACCTATTGTTTGGTAGCTATAGTAGCGGAAAAGCTAAAATTAAATCGTACAACCTACGAAATATTACAGGTTCTCGGGATATCGCTGCTAGACAAAACGCCTGTAAATAAACTATTTACAAATAGATATTACAATAATGTCAATGAACATGATTATAAACAATTGAAAATCAGTCTATTTTAAATGGACACTAATGATATTGCATACTTAATAAATCTTCCAGTAAATCGGCTGTTTTAAGTAACAGATATTTGCTACAATTGGAAATAAAAGAAAAAGACACCTCGTTGTCCTTCACAAGATATCTTTAGTAGAAATAAACACTAAAACTTACTACTATTCCATTACGATAAACTCCGATCTGCGGTTTAGTTGATGTTGTGCATCCTCACATTTTCCCCGTGAGGTGCAATCATTTATCAATTGGGTCTCTCCGAGCCCTATACCATTGATCATGTCCTTGTAAATTCCTTTTTTTATCAGGTAGTCAACAGTAGCTTTCGCCCTTCTTTTAGACAACCTTTCATTATAGGTATTGCTCGCTTTCGCATCGGTATGTGACCTCACCTCTATTTTAGTTTCTGGAAAATTTTTCAAGTATTCCATAATTTTCCGCATCGTTCTCTCAGCATCGGGCCTGATATTCGATTTATCCAAATCAAAATAGACCGGGGAAAGATCAAGGAATTTTATAAGATCCGTACCGACCTCGGCACGTTTGATTGTTTTTTCAAGGACGATTTCAATTCCGCCTTTATCTTCGAACTTATTTATGGTAAAAGTTATTGTTCCGTTATCAAATTCATTTTTCTTTGCAACCAATCGATATTCTCCTTCCCTGCAACTCTCTTCCATTGAAAATGAACCATCGGCCGAGGATGTGGTAGTGCCTATTGTATCACCATCGCTATTGACCAAAGAAATACTGGCATCACTCAATACCCTCCTGGTTTCTTGGTCCTTAACCGTTCCTTCAATCATGGTATTGCAATCGAGGTCGATTTCCTTGATTTCAGTAAAGCCATATATATCGTCACTACCGAGGCCACCTACCCTGTTCGATGCAAAGAATCCTTTTTTGGATTTCCAATCTATAATGAAGGAAAAGTCGTCCTGCTTACTATTGACCGGTTCCCCAACATTTACGATGTAGCGATTGTTGGGGTCCTGAAGTTTGGTGGCGAAGACATCTAATCCACCTAGTCCGGGATGACCATCAGAAGCAAAATAAAGTACGTTATCCGAAGTCAAAAAAGGGAAGGTCTCCCGGCTTTCGGTATTTATTTTGTTGCCCAAATTTTTTGGGGTTCCAAAACTACCATCACTGTTTATATCCACTACGAATATATCGGAATTCCCATAAGTTCCAGGCATATCGGAAGCAAAATATAGCTTGGTTTCATCAGGACTCAAAGTCGGATGTGCCACAGAGTAGTCATCACTGTTAAATGGAAGTTCGATGACATCTGTCCATTCTCCAGATTTCAATGAAGCACGGTACACTTTGATTCGACTAACCCCTCGTTTGTCCCTGGCGAATTTTCCGTTTTCCGAATTGTTTCGACTAAAATAAACCATACTGCCATCTTTGGTGAATGCAGCAGAGGTTTCATGGGTCTTTTTATTGAGTTTTTTAGACAGTCTTACCGCGTTGGTATACTCCCCATTTTCTGAACGTATTGCGGTATAGAGGTTGGAAAAAGGTTTGTTGTTCCATTTATGAATACCTCGTAGGACTCTACCCGTATCCCGAGCAGTGGAGAACACCAATTGATTACCGTTAAATGAGGGTGCAAAATCAGAGGCTGTAGAATTTATCGATAGGTTTTTGATGTCATATCTTCCCGAGTTTTCACGTATTTTTTCTAAGTAATCCCCATTTTGGGCAAACTTTATGGCCCTTGAATCATTGGCTTTGGCCAAACTGAATTTTCGCATCCATTGGTCCGACTTTTTGTACTTTTCTGTGGATTTAAGGGTCTGGGCATATTTGTAAAAATATTCGGCGTCGACGGTAAGGTCTTCCAGTTCAAGGAGTTTCCCGTACCAATGCGCTGCGGAAACATAGTCGGCCTTTTGATACTGGGCATCGCCCAAATTCATAAAAATCTCCTCAGAGGTGTATCCCTTTTCTACCAGTGCCTCATAGGCATCAATGGCTTCGGCATAGGCATAGCTATTGAAATCCGTTTTGGCCTTTTTGGTTTTTTTGTCCTGTGCGGTCATGGAACCAAAGGCTAATAAAGTGGCTAGAAGTATGAATTTTATGTAAAGGGTCTTCTTGTACATTTCGTGATAGTTTAAAAGAATCTTGGGGCGATAACATTTTTATAACGTGTAAAGAACTCGAATCTCAGAAAAATCTCGAAAGAGCCGTCGTTGAAGGCCGTATTGCCTAACTCGGTGACCTCGCGGTCATAGGCAAGGCCTAGCATTAATTTGTCGTTGAGCTGAAAACCGGCAAGCGCGCTTACGGCGGCGTCCCATCTATAGGCGGCTCCCAAAGAGAATTTATCGTTTATCAGTGCGGTGGCCGAAAGATCCACTTGAAGCGGGGCGCCTTCCACAGCTTTAAAGAGCAGGGCCGGTTTCAGTTTCAGATCCGGGTTCAATTCAAATACATACCCGGTGATCAGGTACCAGTTCATACGCTCCTGCGCCAAAAAGGAAGAACTATTTCCGGAACCGTCAAAATGCTCCGTTTTTAAAAAATTGGGAACGGATAGCCCGGCATAGAACTGTTCGGTATGGTAATAGACCCCCGCGCCGAAGTTGGGGGAAAACTTTTTATCGATACTCACTTGGCCCGGGGGAGCCGTTGAAGGGTCGAAGTTCCTCAACTTGTTGAAATCTATATTCAGCAGGTGTCCCCCGGCCTTTACTCCAAAGGATAGTTTTCCCGTTCGGGAAACCGGTATGGTATATGAGAATACCCCATCAAAATAAGTGTCCTGGTTCGTACCGTTTCCGATTTCATCGTTTACGATTGACAGCCCCAGACCTACACGCTCGGAAACGGGCGTATGGATGTTAAGGGTCTGGGTAGTAGGTGCACCGTCAAGCCCCAACCATTGGGAGCGGTGCAGGGCACCGATACTCAATACCCCTCTCGAACCTGCGTATGCGGGATTCACCGCAACGGTATTGTACATATACTGGGTGTACTGTGCATCTTGTTGTGCCGACATACTCCAAAAGGAGGCCGTTAAGAATACTATCGTTATAAGAAGTTTTTTCATAATTTCTTGAATTGGGGGAAATTGAATAAGTCCGATCTATCGATTGATGTATAGGTATCCGTTCTTTGTTCGCGATTCTTGCCCATCGGTATATTCTATCACGTAGAAATATACCCCAACGGGAAGATTGTCGTTCTTTTTGATGGTTACCCTTCCATTGGAAATACCTCGGAATGCGTTTCCGTCATTGTCGTATCCATTGATCTCAAAAACCAGTACACCCCAACGGTTGTAGATCCTGACCGTATTGTTCGGATAAGACTCAATATTGTTAATTCTAAAAACCCCTCCACTGGTTCCTAGACTTAGCAGATCACTTTCTATACTGATGTCACAGGCAGCATTTGCAGTTGGGGTGCCACCTATCGAATTACAGGGGTCTAGAGGATCGGTACCATCGGAAACTTCTTGACCATCATTGATCCCATCGCCGTCGGTATCATCATTATTGGGGTCTGTGCCCAGATCGGATTCTTCGGCGTTGGTTAATCCATCGGTATCACAATCGCTGGTGTCCAATGGAGTACCGCCATTGGAATTACAATCATCCAAAGGATCGGTATTGTCTATAACCTCTTGTCCGTCGTTGATACCGTCGCCATCGGTATCAGGATCGTTCGGGTCAGTACCCAAAGCAGCTTCCTCATCATTAGCTAATCCATCTCCGTCAGCATCATTACATGCAGCATCTCCATTATCAGGATCACATGGATTTAAAGGATCACTAAAATCAATTGGGGATTCCGCTGTACTTGGGTCATCAACATTGTTGACTTCTTCGCCATCTGTTAATCCATCTCCATCGGTATCAAGATTGTTAGGGTCAGTGCCCAAGGTAGTTTCCTCATTATTGGTCAAGCCATCTCCGTCTGAATCATTGCATGCAGCATCTAAGCTATCAGGATCGCACGGATTTATAGGGTCGCTGATACTATTTGGGGATTCCCCGGTAGTACTATCATCAATATTATTGACCTCTTCACCATCCGTCAAACCATCTCCGTCGGAATCGGAATTGTTGGGGTCGGTACCGATCATGGCTTCTTCATCATTGGTCAGGCCATCATTATCACAATCATCAGGTCCTATAGGTGTTCCGCCGATAGAGTCACAAGAGTCATTGGGGTCAGTGCCATCTAGGGCTTCCTGACCATCATTGATGCCATCGCCATCGGTATCAGTTAGGGCTGGGTCGGTCGTGTTTCCGGCAGGATTTGCAGGGGTGGATGGATCGTCTACACCTGTTGTTTCCTCATTATTGGTCAGGCCATCATTATCACAATCAGCTATACCTAGTGGGGTGCCGCCTACTGAATCGCATGAGTCGTTGGGGTCTGTGCCATCAAGCGCTTCTTGACCGTCATTGATGCCATCACCATCCGTATCAGCTAGGGCCGGGTCAGTGATATTACCAGCGGGATTAGCGGGGCTTGATGGGTCATCAACACCTGTTGTTTCCTCATCATTTGTCAAGCCGTCATTATCACAATCGGAAGTTCCAAGAGGGGTACCGCCATTGGAATTACAATCGTCCAAGGGATTACTACCATCTACATGTACCTCTTGCCCATCATTTATACCATCACCATCGGTATCTGGGTCATTAGGATCTGTACCTATAATTCCTTCCTCATCATTGGTCAAACCATCACCATCACAATCTGAAGTTCCAAGAGGAGTCCCTCCTAATGAATCACAATCATCTAATGGATTTGTAGTATCGGTAGTTTCTTGACCATCGGCTACACCATCGCCGTCAGTATCTGAATTGTTAGGGTCTGTGCCAGCCGTCAATTCCTCATCATACGTCAAGCCGTCATTGTCGCAATCACTGGTTCCAACTGGCTGCCAATTTGGATCAGATCTTGGGATACAAGGGTCGGCAGGAGCTGGATCATTCACATCACAAATATTATCTCCATCTGTATCAACACAACTGGGAATGGAAATAAACACTGTTGCTGTGGCACATACGGCACCATTACATACTTCATATGATATTGTAACGGTGCTATTGTCCTCGGCAGCTATAGCGGTATAGGTCAGCTCACCGGTTGCCACGTCATAATTTATAGTGCCTGCGGCTGTTCCACCGGTAATAGTTACTGTGCTACCAACCAGAAAGTCATCATTGATCAAAATATTAATTGTTTTTGGCACACCAACATCTGCGGTTGTATTGTCATCAACTGCAGTTGCAACTGTTGGGTTGGGATCCGTTCCGTTTGGATTGCCATCACCATCGCAATCGCTGCTATTCAATGGAATGCCACCTATTGAGTCACAGTCATTGTTTGGGTCTGTACCATCCAATGCTTCCTGACCATCAGATATGCCATCACCATCCGTATCAGCTTGGGCTGCGTCGGTAGTAATTCCATTTGGATTTGCCAGGGTAGACGAATCATCTACTCCCGTGGTTTCTTCATCATTCGTCAACCCATCATTATCGCAATCGCTGGTTCCAGATGGAGTCCCTCCAAATGAATCACAATCATCATTGGGATCGGTACCATCCATTGCCTCTTGACCATCTGATATGCCATCACTATCTGTATCAGCGATGGCTGGATCAGTTGTATTTCCGTTTGGATTTGCTGGAGTCGTTGGGTCGTTAATACCTGTTGTCTCTTCATCGTTTGTCAATCCATCATTATCGCAGTCATCCGTTCCCAATGGAGTGCCTCCCAATGAATCACAGGAATCATTGGGGTTGGTACCATCCAATGCCTCTTGACCATCTGATATGCCATCACCATCCGTATCCGCTAAATTTGGATTTGTTGCATTGCCATTTGGATTTGCAGGAGTTGTAGGATCATCAACACCCGTAGTTTCTTCGCTTGTTGTTAATCCATCGCCATCACAATCTGAAGTTGCAAGCGGAGTTCCCCCAAATGAATTGCAATCATCATTGGGATCTGTGCCATCCAATGCTTCCTGGCCATCGGAGATTCCATCACCATCCGTATCGGCTAGATTCGGATCAGTACTATTTCCGTTTGGATTTGCTGGGGTGGATGGGTCATCAACACCTGTTGTCTCTTCATCGTTTGTCAATCCGTCATTATCGCAATCATCTGTACCCAATGGCGCGCCCCCTAGTGAATCACATGAATCATTGGGATTGGTACCATCCAATGCCTCTTGACCATCAGATATGCCATCACCATCCGTATCCAAGAGATTAGGATCGGTGATATTTCCTGCTGGATTGGCAGGCGTTGATGGGTCATCAACCCCAGTGATTTCTTCAGCATAGGTAAGACCATCCGAATCACAATCACTAGTATCCACCGGCGACCAATTTGGGTCTGCCATAGGAATACATGGATCATTTGGTGCAGGATCGTCCACATCGCAAACATTATCCCCATCGGTATCCGTACAGGCTGGTATCGTTATAAATACAGTTGCCGTGGCACATATTGTTCCGTTACAAACTTCATAATCTATACTAACCGTATTGTTGTCTTCAGCAGCTGTTGCGGTATATGTGATTTCTCCGGTTGCCTGATTAATCGAAATGGTTCCAGAGGCAGTGCCCGTACCTAAATCGGTAATTGTACTTCCCACTAAGAAATCATCATTAAATAAGATATCGATCACTTTTGGCACTCCGACATCAGCTGTAGTGTTATCATCTTGTGCTACAGCGGTATTTGGATTGGGATCGGTACTGGTTGGGTTTCCGTCACCATCACAATCTGAAGTTGAAAGCGGAGTTCCGCCTATGGAGTCACAATCATTATTTGGATCAGTACCATCCAACGCTTCTTGACCGTCAGAGATTCCATCTCCATCCGTATCCAAGAGGTTTGGGTCTGTAGTATTCCCGTTAGGATTAGCCGGTGTTGAAGGATCATCCACCCCGGTAGTTTCTTCATCATTTGTTAGGCCATCACCGTCACAATCAGCCGTACCCAAAGGAATTCCTCCGTTAGAACTACAAGAATCATTAGGATCCGAACCATCCAATGACTCTTGACCATCTGATATGCCATCACCATCCGTGTCTAAAAGACTGGGGTCCGTTATGTTACCATTAGGGTCAGCTGGTGTGGAGGGATCGTCCACACCTGTAGTTTCTTCACTTGTTGTTAGGCCATCACCGTCACAATCACTTGCTTCCAATGGGGTGCCACCATTTGAATCACAGTCATTATTAGGATCAGTGCCATCCAATGCTTCTTGACCGTCAGATATTCCATCTCCATCGGTATCCAAAAGATTGGGATCTGTACTATTTCCGTTGGGATTAGCCGGTGTTGAAGGATCATCCACCCCGGTAGTTTCTTCATCATTGGTCAATCCATCGTTATCGCAATCACTTACTCCCAATGGGGTGCCACCGTTTGAATCACAGTCATTATTAGGATCAGTGCCATCCAATGCTTCCTGGCCATCGGTTATTGTATCTCCATCACTATCCGGATTATCTGGATTTGTAATGTTACCGTTAGGATTAGCTGGTGTTGAAGGGTCATCCACACCTGTAGTTTCTTCATCATTGGTCAAGCCATCGTTATCGCAATCACTTGTACCTAAAGCAGTTCCACGATTAGAATCACAATCATTCAGCGGGTCGGTTCCATCAACATTTACCTCATCACCATCAGAAATACCATCCCCATCTGTATCAGGATTATTTGGGTCTGTACCCGCAATAAATTCATCATCGTTAAGAAGCCCATCTCCATCACAATCTCCTGTAGCAAGTGGTATTCCTCCGATAGAATCACAATCATCGTTGGGACTTGTATCGTCCAATGCTTCTTGACCATCTGATATGCCATCACCATCAGAATCTGTAAGGGTCGGGTCGGTAATATTTCCATTAGGGTCGATAGGTGTAGCCGAATCATCCACTCCAGTGGTCTCCTCATCATTTGTTAGGCCATCGTTATCGCAGTCATTTGTGCCCTGCGGTTGCCAATTAGGGTCTGCCATTGGTTCACAAGGGTCATTAGGAGCGGGATCATCAACGTCGCAAATATTATCACCATCAGTGTCTACACAAGCTGGCACAGTAACAAATAAAGTAGCAGTATCACAGACTGACCCATTGCACACTTGATAATCTATTGAAACTGTGGAGTTGTTATCCGCAAGTACAGCTGTGTAGGTAATCTCACCCGTAGTTTGATTAATTGAAACTGTACCGTTTGCATTACCCGTGCCCAAATCGGTAATTGTGCTCCCCTCTAAAAAATCATCGTTGACCAGAACATTAATAGTTCTTGCCACCCCGATGTCGGTGGTTGTATTATCATCTTCCGCTACCGGAGTTGTTCTATTTGGATCTGTTGTATCTGGATTTCCATCATTATCTGAATCCAAGTCAAGAAAATCTGGGGCAGTGTCAGTATCCGAATCAATCGGATTAAAACTTACACCTGCACCATCTACACCACCATCTTCTGCAGCGTCTGGAACTCCATTAGTACCGGTGGGTCCATCTACTTGACCATTATTATCTGCATCTGTTAGGCCTGCACCGCTCTCAATCACATCAAAAATACCGTCACCATCGCTTTCTAAATCCAAATGATTGGGAAGACCATCTTGATCAAAGTCATAAGCATCCGGAATACCATCACCATTACTATCAGTATAGTTGGTTGTTGAACCGTCACCATCATTCCCGTTATCAACAGTATCGGAAAAGTTGGGAACTCCATCGCCATCTTCATCACCAAATGGATCTAGACCATTATGCTCCACTGTATCTAAAATACCATCGTTATCATCATCTAAATCGGCTGTATCATCAATACCATCACCATCCGTATCTGCAGGTGGAGCGGAACAAGCGGTCGACACGCTATTATCGCTGACCTCTGCGTTCGTGCCCGTGTAACCATCCGTATTT
>ENA-ORXM01005273-ORXM01005273.1-marine-metagenome-genome-assembly--contig:-NODE-5273-length-10401-cov-3.885606_pt1 | contig 10401 bp, 7 predicted proteins | sample MGYA00237867_ERZ511480 | MGnify/ENA primary metagenome ERZ511480 (study PRJEB26309, sample SAMN06266103) | marine metagenome | isolation source: Algal blade | place: United Kingdom:Sidmouth, United... | reverse complement strand
TGTCTCGTCCTAAAGTAGTTACTAGACTCTCTCTTAAATCAACATAACCTTTTACAAAAGGACCGTAGGTTAAAATATGTGTTGCAGTTTTAGAACCTGTTAACTCTAACGAAGCTTTTAATAACTTTTTCAATTCTTCAATAAATTTCACCTTATCAAATTTAGCATTATTTAAATGTGCATCAATTGTAGGGTATTGAGATGGAAATAGTGGATTACTTAACTTAGCAAATCCTAAAAGCTTTTTTAAATTAAAAGATTCAACTTTTTCAAAGTCGACATAGAGTTTATGTTTTGGATAATACACTCTTAATAAAGGGTAATACTTTCTCACATTTTGAGACTTCTTTGTTTTAAAGTAAGGATACTTTAAAAATGTCTTTTTATGAGTTGGCTGAATTAGATTAAAATAATTAGAAACACTTTTATCTTTTATGTCAGAAGTTTCAACAAACTTAACAGTTTTGAACTGAAACTTCGAAAGTTTTGTCTCTCCTGCGTTCATAACCGGTAAATAAAATGCAAAAAAACCTGTTAAGAGAGCAAAAAAGAAAGCACTAAGGAAAGAAAATAAATGTGACGAGCTATAAAACCTTGATAAAAGTAATACTTCTTTAGCAGTAGATTTTGATAAAAATCCAGGTAAATCAAAAATCATTAAAGGACCTAGAATAAATCCCAAAAAGCTTCGACCTAAGGCCCTTAAATGCCCCTTCTTCCTTTTTTCAACAAAGATCAAAGAAACTAACTGACCCAAAGATCTTCTAAATACAACATTGGAGATAATTTTTAACAAACAAAAAATTCCAACATAAAAGCTAAAACCAGAGTATTTCTCACCAAACAGAAAACTAAAAAGACCTTTTATGGGAGCGACAATAAAATCTAATGATACACCTGACTCAATAAGAAGATACCCTATTATAATACTTAGATTGATATCAATGATTAAAGATAAAAGTCTAACAGGAAAAATTATTCCACTTTTTAAGACCTCTTCTTTAAACCTTTCTCTGTTTAATTTTCTGAATTTAGAATTATCTATAAGACCAGTGCTATCAAGATCAACTGAAACACTAACTTGAGTTGGTTCTGGTTCAAGAATATCACTATCGTTTCTTTTAAATTTAGATAAAAATCCCGTTATAAGGGCCCACTTCTCTTTTGCTTTTCCAGACGTAAATTGAATTGTATTCGTAACAAATGATTGGTTGGCAGACGTATTTTCAAACTCAGTAGTATTTAATTCAGAGAATTCAAATCCATCTCTAATTTCTGTATTACTTAGGTCTGTAACATCTATATTTGTCCCAGTCATTGCAGATTTAGTTTGTGGCAAAGGTGGTAAGTCAGCTGTAGGAGCTATAGGAGACATTGAGCTTTTTTTATTAAATTCTTCAAGAGCAATCGGTTCTTCTGTAAATAATGAAGGTGAATTCATGAGAGGGTTAGTTGGTCCAGCAAGTTCACTCTTTGTACTTGATTCAGCGACCTTTTCACTGGGACTGACAGGTTCTGAAAAATTTTTAAAAGCCTCATCAAGTTCAGACTTATTGTTAGGAGTCTCTAAGTTTTGTTTTGATAAAAGATCTGGCATTGTTGAGCTACTAAGGCCTGATAGAGATTTAGTACTCACTTCAACTTCAGGTATTGTTTCTACTTTGGGTTGCTCTGGCAAAGCAGGCACATTGTGTAAGGCTATTTCCGATACTTCAATTGGATCGAACCCAACTTTCAAATTGCCAACTCGCAAAACATCGTCTGGAAAGAGAATAACCATCTCCTCACTAGAGATTTTCTTATCATTTACAAATGTACCCGTAGAGCTATCATGGTCTTTTACTGATAAAACATTATCTTGAAAATAAAAAGTACAATGACGAAAGTCTATTCCCTCGACATCAAGGTTAATATTTTGATCCATTCGCCCAATGGACGCTACGTCCAACAGTTTAAACTTCTCTTCATAGCCTTCAAATGAAAGTAAATAACCTTCTAATTGTTGCATTTAATATGTCCGTCCATGTCCAGTGATTAATAACATTTTTCTCATTCCGTATTTTGCGATCGTGTATAAAAAAGTTTCTAAAATATAATTAGACATTCCTGTATATTTTCCTTCCCAGTCCATTGAAAAATGAATCAAACATCTATTATTAACTTCCTTTATATTAAGAATACCTTGCAAACCATCAAGAAATCCAGTGTTAAAAACAAAAGGATATTCTTTAGGAGTACTCAAACGATTAATTTTGACATTAATTGGAAATTCTCTTGGTATTAGAAAGAACTTAATCTTTAAATAAATATGATTATTTTTGTACTCACTCTTATTCACAAAATCAAAGAAATTGGTGTAATTTTCATACTGCCCGATAGTTGAAATGACTGATGAACACTGCTTTTTATGAAATAAAAGAATTTTTTCAGAAATTTTTTGAAAAGATTTTTTGGGACTAGTAACTTCAGTTTTAATAATGTTTTTACCAGCTTTTAAATACTTTAGATTAGTTTTTGAAAAAACTTTGGCAATTTCTAACTCTTTAGTCAAAAAAGTGTCTAGATCCAGAGCAAAAAGCTCGGTCATTGGTAATATCAATAAAATAATATACTTCACAACTAATTATCCTTAGCTTATTCAACTAACGCAAGTAGACTTTTAATTTTCTATACGTTCTAATTTAAGTATTACAAATTTAATTTTATTTTAAAACCTGATTACATCTTAGGAAGAGATTATGGCAACAGCAAAAAGAAGCAAAAAAGTTAAAGAAGCAGAAATTGAAAGTAAAGATCAGCGTTGGCACTGTAGGAATAGAGTCACACTTGTTTTTGGAAGTAATGATATTGAGGAACTTGAAACCTACCTCTACACTTCTAAAGGAGTTAAGTTTCAAACAGTTCAATTCCATCAGGCTAAATCAAAGGCCGTTGAAGAAATCTTAGATAATTGTATAGATGAGTTTTACAGAAATCACGTCACAGAGATCAAAGTCGATCTTTCTGATGATTGCCAGACTGTTACGATATCAGATAATGGAATTGGATTTCCACTTTCTAAAGTTCCTCAGGTTTACACGGAGTTTAGAACAGGTTCGAAATTTAAAGATGAAGAAACTGATTCGAAGGGTTTTTTATTTAGAACTTTAGGTCAAAATGGATTAGGTGCTGCAGCTACTTGCTTAACATCTGATTTATTTGAAGCGACTGTTAAACATCATAACTCAAAAAAAGAGCAAACATATACCTTCACTGATGGAGCCTTAAAAACTAAGAAAACCAAACCTAAAGCATTCAAAGGTGCAGCAGGTGTAAAAATTAAAGTTAAATTGGCTAAAGAAGTTTATAAAGATCCAAAAATCGATAAAGAACTATTGAGAAAAAGAATCATTGATCTTGCATATAATAACCCCGGTCTAAAATTTGTATTTAATAAAGAAGTTCATTTTTATAAGAGAGGTCTTTTAGAGCTTGCTCATAGAATTAATGAAAAGCATTCCTATGAATTTGGAGTCGTTTCTCATAAATATGAAACTGTTAATGCTAAGAAGAAAAAAGTAAAAGGTCTTATTGATATGACTGTTGCTTTAGTTGTAGACAAGAAATCAGATGAAAGAGAAAAGTTTATTTCATTTGTGAACTCTACTCCTACTTTTGATGGTGGTTATCATAATGATAGGATTAAGCGACATTTTATCAACCATATAAAAGATAAACTTGCTCGAGCTGCTAAGAAAGAAAAAGTAACAATTAATGATAATGATATTCTACAAGGCCTAACATTTATTATTGGGATTGTGATGCCAAATCCAAGGTTTGAATCTCAAACTAAGAGAAAACTAGTCCGAGATAATCAATTAGAAAAAGCTATTGATGGCTTTGTAACTAAAAATATTAAAAAGTTTTATAAAAAGCATGCTGACTTTCTAGATCATATAATTGAAAGAGCTAAAACAAGAACGCACTTCCAAGATCTTAAAGAAGCTTCTAAACAAGGTAAGAAAGCAAAAAAGCAAAGAATTGAGAAGCTCTTAGATGCAAACGCTAGAAAAGATAGATCTGAATGTACACTTTTTATTTGTGAGGGAGATTCAGCAATCGGTGGCTTAAGATCAGCAAGAGATAAATTAAATCAAGGAGGAATTGCTCTTAGGGGTAAGCCCATGAATGTTTCTCAGTCTACACTTAAAGATGTGTTAGCTAATGATGAATTTTCAAATATCATGGCTTCCATAGGACTCACAATCGGTATAAAAGCTGAACCTGAAAACCTGAGGTTTTCTAAAATAGTTTTTTTATCCGATTCAGATGTTGATGGTGGGCATATTAATACCTTACTTACAAATTTCTTCTACTCTTTTTGGCCCGAGTTGTTTGATATGAAAATGATTCAGATTACAAAAGCTCCACTTTTTGAAGTCGTTACCGACAAAGGTACTGAATACATTGAGTCTCCAGATGCTTTAGAGAAAATTAAAAAGAAAAAAGGTATCAAAATTAAAGAGATTCAAAGAAATAAGGGTCTCGGGGAAATGAGTCAAAGGGCCTTCAAGCATGTCTTGCAAAAAGATGACTTTACTATCATCACAGCAAAAGATGCCAAAAAGTGTAAGCATATACTTCACGTTTGCTTTGGAAAAGATACCCAATTGAGAAAAGATCTCTTATTAGACGAATAATTAAAACGGAAACAATATGGACGAAATAAATTTAAATGAATTAAAAACTATCTCACTAGATAAAGTTGTAAAAAGTGAATATAGAATCTATCAAATCTACACTCTTATGGATAGGGCCATTCCCTATTTACAAGATGGACTTAAACCATCTCAAAGAAGAATTTTATACACTCTTTTTAAACATAGAAATAAGGGCTTGGTTAAAGTTACTGGTTTGACTGGTCTAGTTCTAACCCTTCACCCACATGGTCCTGCTTCGATTGAAACCTCAATTGTAAATATGGCTCAAGATTACACTTTTTCTAATAACTACCCTCTTATTGATAAGAAAGGTTATTTCGGAGAAAGAATGGAAACCCAGGCAGCAGCTGGAAGATATATTGAATGTCGACTTGGAAAAACTGCTGAGATTTTACTATTTGATGACATGAACCAAGTTGAAATGGTTCCAAATTATGATGAACGAGAAGTTGAACCACTTGCTCTATTGCCTAAACTCCCAATCATGCTTCTCAATGGAGCAGAAGGGATTGGTACAGGGTTTTCTTCTGTTATTCCTAGTTTTAATCATAAAGATATTGTTAAATCTATGATCTCTTGTATAGAAAAAGGGAAACCATCTAAGCTAAAGCCTTGGGTTAGACACTATTCTTTACCTGTTCAAGTTGAAAAAACAGGAAAAATTATTTTTGCTTTAGGAATAGAGCAAAGAGGATCTTCTTTATTTATAACTGAACTCCCTAAAGGATGGGATGCTAAAAGAGTTTATCGACATTTAAATAAAATGATTGATAGAGATTTAATAAAAGATTATATCGACGCTTCTGTTGATAATACCATTGAAATAGAACTTTTATTTAAAAGAGGTAAAACCTTATCTTTAGAAGATGCGAGGTCAAAGCTTGGAGCTCAAGGTTCCGTCACACCCAATTATACCTTAATTAGTGAAAGAGGTGTTCGAATCTTTAAGAAAGCAGAACAAATTATTGAACTGTTTACTGCCCAAAGATTAAAAGTTGTAAAAAGACGCTATGAATTATTAGTTTTGGATTGCCAAACAAACATTATAAAAAATAGCGAAATTATTCGATTTATTAAAGAAAAGCAATATGCCCAAGCAGAAAAGAAAGCTAACCGGGCTGCCTATGTTGAATATCTTACGAAGAAGAAATTTAAATATGCTGAATATCTAGCAGATATGGCTATTTATAGAATGACTAAGGAAGAAGTTGGTAAACGTGAGCTTTATGTAAAAGATGACAAGAAAAAGCTCAAAGAATATCAAGCAATAGTTAAAAGTCCTAAAAAAGTTAAAACTAAACTTATAGAAGAACTCAATGATGTTAGTGAAAAACTTACTAAAATTATGGCAGATAAAGATGCTTCTAGGGCCAAAACATTTGCTAAGAAGAAAAAGAAAAAAACTAAGAAGCGATAGTTTTAACTAAAACCATTGAATCTAATCACACCAAATCTTCAATAGTTTTATCCTAAGTGAAATGAATTCGCCTTTAATCCAGTATTGATAATCATAATCTGTTTAAATTGACATCTTTTTAAATAGAATTGATATTTACTAACAAATATTTAACTGGAGAGATCAATTGTATTTAAAAATCTTAATTTCATTATTTCTAATCACTTTTAATGCTTTTTCTCAAAATCGTCATTTAAACACCAATCCAATAAGTTTAGATGCTCATGCTCATTTTTTCTCTCAAGAGCCAGCTGTTTTGACTTCTTACTTAAAGGGAATGGAAAAATATAATATCCAGCATGCCTTTGCACTCTCCCTTGGCTACCAAGCTTATTTATTGAACATAAAACCAAATGATATGAGTACTGTTGAGCATGATAAGATTATTCATGATTTTGTCGTTAAAGAAAATAATTACACTGCTGCTTTAGTTAAGAGATATCCAAGGAAATTTAATGGGTTTTGCTCAGTCCCCTGGAAATGGAAACATACTTTTACTGAGTATAGCAGATGTATAAAAATGGGATTAAAAGGAATCAAGCTCCATATTTGGGACTGGAGTGTCCTTAAGCCTGGAGATGATAGTCTTAAAGGACTTCCAGTCAATCTAGAAGATAGAGACGACCTACTTCATTTTAGATCAATAATAGAATTTGCTGATAAAAATCACCAAGTTGTTGGGATGCATTCCAATCAAATGAGTGATAGAGAAATTTTTAATGCCTTATTTACAGTTGCTTCTAATCGCAGGAATTTAAAATTTATATTTCTTCATGGGCTTGGCCTAACATCTAGCTCAATTGTTACTTATATGAATACCATAGGATATTGGGAAACCTTTGCTATAGATCTAAGTGGAGTTGTTTATCTTGAACTAAGCTATAATCCTTTCCTAATAAATAAGAGACCAAGTAATTTCAAGAAAAATTGGATCAAGAACTTAAAAACATATTCTGACTTACCACACCTACTTTTTGGTTCTGATAGTTATAGCTCTAATACCAATGGCCCTCCTGCCATAGAATTAAACCTAAAGGCCTATAAAAAGATCTTAACTGCTAGGGAAGAAAAATTAGTCTTTGAAAAAAATGGATCTGCATTAGTTGGATCCTTAGAAGGAATCAATCCTTCAAGAAGGGTAAGTTTACAAACATTAAAAATGTCGTCAAAAAAAACAAAGGCACGTGAGAAAAAATTTTTAAAATCACTTACGAAATATTATCGACACTTTAAAAAGAGAAATTAAATCCTGCTTTTAATTACTGGCTAATTTCTCTCTACAAAATTTTGAGTAGGCCTTAAATTGTTCTAATGTAATCTTAGAATGAAGTATAAAATCTTCTGAGAGTTTTTTAGCTAATCCCTCTTCTTTGCAATTATCCTCAAGAACAAACCTAGCTTCAGGACTAAATCTATTGGCGTTACCTAATAATCGAATTTTATAAACATAATCAAAGACATGTTCTTGTCCATCTATTCGCAGGACATTTAAAAGTTCTGAACCAGTATGTCCAAATCGATCGTGCACAACTGTATCTTGTTTGTGAATAGAAAGCCCTTCATAGATTGGCTTCAATGACTCATCGAGACCAATTCTCGTTCTAAAGGAAAACGTATATTTATAGTCTTTATGGAAAGGCTCAAAGTAAGCCAATGCTTCTTGAGTATTAGAATTATCCGAAAGTAACGATAGATTAGTAGGAACGTCTATCTCACTAATCAAAGGATCTAGAATACCTAGTAACATTGAATTAGATGAATTAAAGTGCACGACATCATCTAAGTGAGCAAAGTTATTTCCCATAGGATCACTGTGGTCTCCATAAACTTCTCCAACATTTGTTTCTATCTTCCCATTAAGGTTTTTATCAACAGAGGCGTGTCTTAAGCCAAGATTATGACCAAACTCATGAATATAGGTATTTAAATTATGAGATCTGACCCAGGCTCTTTTAGATCTTAAGGATGCAACACCGGCAACCCCTGAACGACAATTAGAAGATTGAACATCTTGACTATATAAAACCATGATATATGGATCATTCATTTGACTGATTTTTTGTGACAAAGTCATAGAACGCCCTGTGATACTCCATAAATTACAGTCCTCTCCTTTGCCTACTTCAACCTCACCTTCCACGATTTCTCTATTACGGACGAAATCTTTATCAAACTTAATATACTCATAATCAGCTTTAATTGTTATTTTTCCTCGACTTACTTTTGCGAAATATTCAGAAAAATCTCTGATTTTCTTTTGCATGTATTCATCATTTAAATCTTCGGAGTTTATAACATTATTAAAATCTGGGATTAAAAATAGAATTGTTTTTTCTCCTAACTCTTCGTTGATAATCCCTGAACTACCCTTTTCAAGTGGCTGAATATTAGAGGGTTTATTATCGATGAATTCAAAACTAATCTTATCACCTGACTCTAAATTAGCTATGGCTTGAATCACATAATGTTTCTCATCATGAATAAGTAAATATTCAATTAAGCCACCTTGTTCATTATCTGTAATAACTTCTACATACTGCCCGATATTTTCTTCGACTAATTTCAATTTATTTGACTTTACTTTCGTGCTACTAAGCTTTTCATCTTTAGAGCTCATACAATTTGAAAGGTATATTAGAGCGATGACTAATCTTAAGTATTTGACCATGTATTCCCCGTTAATAAAGTTAGGTCTATTTTAAGTGTAATCAAGAAAAAAAAAATAATATTATAAAGAATACATTTAATTCTGAGCATTTATGGTTATTTATGATCAAGAGAGCTTATCTAGATTGACAACTTTTCTAGTCATTTTCCTTCTTTCCAACCATAATTTTCCTAAATCAATTGTTTTCTACGAATAGATAATAGGCCTATATCTAGAATCGATCTGACGGTGATAGGGCACTGTTGCCTTTAAAAATCAGGAAAATAATACAGACAAGAGAATAAATATCAATAATTGTAGTAATGTACTCGCATTGAACAAGTTAATTTACATTATTTTAATTTCACTGAAATTCAGTGCACTTGGATTTGAAATACAACAAGTGAGAATGAGTAAGAAATGTCTTGAAGGAAAAGATGTAAGTAAAAAATTAGAACAAGCTGTTTTCAAACTAGATAAGAGAATTCCAGAAATGATCTTAGAAGCAAAAAAATTTCTGAATGATAATTTCAATTATCAAGAGTCTAATATTAAGTATTATATAAAAAAGCTTGAATCTGTATCTCGACTACTTCAAAGCCAAAAAGGCCTAAAAATCTATTGCTCTTCTCCTAACTGGATTAACAATGGTAATGCTGGAGCAATGGCTTATTTTGCATATTTTGGATTCAAGGCTATTTATATAGATAAAGAGGTTATTATTCAAAATAAAGCCACTCATCTTGCAGCTCTCATTTTACATGAAAGCTCTCATTAATTTGGAACTCAGGACATATTAAACTTTTTCGAATTTACTCGTTACGTCTATAGAGATAACTATAATATTAAAAATTGGTATCGCAATGCCGATCATTACGAATATTATTATTATTATCAGTTTTATCTCAAGCTCTAAAGTTACTTAAATACACTAAAGTTTAAGCTAAGCAAGTTTAAGAATTTTCTTAATTATAGTAATGACTTCTCTTTTAACAATGAACATATTTTTTTTTGTTTTTCCAAATTTTGATAAAACAACTTACCAGGAAAGTTTCTATCACTATTTAAACTCGCTGAAGCTTTCTCATAAATTGTTCGAATTTTTTCATCTTTATCAACAAGGACTCTCCAAAGCTCATTTTCAAGTAGATCCCAATTTGCATGTAAAGAATAACTCATTGCCTTACCAAGGTTAAAAGGAGTAAACCAAGATCCTATATCACTACCACTTTTTTCTGCGACATACTTAATTCTAGCAGTTCTGGAAATATCAAAGTTTCTTCCACTAGCATCAGGATAATCCGGAAAATAACCTAATTTCTTTTGCCTTAAAACATACCTATTTTCAGGAGTTCTCCCAAGGAATCTCTCTAATAAAAAGTACCGATTCTTAAACTCATCACTGGCCTTTGTCGTAATATCCTTCTTAAGGTAGTCATAATGACTTGCATGTCCATCAGTAAAATAAGCATGAATTGAATCATCACAAGATAAAGCAGCTAAGATAGGATATTTCACTCCTCGTATTGATTCATAAAGAAACGACACCGAAGCTCTAACTCTTAGATATCATTAAAACTCCTATGCCACTTCTCTTA